>JAABUX010000091.1_pt1 | contig 149023 bp, 144 predicted proteins | sample 5561851 | NCBI WGS metagenome assembly JAABUX01 (sample SAMN10711883, study PRJNA513361) | rock metagenome | isolation source: Antarctica rocks | place: Antarctica: Victoria Land, Richard Nunatak red sandstone | collected 2016-01-03
AGATTAGGTCATACACGATCACGGAGACCGGATCAAGTACCAGGACAGCGTGTCCTCAGCGAAAACGCGTCAGGCCAGTTCGAGATCAGGCACCAGAAGACCATGATCGTCGGAAACTCGGGCTAGCTAACGGCTAGCGCTCGGTGATGAAGCGGGCGGGGTCGCGGGGGTGACGGGGCAGCGGGGGACCGGCTGGGTGCCCGACGCCGATGGCGCCCATGGGTTCCCAGCCGGGGGGCAGGTCGAGCGCTGCGGCGGTGACGGGCTGGCAGAACACGGCGCTGGAGACCCAGCAGGAGCCGAGGCCCTCGACGGCGAGTGCGACCAGCAGGTTCTCGATGGCTGCGCCGATCGCGGCGACGAACATGGCCCGCTCGGCGGCGGCCCGGCGCTCGTCGGGGTAAGCGTGCGCGGCGCTGGATTCCAGGCACGGCACGATGATCACTGGCGCGCGCCGCAGCGGGTCGCCGCGGCGGACCCGGCGGCCGATCTGATCGGGGGTAAAGCCGTCGGCGCGCAGGTCCGCCTGCCAGGCGGCGAGCATGGCGTCCAGCAGCGCGGTCCTGGCCGCGGCAGACCGGACGACGGCGAACCGCCACGGCTCGCTGTGGTGCGGCGCGGGCGCGGTGACCGCCGCCCCGATGGCCCGGTGCACAGCCGCCGGATCAACCGGGTCGGCGGTGAACTCGCGGATCGTGCGGCGCTCGGTCAGGACGTCGGCCGCGCCCAGCCGGAACATGTCCTCGGCGGCGGGCCGGACCAGTGCCGCGGCGCCCGGCCCGTCCTCGTCGGTCAGCAGCTCCGCGAGGCCGCGGACGATGGCGACGGGCACCTGCCGGGTCTTGCCCTTCACCAGGTCGGCCGCGCCGGCGATCTCGTCGGCGACCGCGGCAACCGTAACCTCGAGCAGCGAGCCGAACGTGTCGGTCTCACCGCGGTGGTCGCGCAGCGGCGCCACCCCGGCAGCGCCGATGGCGGTGTCGGTCTGGCCGGTGCGCCACGCCCGGCCCATCGTGTCGGTGATGATCACCGCGACCCGGCCGCCGGCGGCGTCGCCGAGCGCCTTGCGCAGCCGCCGGGCTGAGGCGTCCGGATCCTCCGGCAGCAGGACCACGGTGCCCGGCGCTGTGTTCGAGGCATCCACTCCGGCCGCGGCCAGGACCAGCCCGTGCCGGGTCTGCGCTATCCGGGTGAGGCCCCGGCGGGCCACGACCCGGACCGTCTCGCTGTCGATCGCGGACTCGCGGTCGGATGCGACGACCCGGCCCTCGGCCTTGCTGACGATCTTCGAGGTGATCACTACTATGTCGCCGCCGGACAGGTCAGGAACCGCGGCCATGATCAGCCCGGCCAGGTCAGCGCCGACGGCGATCTCCGGCAGCCCGGTAACTGGCAGCACGGTAACCGGCAGCACGGTAACCGGCGGGACGGTAATTGCCGCGCCGGGACTGGTGCCCGGCAGGGGGGCGGCCTGCGCTGAGCCTTCCTGTAGTGAACCGGCCTGGACCTGGCCGGGCCGGGCACCGCGGGGTGCCACGGGGCGCGGGCTCACCGGGCTAGCTCCGCGGCCAGGGTCAGCGCCGCAGTGGCGATGTCCGCGGCGGCCCGCACGTCAGTCATGTACAGCGGGACTGCCCGGACGGCGATGCCGGCCAGCTCGGGCGCGCCGACGGAGCCGGCGTCCTTATCGTCGACCAGCCAGCCGTCGAGCAGGCCTGCGCCGTAGTGCGCGGCGACCGCCGCCGCGGTGGTGGGCACCCCGATGGCCGTCAGGCACGCGTCCGCCATGCCGCGCACGGGCGCGCCGCCGATGATCGGCGAGACGCCGACGACCGGCTTGGCAGTCAGCGCCGCGGCGATCTGCGGCACGGCCAGGATAATGCCGACGCTGACCACGGGGTTCGACGGCGGCAGCAGCACGACATCAGCCGCGGCGATCGCGTCGAGAACTCCGGGCGCCGGCTGCGCGAGCGCGGCGCCGTCGGCGACGATCTGCCGGGCGGGCACGGCCGCGTGCAGCCGCACCCACCATTCCTGGAAGTGCACGGTCTTAACCTGGCCGTCTTCCTCGATCACGACGTGCGTCTCGACCCTGTCGTCGGACATCGGCAGCAGCGTCACGCCGGGGCGCCACCGCCGGCACAGCGCCGCGGTGACGGCAGATAGGGGCATGCCCGCGTTTAGCATGGCTGTCCTGGCGATGTGGGTGGCGAAGTCGCGGTCCCCCAGGCTGAACCAGCCCGGTCCGGTGCCGTAGGCGGTCAGTTCGGACAGCACGGTAAAGCTCTCATCGGACCGCCCCCAGCCCTGCTCCTCGCTGATCCCGCCGCCCAGCGTGTACATGATCGTGTCCAGGTCGGGCGAGACGTGCAGGCCGAACAGGTCGATGTCGTCGCCGGTATTGCCGATGACGGTGATATCGGCGTCCGGCGCGGCGGTTATCAGGCCGCGCAGGAACCGGGCACCGCCGACGCCCCCCGCCAGAACCGTGATGCGCATGCCGGCAGTCTCCCAGGCTTCGGGCCGCCGCCGCAGCGCGGGGAGCGGTCTGCCGGTTGTGCGCCAAGACGGCGACCGGCGGTCGCGCCGGCTCTGGTCGCGCCAGCGGCGGTCGCGGCGGCGGCGGTCGCGGCGGCCGCGCCGGCGGCGGCCTGCGTCGCGGATCGTGGCCTGCCGGTGCGCGATCACAAGGACGGTGCGCGGCGCGGCGCGGCGCGATCCCAGGATTTCCGGCCGTGACTTTCCCGTCATCGCGGGGCAACCAGGTGACGTCTATCACCTATTGCTCTTGCGCTCGGGGTGACACGCGGGTGTAATTTCAAAGGTGTAATTCTTGCGCGCCGGGGAGCAGACGCAAGACGACGGGGTTCATTACGGGCAGGAGGTGCGCAGTGGCAGACGTCATCGTCTCGCTGGTGCACGACACGGTGGGCACGCACGACACGCTGGGCATGCACGAGACGGTGCGCACGCACGACACGGCACTTATCCGGGACGCGGCAGCGCGCCGCGACACGGTAGGTACCCGCGACACGGTAATCCGGCACGAGACGGTTGTCCTGCTCGGCGCCGGGGGCCCGCATGAGGCGGTCAGCAGCTACGACCCGGCAGCCGCGCCGGAGCTGCTGAGCATCGGCGCGGATGATGCCGTGGAGCAGAGCTGGCAGGATCGCGCGCTCTGCGCGCAGACAGACCCGGAGGCGTTCTTTCCGGAGAAGGGCGGTTCCACCCGGGAGGCGAAGCGGGTGTGCCGCAGCTGCGAGGTTCGGGTGGAGTGCCTGGAGTACGCCCTGGAGAATGACGAGCGGTTCGGCATCTGGGGCGGCCTGTCGGAACGAGAGCGCCGCCGGCTCAAGCGCGAGGCCGTCTAGCCGGGGGGATTAGTGCGCCAGCGGGGTTACCGTCGGCCAGGGATAGCGCCAGCCGGGCTAGAGCCAGCCGGGGATAGCGCTGCGAGTGGCCGCCGGCGGCGAATGCATGCGGTCTGCCAGTCCCGGCGCTTGCGGTCGCGTACTGTTTCACCAGGTACCTGCGAGGTACTTCGCCTGCAGGGTCGCAGTCGCGTGCTCTGTCGTCCCGCAGGCGACCCCTGCCACAGCAAGCGGGACCCTTTTGGCGCCGGAAGACTCTTACCCGCAGCATGTCGTAACCGCCGTGCTCGTCACGCACGACGGGGCGTCGTGGCTGCCCCGCCTGCTGGACTCACTGCTCGGCCAGAGCAGGCCAGTCCAGCGAGTCGTCGCGGTGGACACGGCCAGCAACGACCGAAGCGCCGAGGTGCTGGCCGGACGGCTGGGGCCGGCCGCGGTGCTCGGCATGGAGCGGGCGGCAGGGTACGCCACCGCCGTCACGTACGCGCTGGCGCACGACGCTAGCAGCGGCAGCGCTGCGGGCCTGCCCGCCCCGCCGGGGCAGCTGCGTGGCGAGCGCTCGGAATGGATCTGGCTGCTGCACGACGACTGCGAGCTTGCCCCGGACGCGCTGGAGCAGCTATTGCGCGGCGCCGCCGAGACGCCCGCCGCGGCGGTTCTGGGCCCTAAGGTCCGGGACCTTGCCGACCGCAGCGTGATTGTCGAGGCCGGGGTAACGATCGACAGCGCGGGCCGCCGGATCACCGGCATCGAGCCGCGCGAGGTTGATCAGGGTCAGCATGACGGCGACCGGGACGTCCTGGCCGTCGGCAGCGCCGGGATGCTGGTACGCCGCGACCTGTGGGACCAGGCAGGCGGCTTCGATACCGGCATGGCCCTGCTGATGGAAGACGTCGACTTCTGCTGGCGGGTGCACTCGGCGGGCTACCGGGTCCGGGTTATCACCGATGCCGTCATCTACCACGCCAGGGCGGCTACCCGGCGGCGGCGGCGGGTGTCGGTCGGCCGTCACCTGCGCTTGCTGGACCGCCGCAACTCGCTGCTTACCCTGTTCGGCAACTTGCCGGCCCGGCCCATGCTCGCGTCGATGGCCGGCAACGTGGCCGTGTCGGCGCTGCGGTCCGTCTACCTCATGATCGCCAAGCGGCCGGCGGCGGCCGTCGACGAGATCGCCGGGGTCGCCTCGGTGCTCGGGCACCCCTTCCGGCTGCTGAAAGGGCGGCGGCTGCGGTCCGACGGGCGGCGGGAAGCCTACGAACGGCTGCGCGCTGAGCTGCCGCCGGCCAGGTCGCTGCGGCAGATCGCGGAGTTCGCCGCGGCGGCCATGTCACGATCGGGGCATGCGGACAAGGCCGGCTCGCATCACGCCACCGAGGACCCCGCCGACGACGATTCCCTGCTCACTGACACCGGCGCGGCGCAGCAGATCCTGACCAGCCCGGTCGTGCTGCTGCTGGCCGTCCTGGTCGTCGTCGCCGCGGTAGCCGAGCGTTCGCTGCTGCACGCCGGCCCGCTCGGCGGCGGCGCGCTGATGCCTGCCTTCGGGGGGGCTAGCGACCTGTGGCGCGTCTACCTGCAAGGCTTTCACCCGACCGGGCTCGGCTCGGCCAGTGCCGCGCCCCCCTACCTGGCTATCATCGCCGCGCTGGCCACGCTGCTCGGCGGCAGCCCGTGGCTGGCAGTGAACCTGCTCCTGCTGGGCAGCGTGCCGCTGGCCGGGCTGACCGCGTACACCGCTGCCCGCAGCGTGACCCGGGTCGCCGCGATCCGGGTGTGGGCCGCCGCTGCGTATGCCCTGCTGCCGGTCGCGACCGGAGCGGTAGCCGCCGGGCGGCTCCCGGCGGCCGCCGTATTCGTGCTGCTGCCGCTCATCGCCCTGCAGGCGGGGCGGATGCTTACCCGGCCGCGGCGCCAGGCCCGGCGGGCCGCCTGGGCTGCCGGCTTGCTGATCGCGGCGGGCGCGGCGTTCGTCCCGCTGCTGTGGGTCATCGCGGTGGCCGCAGCGCTGACTGCCCTGGTCGCCGCTGTGGTACTGCAGCGCCGGGTCAGAGCCGCACAGCTGCTTAATCTCGCTATCACGGTGGCCGTACCACCCGTTTTGCTGCTGCCGTGGACCGCCCGGGCCATCAGCTCGCCCGCCGCGCTGCTGCTGGAGCCGGGCCTGCACCCGGCCGGGCTGAGCACGGCGGAGCTGCCGGCCCGGGCGCTGCTGCTGCTCAGCCCGGGCGGCCCGGGCCTGCCTGCGTCATGGGCCACCGCCGGGCTGCTGGTCGTAGCCGTGGTCGCATTGCTGGCTCGCAGGCGGCGCGCGCTCATGCTGGCTGGCTGGGTCATCGCCCTGCTCGGCATGGGCTTCGCTGTGGCCGTCAGCAGGCTAGCCGTCGCGCCTCCGGGCGGTGGCCCGCGGGTAACGCCGTGGCCCGGCGTCCCGCTCGCCGTGACGGCGATCGGGCTGCTGCTGGCCGCATGCGCTACCGGGGATGCGCTCGCCGGGCGGCTTGGCCGCAAAGCTGCCGGCCGGAAGGCAGCTGCGGCGGACGCGCTGCCGGAAGCTGACGCGCCGCGGGACGCTGATGTCCAGGCGGATGCTGCGGCCGGTGCTGCTCTCCCGCAGGGTGCCGGCGCGGTCGCGGCTGCCGCCGTGCCGACGGCGACGGGCCCGGGCCTTTTGGCTGCCGCCGGTCCCGCAGGTCGCTCCGGCGGCTGGCGCCAGAACCGCAGTGCGAACCGGGCCGGTGTCGCGGTGGTCGCCTTGGTGGCGCTCTCCGCGCCGGTCCTGGCTGCGGCGTTCTGGGTTACAGCCGGAGTCAGGGGACCAGTGCGGCCAGCCGGCGGCCAGGTGGTGCCCGAGCTGGTCTCGGTGTCGGCCGCCCGTGGGCAGCAGGCGCGGACACTCGTGCTGAGATCGGAGCCAGGCGGCCTGACCTACTCCGTGCTGCGGGGGTCGAACCCGTCACTCGCGGACCCGGACCTGGTCCAGTCGCCGGCCGCTGGCCGCGCGCTCAACGCGGCGGTGGCCACGCTCGTCGCGCCCGAGGGTGGCGAGGCGCTGAATCAGGGCCAGCTGCTGGCGCAGTTCGACATCGGTTTCGTCCTCCTGCGCGCGCCCGTCAGTGCCACCCTCGCCGCGCAGCTGAACGGGGCAGCCGGACTGAGCCATGTAGCCGCTATGCCCGGCTACGAACTTTGGCGGCTCGGCAGTGCGCCGAACAGGCTCAGCGTGATCGAGCCAGACGGCACGGTAGTCCCGATTCCGGCCGGCCCGGTGACGGTCACGGGCGCAGCCGCACCCAAAGCTGGCGGGATCCTCGAGCTGGCCGAGCCGGCCGGCGGGTGGCGCGCCACGCTGAACGGCCGCCCGCTGGCCAGTGTCCGCTCCCCGGCCGGGTGGGCGCAGGCATTCCGGCTGCCCCGCGGTGGCGGCACGCTGGCCGTCAGCCGCAGCGGCCCGGGACATAGTCTGCTCCTGATCTTCGAGCTAATCGCCGTGCTGGCGGTCGCAGCGCTCGCGCTGCCCGGCGTCCGGCTCGCCGAGCAGGAAGGCGCCGCGGCCGCCGGTGCGGGCACCGCCAGTGCTGCGGGCACCGCCGGTGCTGCGGACGGCGGCCGGCTGGAAGCCGGCGACCCGGATGCGGCCGCCGGGACGCGCACCGGACCTAGGCAGGACCAGGGCACAGCGCCCCCGCAGGGCGTCCGGCGCGGCACTCATGGTGGCCGGAGCCGCGGTCGGCCTATGGGGGCGCCCCGGCGGGCCGGAGTTTCCGGGCTTCGACGCGCGACGCGCGGCTCGGCTGATGCTGCCCCGACAGGTCCGTCACGAGGTTCAGTAACTTCCGGGGCTGCCGGCATTGATCTAACCGCAGCTGATGCTGGCGAGTTCGCCGGCGCGGCGGGCACCGCCTACCCGCGGCGCGGTCCGGAGCCGGGCCTAGCCAAGCCGGGACTGCCGCGGCAGCGCCAGTCCGCCGAAGGCTCGTTCCATGATCCGGCCAGCATGACCGGGGGCGCGACGGAGGCACTGGCCGGCCGGGGGCGCCCAGGCGCGCCGGATGACTACGCCGCTGCCCCTTACTACCCGGAACCGAACGATCATGGGCGACCAAACGGCCAGCCGGCAACGAACGGCGTGCCGGGGCCGAACGGTAACCCGGAATCTGACGGTTACCGAGAGTTCAGCACTGCTGCTGGCTCAGCCGGTTATAGGGGCACCAACGGACGCGCAGCCGGTCGCGTCCAGCCAGACGGGCATGCCGAGGCCGGCGCGGGCGGCGCGGCGGGCTCAGCGTGGCCCGCACCCGGCCAGTTCGCCGGGTGGCCGGCCGGGAATGAGTCATCGGAATGGCCGGCTGAGGATACCCGGCAGGCCCAGTCGCCGGGCTGGGCAGACGCGGACGGCCCCGCGGCGCGGCCGGGCGAAGCCGGCAGCGCGCGGCTTCTCCAGCCTGGTGACGCACCGCCCCGGTGGTTCATCCCGGACTCAGAGGCCGAGGAGCAGGACTGGTGAGAGGCGTTCTCCGGCACCGGTATGTCGTCGGCCTGGCACTGCTCGCCGTGGTCGCCGCGCTCTTCGGCGCGGCTTCATTCAACCGCCATCCGGTGGCCGTGGCGCAGGTCGCCGTGTCCAGGTCGCCGACGCGGGCCGTCGTGGACGCGACAGTCCGCGGCTGCCCCGGCCCGGGGTCTGGCGGTGTTACCGGCGGCGGTGCCGCCGTCGCCGCCGCGCCGGCCGGGCCGGCGGCGACGGCTGCAGCAGCCGGGCAGGCGGTGGTGAGCAGGCTGTCTCCGGGCGGCAGCACTTCGGCGGGTGCGGCAGTGAGCTCCGTCAGCCAGCCGGGCAAGCTCGCCGTGACCGCGGTGCCAGTAGCGCCGGCAGTACCGGCCAGCCGGGGAACCGCGCAAGATTCGGCCGGGAGCGCAGTGCCCACGGTCGCGGGCCAGGGCGGCATCATGATTTCTGCCACCGGGTTGATGTCGCAGGGGTTCGCAGCCGAGCAGACCGGGGCCGCCGGGACCGTCACCGCGCGCTGTGGCGCGCCCGGCACCGATTTCTGGTTTGCTGGCCCGGGCCAGCAAACAGCTGCCAATATCCAGCTGTACCTGCTGAACGTTGACGGCCAGCAGGCGGATGTGCAGGTAACCGCAGTGACCGACAGCGGACCGCTGCCTGCCAGCGCTGATACCGGCATCGTCGTGCCGCCGCACGGGCTGGTAATCCAGTCGCTGGCCAAGCTGCTACAGCGGTCCCGGTATGCCGGCCTGCATGTGATCGTCAGTCTCGGCCGGGTTGTCGCTACGGTCCGCGAGACCAGCGCCCCGTCCAAGCCGGGCGGCTGGCTGCCTCCTACTCAGGCGCCTGCCAGGCTCCTCGTCCTGCCCGGCCTGCCGGGAACGTCCGGTGCTCGCGAGCTGTACGTGGCCGTGCCCGGAGCGTCCAACGCGCAGGTGAAGGTAACCGCAGTGACCGCTAAAGGGACCTACCAGCCCACCGCGGGCGGCGGAACCGACCTGCCGGGAGGCTCGGCAGCCGCCATCCCGCTACCGTCGCTGGGCGGGATTCCGGCCGCCGTCCAGGTCACCTCGAACGTGCCGGTCGTTGCCGCGATGATGATGCCCGGCGGAGCTGACGGATCGCCGGGGGCGTTCACTGTCGCCACGGCGCCGGTTAGCGAGCAGGGCGTCATCGCCGGCCTTCCCGGCGCCGCAGCGGGGTCTGCCGAGCTGGTGCTGTCGGCCCCGCAGGCTGCGGCGACCGTCCGGATCGGGGAGGCGACGCAAGCGGCGGCCTTCGGCAGCCTGCCCGCCAGCGTGTTGCAGGTACCTGCCGGGCACACCGTCGTCGTCCGGCTCCGCCCGCCGGTCGGCGTGTCGGGCCCGGCGGCGTTCGCAGCAGTGCTCACGCCGCTGGCCGGCTCCGGAGCGCTTTATGCGGGCATCGTGCTGCGGGCCGGCGGCAGTGTCCAGTCCATCCTGCCGGTGATCTCAGCGCTGACCTCGATACGGCTGCCCCCCGTGCGCAGCTCACTGACCGCGGTACTGCCCTGAGCTAGTTCTGGTGGCGGCTCCGGTTGCGGCGTGCGCCCGGCCCGCGCCGAGCCTAAGTGCCGTGCGGGCCTAACCGGATCGGAGGCCGCGACTGCCGGCGCTTGGTCCTCCTTGCCTACTCGTCGGCCGGGTAACCGGGATCCACGGTCTCCGGGTCGACGCCCAGCAGCCGGGCAACGTGCTCGACGACTACGTCCAGGACGATTTCCCCGAGTTCCTCCTCGTTGTCCGCGCGGGCAATCAGAGGCCGCCGGTAGAGCACGATCCTGGCTGGCCTGGCCGGCTCGTCCGCACTGCCGGATCCTGGTGCGGCCAGCTCCAGCCGGGCCAGCGGTACCGGTTCAGACTCAGTCCCGGTCTGGTCCGCGACCGGAATATCCTCAACCGCGAACTCGACCGCGGCAAGCTCGGTCTCCCAGCGGGGCACGAGCTGCGCGACTGCCTGCAGGACCAGGTCATCGAACCGCTGCGCGCGGCTGCGATGCAGCGGTGATCCTGGCGGTGACAGCATTCCGCGCAGGCCCCGGCCGTGCCGGTCCCGGCGGCGGATCCGCGCCGGACCCGCTGACGGCACCTCAGAGCTAGTCACGGTGACCGAGCGTAGCCCGGGATTCTCCCGGCCCGCAGCGCGCGCCCGGCATGGGTGCCCGCGGCAACTCGCGGCACGTCAGCTCCGGCGGTATCCGCAGACGGCAAGGGGCAGGTTCCGGCGGGAGACACGATCGTGCAGAGTGCCCCGGGTGGTGGCGTTACCGACTGCCGGTCGGTACGGTCAGCCCTTGTGAGCGATGCACGCGGGCCTGCCTCCACCGGGACGCGGCGGCCCGGAACAGCCCAGCTCGCACGGCGCAGCCTCAGCATGACCGGCGCGGCCCGCGCCGGCGGGGTCCGCGCCGGCGCGCGGCGAGCCCAGCCGTGAACGAGGTGGCCGGTTGAAGCCGCGCATCTGCTCCCGGCCCGCATGCAAGCGGACCGCCGTGTGCACGCTGACCTATGTCTACCGCGATTCCACCGCTGTCCTCGGGCCGCTGGCCGCCTATGTCGAGCCGCACTGCTACGACCTGTGCGCGGCCCACGCTGACCGGATGACCGCGCCACGCGGCTGGGACGTGGTCCGGCTGCCCGTCGGCCCGGCTGAGGAAGAGGCCGACGACCTGGAGGCGCTTGCGAACGCGGTCCGCGAGGCGGTGGTGCCCCGGCCCAAGACGGAGCCCGTCGGGCAGGGGGTGGAGGTCGGCCGTCGCGGCCACCTCCGGGTACTGCGGTCCGGGCCGCCGGACCGGGGCCGGATCGGCTAGCGGCCGCCGGTAAGGTTCGGTCAGACGCGACCCGCCGCCGCGGGCCGTGACCGGAACGGGCATCCGCGGAGGCAGCTCACAATGGCCCAGTACGCCAGGATCTTCAAGGCTTACGACATACGCGGTGTCGTGCCGGACCAGCTCGACGAGGCGGCAGCCACCGCCATCGGCGCCGCGTTCGTCCGTCTCACCGGCGCCCCGGCGGTCGTGACCGTGCACGACATGCGGACCTCCTCCGCCCCGCTGGCCGAGGCATTCGGCCAGGGCGCGGTCTCCCAGGGCGCCGAGGTGATCAGCGCCGGGCTGGGTTCTACCGACATGCTCTACTACGCAAGCGGCAGCCTGGACATCCCCGGTGCGATGATTACGGCAAGTCACAACCCGGCGAAGTACAATGGAATCAAGCTGTGCCGGGCCGGCGCCCGGCCCGTCGGCCAGGACACGGGCCTGGCGCAGCTACGCGAGATGGCCGAAGACGGAGTCCGGCCGCACTCCGGCCCGCTGGGCAAGATGACCGAGCGGGACCTGCTGTCCGGCTACGCCGCGCACCTGAAGACGCTCGTGAACGTATCCGGCATCCGGCCGCTGACGGTCGCCGTCGACGCAGGCAACGGCATGGCCGGCTACACGGTGCCCAAGGTGTTCGGCGACCTGCCGATCACGACGGTCCCGCTGTACTTCGAGCTTGACGGCAGCTTCCCCAACCACGAGGCGAATCCGATCGACCCGGCGAACCTCGCCGACCTGCAGCGGGCTGTGCTCAGCTCCGGCGCTGACGTGGGCCTGGCTTTCGACGGGGACGCTGACCGGTGCTTCGTTGTGGACGAGCGCGGCGAGATCGTCTCGCCGTCGGTGCTGACCGCGCTGATCGCGGTCCGGGCGCTCGCCGCGGAGCCCGGCGCCGCGGTGATCCACAACCTGATTACCTCCCGCGCCGTTCCGGAAATCGTGTCCGAGCACGGGGGCAGGCCGATCCGCACCCGGGTCGGGCACTCGTTCATCAAGGCGCAGATGGCGCAGGCCAGCGCGGTCTTCGGCGGCGAGCATTCCGGCCACTTCTACTTCCGTGACTTCTGGTTCGCCGATTCCGGCTTGCTGGCGGCCCTGCACGTGCTGGCCGCGCTCGGCGAGCAGGCTGGCCCCCTGTCATCACTACTCGCGCAGTATTCCCGCTACGTCGGGACCGGTGAGATCAACAGCGAGGTCACCGACCAGGACGCCGCAGCCGGCCGGGTCCGCGCGGCCTACGCTGGCCGGCCCGGCGTCAGCGTCGATGATCTAGACGGACTTACCGTTAGCTGCGGCGAGTGGTGGTTTAACCTGCGTCCGTCCAACACCGAGCCGCTGCTGCGGCTTAACGTGGAGGCCGGGGATGAAACCGCCCTGGCCGCCGTCCGGGACGATGTCCTGCGCCTCGTCCGGTCGGGCAGCGGCCAGGGTTAAAAGGCAGTGCCTATTAGGAACAGCGGCTGAGCACGGCAGGGAGAGCGTTGTGAACATCGATGACTGGCTGCTCGACATTCTGGCCTGCCCGAAATGTCATTCGCCGCTGCGCGCTGACGACTCGGCCGGCGAGCTTGTCTGCACCGGGCCTGACGGCCTCGCGTACCCGGTACGGGACGGCATTCCGGTGCTGCTGATCGATGAGGCCCGTGATCCCGCGGCCGGGTAACCGGCAGGCCTGTCCCGGAAAGCAGTAAGTCATCAGCGCAGACCAGGCCGCCAGCGCGCGGCCGGCCGAGTCCGGCGCGGGACCAGCGAAGGGGCACGGCGCCGGGAGGCGCGCGGTCATCGCTGCTCTCGGCGCGAACCTGGCGATCGCGCTGACAAAGTTCGCTGCCGCTTTCATCACCGGCTCGGCGTCCATGCTCGCCGAGGCCGTCCACTCCCTGGCGGACTCGGGAAACGAGGCGCTGCTGCTGCTCGGCCGCAGCCGGGCCGGCCAGCAGCAGACCGAGGAACACCCGTTCGGTTTCGGTGCGGAACGCTATTTTTACGCTTTCATCGTCGCGGTCCTGCTGTTCACGGTCGGCGCGCTGTTCTCGGTCTACGAAGGCGTCATGCGCATCTCCCATCCGGAGCACGTGACCTCGCCGGCCGTGGCGTTCGGCGTGCTGGGGATCGCGGCCCTGCTGGAGGCCTTCTCGTTCCGGACCGCGATCATCGAGTCGAACCGCTCGCGCGGCAGCAGAAGCTGGCGCAACTTCATCCGGCACGCGAAGGCACCGGAGCTGCCTGCGGTGCTGCTGGAGGACGCCGCGGCGCTGGTCGGCTTGTTCTTCGCGCTCTGCGGCGTGACGCTGACGACCCTTACCGGGAACGGCCGCTGGGACGGGGCCGGGTCGCTGGCGGTCGGCGTTGTGCTGGGCTGCGTGGCGGCGATCCTGGCGACCGAGATGAAGAGCCTGCTGATCGGGGAGTCGGCGAGTGCCGTGGCGGAGGCGGCCGTCGTTGCCGCGATCGAGGGCGTCCCCGAGCTGCTGCGGGTCATCCACCTGCGGACCCTGCACGTGGGGCCGGACACCCTGCTGGTGGTCGCGAAGGTCGCGGTACGGGGGACGGACTCCGCTGCCGTCGTCACCGGCGCGATCGACGCGGCCGAGCTGCGGATCAGGGCTGCCGTGCCCATCGCGCACCTCATCTTCCTGGAGCCGGACCTCTACGATCCGGCTCGCGCCGACGCCGGCGATCCGGCTGTCCGGGCGGCGCGGCGGTCCGCGCTGCGGTCGGCGCTGAAGGTGCTGCGCCGCGCCAGTCCGCGGCAATAGCTGTCTCGCCGTCCCGCTTCCGCATCCACTTCCGCGTCCGCGCGGTGGATTGGTGTTGCCCCGGCAACACCAATCCACCGTGATCATGAGGCTGACCCGCCTGCCGGCGGTCGGCCCGCCTGAGGCTGGGCCGCCCGCAGGTGGGCCGACCTGCGGGCTGGGCCGCCTACGGCCTGGCCCGCGGGCGGTCTGCGGGCAGGCTGACCGGCCTGCGGGCTGACCCGCAGGCGCTGACCGGCCTGCGTGCTGACGTGCGCGTGGTCAGCGGTGGCTGCGCGCGGCGGCCGGTGCTGGGCGGGCGGGCGCCGCAGTCCGCTGGACCGGGCCGGCGAGCCCGAGGAGCCGCTGAGCGCGCTCCTTCTCGAAGTCCAGAGCGCGGGCAGGCGGCGGCTGGATCCGGCCGATGCGCCGGCCGAGCTCGGCGACGTCGGCATGGATCCGCGGGTCGGCGAGCACCCGGACGCCGAATGCCAGCGCCGCCGGGCTGATGTCGTAACGCTGCTCAATTGCCAGGCCCAACGCGACCGCATCCAGGTCCGCGCTGCCGAACTGCCGGTGGCCGGCCGCAGACGCCGGGCCGGCCGGGCCTGCCGCGGGTACCCGGCCTGGCGGCCGGGGACCGTCAGGTGCCGGCGCTGCGCGTGCCTGCCAGGCCTTATCTGCCTGCGATGCCCCGGCGGCCGTCCGGGCCGTGGCGGGCCACCTGCGGCCCTGCGTCCGGACGGACGGCAGCAGGCCGAGGAACTCGCGGTAACGCAGCATCCGAGGCGAGATACCGAGCAGCTGAGCCGCTGCCGTGATGCGCATGAGGCGAAGTGTAACTGCACGCAGGTTACCTGACAATTTCGTGTCAAGAACAGCCCGATCGGGGTGCGCGCACCGGCCAGCGTCCCGTAGCGTCAGGACCAGCGGTATCGCCAGCCCGGCGGTATCACCAGCCCGGCCTGTATGGTCAGCCCGGCGGTATGGCCAGCGCGGAAAGCAGCTTGGCCAGTCCAGCGAGCAGCATGGCCAGCACGGCCCAGCCTCCACCGCACCGCTCAGCTTCCAGCCTTAACTGCCCGCCAGCTTCCACCCAGCGCACCGCCCAGCCCGGCAACCACGTCAGGAGCCCATCAGCGATGGCCGCGGAAAACGTCCCCTTCAAGGTCGCAGACCTGTCTCTGGCCGAATTCGGCCGCAAGGAAATCAGGCTCGCCGAACACGAGATGCCCGGCCTGATGGCCAGCCGGGCCGAGTACGCCGACGCCCAGCCGCTGCGCGGCGCCCGGATCACCGGATCGCTGCACATGACGATCCAGACCGCCGTCCTGATCGAGACGCTGACCGCGCTCGGCGCGCAGGTGCGCTGGGCGAGCTGCAACATCTTCTCCACCCAGGACCACGCGGCTGCCGCGGTGGCGGTCGGCCCGGACGGCACCGCCGCGGACCCGAAGGGCATCCCGGTGTTCGCCTGGAAGGGCGAGTCCCTGCAGGAGTACTGGTGGTGCACCGAGCAGGCGCTGACCTGGCCGGGGGAGGACGGGCCGAGCATGCTGCTGGACGACGGCGGCGACGCGACCATGCTCGTGCACAAGGGCGCTGAGTTCGAGGCAGCTGGCTCGGTGCCCGCCGCGGCTGACGACGATTCCGAGGAATGGCAGGTCATCCTTGACGTGCTGACCGCCTCGCTGGCCGCGGCGCCCGGCAAGTGGACCGCCTGCGCCGCGGGCATCGACGGCGTGACCGAGGAAACCACCACCGGCGTGCACCGGCTGTATGAGATGGCGTCGGCCGGGACGCTGCGGTTCCCGGCAATCAACGTCAATGACAGCGTGACGAAGTCCAAGTTTGACAACAAGTACGGCTGCCGGCACTCCCTGGTGGACGGGATCAACCGGGCCACTGACGTGCTGATCGGCGGCAAGGTCGCCGTTATCTGCGGCTACGGTGACGTGGGCAAGGGCTGCGCGGAGTCGCTGCGGGGCCAGGGCGCGCGGGTGATCGTCACGGAGATCGACCCGATCTGCGCGCTGCAGGCTGCGATGGACGGCTACCAGGTAGCGCGGCTGGAGGACGTGCTCAGCACCGCGGACATCTTCGTGACCGCGACCGGCAACCTGCGGATCATCACCGCCGAGCACATGAGCCAGATGAAGCACCAGGCGATCGTCGGCAACATCGGGCATTTCGACAACGAGATCGACATGGCGGGCCTGGCCCGGCTGCCGGGCGTGACCCGGATCAACATCAAGCCGCAGGTCGACGAATGGACCTTCGCCGACGGTCACGCGATCATCCTGCTGTCCGAGGGCCGGCTGCTGAACCTGGGCAACGCCACCGGGCACCCGAGTTTCGTGATGTCCAACAGCTTCACCAACCAGGTCATCGCCCAGATAGAGCTGCACACCAACAGGAGCGCTTACCCGCTCGGCGTGCACGTGCTGCCCAAGTACCTGGACGAGAAGGTGGCCCGGCTGCACCTGGACGCGCTTGGCGTCCGGCTGACCACGCTGACGAAGGAGCAGGCCGACTACCTGGGCATCAGCGAGGACGGCCCGTTCAAGTCCGACCAGTACCGGTACTAGGCCGTCATTACCCTGCCAGCGGCCCGGTGAGCAGAGCCAGCGGGCTGGCCGCGGCCGCCCGCAGCACCCCGCAGCCGGCCATGCCAGCCTCGGACGTCGCCGATCCGGGGCTGGCGGCCGCTGGCATCCCGCGGATCGCCTGGGCGCGGCGGGCGATGCCGGTGCTGGCCCTGATGCGGGAACAGCTCACCGGGCAGCAGCCGTTCGCGGGCCTGACCGTTGCCGCCTGCCTGCACGTCACCGCGGAGACTGCCGGGCTGGTGCACCTGATCCTGGCCGGCGGCGGCCGGGTGCAGCTGGCGGCGTCCAACCCGCTGTCGACGCAAGATGACATTGCCGCCGCGCTTGCCGCACTTACCGGGGTAACCGTGTTCGCCCGGGCCGGGGTGGATCCGGACGGGTACTACGAGCACATCCACCGGGTCCTGGACTGCGGCCCCGACCTGGTGCTCGACGACGGCTGCGATCTGGTGAACACGATGCATACGCAGCGGCCCGAGCTGCTGCCCGGCGTGCTCGGCGGCTGCGAGTCGACGTCCACCGGGGCGGCCCGGCTGCGCCGGCTCGCCGCGGCGGGCACGCTGGCGTTCCCGGTGTTCGCCGCGGACGCCTCGGTGACCCGGCGGCTGTACGACAACAGGTACGGCACCGGCCAGTCCGTCCTGGACGGCATCATGCGGGCAACGAACACCCTGCTGGCAGGCAAGACCGTGGTGGTGTCCGGGTACGGCGCGTGCGGCGCGGGGATCGCCGAGCGGGCCCGCGGGCTCGGTGCCCTGGTAATCGTCACCGAGGTGGACCCGGTCCGCGCGCTGGATGCCCGCATGCAGGGCTACCGGGTGCTGCCGCTCGCTGCCGCGGCCCCGCTCGGCGAGATCTTCATCACCGCGACCGGCTGCCGGGACGTTATCGGGGCTGGCGAGCTGACCCTCATGAGAGACGGCGCGATTCTCGCCAACGCAGGCCATTTCGATGTCGAAATTGACGTGCGCGCGCTCGCTGACCTGGCGGCGGAGGTCAACCCGGGGGTTCGCCCGCACGCTGATGAGTACGTGCTGGCCGGCGGCAGGCGGCTGATCCTGCTGGCAGAAGGCCGGGTCGTCAACCTGGTCGCGGCGGAGGGAAACCCGGCAGCGGTGATGGACCTGTCGTTCGCCGTGCAGGCGCTCGCGCTGGTCTCGCTGGTCACCGGCACGGCCGGCCTGGAGCCTGGCGTGCATGACATCCCGGCGGCGATCGACGCCCGGATCGCGACGCTGACACTCGCCTCCCTCGGCACGGCCATCGACGAGCTGACCGGCGACCAGCAGCAGTACCTGGACTCCTGGCGCCCCGGAACGCACCCCGGACTGCGGACCGGACCACGCACCCGACCGCGGGCTTGATAGCGCCAGCGCGGGGCTCAGAACGGATTGCCGGACCGGAAGCTCTCCCATTTGATCACGTCGTCACCAGGGGCGCCTGCCACCAGCAGCCGCCCGTCGCGGCCGAATACCCGGCTGAGCAGGCTGGTGGGACGTTCGATCAGCGAGTAGCTCAGCCAGCCCGCTGCCACCGAGACGAGTACCACGATGAGGGCATCGCCGGCGAAGGCGGCCGGGGCCTGGCGGACCAGGCCCCGCCATCCGGACAGGGCGAGCAGGACCGGCTCGTTCCACAGGTAAATGCTGTAGGAAATGACGCCGAGCCACAGCAGCGGCCGGCAGCTCAGCGCCCGGCCAAAGCGGTCGCCGGGCGGCCCGAGCACCGCGGCGGCGACCAGGCAGCCGAATCCGGCCGCGCACAGCGAGGTGAAGTAGACCCCCGTCCACGCGTTGGCCTGCCGGGTAAGGAACGCGGCCGCAAGAATAGCCATGGCGGCGGCGCGCAGTGCCAGGCGGCTGCGGGGGCGCAGCGGCCTGGCGCCGCCGAGCGCGGCCGCGATAATGGCGATCCCCAGGCCGGCGGCGAAGAGGTCGAGGTTTGCCAGCGGGCCGAACCAGGTGGTGAACGCGCCGGTTGTCGGGCGGTGCCCGGCACCGAAAGCCAGGGCTTTCCAGCCGAGTCCGATGGCGGCGAGCGCGGCGGCGCTGGCTGCCAGCACGGTGATGCGCCGTTTTCTGCTGTCCAGGCGCCGGCAGGCGCGCGCCAGGCCGACGGCAAGGACCGTCAGGCCCAGGTAGAAGAACACCTCGACGGACAGTGACCAGGCAGGCCCGTTGGTATAGAAGATCCTTTTCTCGTCGAAGATCTGGGTGAAGGTCAGGTGCTCGAGCAGGTCCCGCCAGTCGCCGGGCAGGCTCTGCTGCCGGGCGAACCAGACCACGATCACGGCGACGTAGTAGACGGGGAGCAGGCGGACGGCGCGGCGGATGAGGAACCCGCGGGCGGATATCGGCTGGCGGTTCTCGATGGCCGACCGGGCGACGGGCTCGAAGAGCAGGAAGGCGGTGAGGACGAAGAACCAGGGCACTACCGCGTCGAGCGAGTTCAGCACCGTGTACGCCGGAGTGCCGAGGTACAGGTAGTGCGCGACGTTGCAGAACTGGTATACGTGGAAGATCACGATGGCCACCGCCGCTATACCCCGGTGGCCGTCCAGTTCCGCGTACCGCTCGCCGTCCGCCGGGTCGGCTGCCGGGCGCACCGGGGCCACGACGGTCCCCATCGCCGCTGGGCCCGCCTGGGCCCGGCGGGCTCGCTGCGGGCCTGGTAGCCCGCCGGGAAGCGCCACTACCGCGCCCGGGCGGCCGCGAGCGGCGGCTGCCCGGCCACACCGGGCTGCCCGGCGGCGGCAGGGGCGCTCCCGGCGGCATGGGCACCGGAAGCCGCGGCGCGAGGCGTAACCCGCCACTGACGCTCGCCGCTGAGTTCCTTGAGCTGGGCGACGCGGGCGATGAGGTTCTTGAATTCCCCGAACCACACCATGGAGTGGAACGCGTAGACCACGAACCAGCTGCGGTGCCGCCGGATCCGGGGGTCGCCGAGCACGTAAGCGAAGACAGCCTGAGCGGCCCCGACGCTGAGGGTGAACAGGGACAGCAAGACGAACAGGGGAACCAGCCAGTCGAGGTGACCCAGGCCGCCCTCGCGCCAGGCGGTGAACCCCAGGATCGGGACTACCTGAATGGTGATCCAGGGCACCACCTGCGCCCAGCCGAGGAGGAACGCGGCACCGATCTTCTGACGGCCCGTCAGCCGGCTAGAGGTAAGAGCGGGGCGCAGGTGCCGGCGCGCGGTCTGGGTCCAGCCCTGGGCCCACCGCATCCGCTGGTTCCATAGTGCGCCCATCGTTGTCGGGGCAAGCTCCGTGGAGACCAGGCCCGGGTCAGAGACGATGCTGAACCCGTCCCGCAGGCTGCGCATCGAGGAGTCGATGTCCTCGGTGAGCATGGACCGCTGCATCCGGATCTGGCGCAGGGCGTCCCGGCGCCAGTACCCGTTGGAGCCGCCGAAGATCCCGAAGCCGTGCAGCCGGGCCCGGCCGGGGTGGCTGACGGCGTAGATGGTCTCGAACTCGACGGCGATCAGGCGCGCTACCCAGGACGCGTCACCGTTTCGGACCACGCAGTGGCCCTGGACGATGTCGTGGCCGTCGGACAGCCACCGCCATGCCCGGCTGAAGGAACCCGGTGCGGGGTGATGATCGGCGTCGAAGATGCCGACGAAGTCGCCGCGGACGTGCGCGAGTGCGGCGTTGACGTTCTGGGCCTTGGAGGTGCTGGCCGCGACCCGCAGCAGCAGCAAGCGGGTATCGCGGGCGGCCAGTTCTTCCAGGCTGTCCTCGACAGGCAGCCGCTGCGGACTGTTGTACGCCAGGATCACCTGGAAGTCGCCGGGGTAGTCCTGGCGCAGGAGATTGGCGACGGTGTCGGTAATGGTGGCTGCCTCGTTGGGCAGGTACGCGGCGATGATCGCCGTCGCGGGGGGCGCCGGGCCGCCGCGCCCGGCGGGAACCTGAACCGCGCCAGCGGCCTGGAAGCTCTCGATCCACAGGGCGGCCGCCGTGATGGCCAGCGCGGCTGCCATCAGCGGGTAGGTCACGGTGGTGAGATCGAAGCCTGCGTACCAGACGGCCACGTAGATGATGAACGGCAGGCTGAGCATGATCGCCAGGATGAAGACGACCTGGAGCGGGGAGCGGACCCGCTCGACCAGCGCCAGTAGCCGGTCCCGCCGGGCAACAGGCGCAGCCCGGCTGGCGGCCAGTGCCGGGGAGAACGGCACCGGTACCAGGTCCAGGTGCAGGCAAGCGTCCGCCACCGCGGTGGCGGCGTCCTCGCGCAGCGCGCGGGCGGAGCCGGCCCCGGCGAACGGGGCGTAGCCGATAACCGGGGTCATCTGGACCTGCTCGCCGGAGACGTCCAGAACGGTTCCGGCCACCCTGCGGGCCAGCCGGTCCAGCCGGTCGCGGGCGGCTGCCAGGCCAGTTTCGGGCATCAGCAGCCAGAAGCCGCCACCGGGCCGGGTGCTGTGCTGCTCCAGGATCCGGCCGTCCGCGGCGAGCAGCTCGTCGAACGCGGCCACCACCACCTGCTCGGCATCGGTGCCGAGTCGCTCGCGGATCCGGGGCAGCTCCGCCACGCTGACGGCTGCCAGTACTCCCGGCCGCTGGGCGATCTCGGCACGCTGCAGTTCCCGCTCCATTTCCTCGCCCAGGCGCTGCTCCGGCACTGCCGGGCGCCGCAGGGCAGCTCCCTGCAGCGCAAGCCGGACCAGCTTCGAGCTGATGTGATCGACTAGCTCGGCCGCGCCCACGTCAGCCGGCAGGTAATCCTCCCCGGCGCTCCCGTCATCGCTTCCGTCATCGTCGCCGCCCGCGCCGGCGTCTCGGTCAGGGGCGCCGATCACCACGACGGGGGGCCGCTTGCCGGCCCGGGCACGCAGCAGGTGCACCATGCTGGCGCCCGCGCCGTCGCGGGTCTCCCCTTTCCCGACCACGACAAGATCGGGGGCGAGATCGGTCACCCGCTCGATCGCGTCGCGCCCGCTGGCGGCGGAGACGGTGGCCACGCCGGCTAGCTCAAGACTGGTCGCCGCCTGCCGGGCGGCAGCGGTGCCGCCGACGATAAGGACCAGGGCCGGCCTGCCGGGGGCGGCGGGCTCGGGCTGTTCGGCGCTGCTGGCGCTCATTGCACTCCGTAACGATAAAGGCAAGTCAGGACCGGATGCCGATATCAGCCCGGGACTTCGAACCCGGCTTTTATCGCTACCCTGGCATTTCTCGCCGCTGAGCGGCTAACGGGTGTGACTGAAACTCATGACGCCGTGGGCAATCGTGATGTGCTCGCCGGGCAGGATCAGATTCGGGTTGGCGCCGATCACTGCCGCGTTGGCGGCGTACAGGGCTCCGTAGCCGTGCAGCCTGAACCACTGGGCGATCCCGGACAGCGTGTCGCCCGGCTTCACCGTGTAGGTAATCCTGGCTGTCCGCTGCCTCTTTGCGGCCCGCCTCGCTTTCTCCCCCGGCCGGGATTTCGCGGTACGCGGGGAAAGCCCGGCCGGCTCCGTAACCGCGCCACGCGATGAGCCGGCAGCGGCTGACCCCGTGCCGGCCGCCCCCGTGCGGGACGGCACCGTGACTGCGTGTGACGGAGTAGCAGCGGCCGCCGACGCAGCCGGATGGGCCGGCCGGGTCGGCCATGACGGCAGTGATGCCGCCAGCGCGCCGCCCGTTCCCAGAACGAGGATTCCCCCGGCAAGCACGGCTGCCGCCAGCTTCGGCCTCATCTTGGCTGTTTCCTCGCCGCGGGCCTGCCGCAACGGTCGTCCGGATGTTGCCTCATGCTCTCCAGTTCGGTTCCCCGGCCCCAGCGGATTGCCCCGCGGCCGGATTTACGCCAGCCCCGATGAGAAGTAACACGCTGTTAATAAAGGCCAGCGTCCGGCGCCGCACGGGCCAGGTCAGCCAGCCAAGATCGCGAGGAAGATCGCCTGAGTGTGTCTGTCCGTATTTCCGGCGGCTGACCCGGCGTGGGAAGCTGAGCGCATGACGGTTCACCGTGCGGCGGACCCGCTGCTGCCGGGACTGCGCGCGCCGAGCAACCGGGTCAGCCGCCGGGCCGTCAGCTACTGGACGGTGCGGGCTGCGCTGTCCGCGCTCATCGTGACCGGCGCTGAGGTTGCCGTCCTGCTGGGCAACAAGCTGACCGCGCCGTGGTGGGCCGCCGCGGCGGCGCTGGCCGCCGTCACCGCGGCGCATGCGGTGATCATGCCCCGGTGGCGGTACCGGGTGCACCGGTGGGAGGTTACCGACCAGGCCCTGTACACCCGGTCCGGCTGGTTCTCGGTGCACTGGCGGATCGCGCCGATCAGCCGGATTCAGACTGTCGACAGCCACCGCTCGTTCCTGGAGCGGTTGTTCGGCCTGGCCAATGTCACCGCTACCACCGCGTCGGCGGCCGGTCCCGTGCACATCCGCGGACTGGACCGGGCGGCCGCTGATCGGCTGCTGCAGGAGCTGGCCCTGGCGACGGCGCAGATCCCCGGTGACGCTACATGACGAGCGCGCCGCCGGGCGCCGGGTCAAGCGCCCCGGCCGATCCCCGCCAGGCCGACCTGGGGCAGGCCGATCCCCGCCAGGCCGATCCCCGGCAGGCCGATTCGCTTCAACCCGATCCCCGCCCGGCCGAGCCTGAGGCGCCCTGGCTGCGGCTGAGTCCGCGCAGCCTGGTCGTCCGCCCGGTGATGGACCTGATCCGGCTGCTGCCCGTCCTGCTCGGGCTGTTCTACCTGCGATCCCGCGGTGGCAGCGCCAACTACTGGGGACTCGCGTTCGCCGCGTTCGCCATCGTCACCAGCATCGTGCGCTGGCTGACCACCCGCTACCGGCTGACCGCCGACCGGATCTACGTGCGGCACGGCCTGCTCAGCAAGAAAATCCTGTCGGTGGCGCGGGACCGCGTCCGCACCGTGGACCTGACCGCGCACCTGCCGTACCGGGTCCTCGGCCTGCGCCGGGTGGCTGTCGGCACCGGCCGCAACGACCGGCGTGAAGGCGAGAGCATCCGCCTGGACGCCCTGACCCTTGCCGACGCCGAGACCCTCCGCACGACACTGCTGGTAACAGCAGAAAAGAAAAATAGGGCCGAAATTTCATCCGCCCCAGTGCAGTCCCCTGCCCCGGTCGCGACCGAGATAGCCCGACTGCACCCGGCCTGGATCCGGTTCGCCCCGCTGACCCTGACCGGCATGGTCATTATCGGCGTCGTCCTCGGCTTTGCCGTGCAGTTCATTGAGGCCGCGCACGTGGACCTGGCCGCCATCGGCCCGGTACACCGGCTGGGCGCTGACTTCGCGTCGATGCCGGTATCGCGCCGGATCCTGACGGCGCTCGCCGGCGTCGCCGCCGGTGTGGTGGCTATCTCCACCGCGGGCTACGTAGCGGTGTTCTGGAAATTTCGGCTGACCCGGCACGGGGGCGGCACCCTGCGGGTCACCAGGGGACTGTTGTCCACCCGGGCGACGACGATTGACGCGAGTAGGCTCCGCGGCGTCGAGCTCAGCGAGCCGCTGCTGCTGCGGGCGGCCGGCGGCGCGCGGCTGATCGCGATAACCACCGGCCTGCGGGTCGGCCGCGGCGCCGAACGCGGTGGTTCCCTGCTGCTGCCGCCCGCCCCGAGCGCCGTCGCCCGGTCCGTAACGGCCGCCGTCCTCGGTGAGCCAGCGCAGCTGTCCGGCTGCCCGCTGGTGCGGCACGGCCCGCGGGCACGCCGCCGCCGGTATATCCGGGCGCTGGCCGGGGGCGCGGTGCTGGTCGCACTCACGACGCTTGCCGTCCGGCTCAGCGGCGGGCCGGCCTGGGTCCCGGTCAGCTCCCTGGTCCTGCTGCCGCTGGCCGCTGCGCTGGCCGCGGACCGGTACGCCAGCCTGGGTCACCGGCTGACTGGCGGCTGGCTCATCACCCGGACCGGCAGCCTGGTCCGGCGCCGGGCGATCTTGTCCACCGACGGGATCATCGGCTGGCGGGTGCACCAGAGCTGGTTCCAGCGACGGCAGGGGCTGGTGACGCTGACCGCCGTGACCGCCGCGGGACGCCAGCACTACGAGGCCCGCGACATTCCGGCCGGGCTTGCACTGTCGGTCGCATCGCAGGCCACCCCGGACCTGGTCCGGCCGTTTCTGGCTGCGGCCGGGAACTGACGCTGCGCGCTGCCCGTCCGCCGCCCGCCGGTGTTAGGCGCGCGCTGCTAGGCGGGCGGCGCGAAGCCGCGGGGACCCGGCTGGTTATCCTGCCCGGCCGGCCCGGCGGAGCCGTCCGGGAGGCGGTCGCCCGCGCCGTCGCCCGGCACCGCCCGGTCGCCGCCGCCCGCGCCGTCGGCCGCAGGCTCCGGCGCCCCTGCCGGGCCGGCGGCACGCGTTCCGGTGGGGACGCCGGCAGCGTACGGCAGGACCGGCGGCTCGGGCTGCCGGGCGGCCAGCCGGGCCTGGTCGCGCTCCCGCCGGACCGCGAGGACCGCTGCCAGGTAGGCCGCGGGCGGGGTGCCGGGCGGCGGCGGCGGGCTGACCTGCTCGGCGACGGCGCTGGCCAGGCTCCGGCCGAGCTCGTCCCGGGCCTCAGGCCGCAGATCGGCAAAACGGCGCAAGTATGCGCTCGCTGCCCCCGCATTCTGATCGGTTAGCCGGGAAATCTCCAGCGACTGCGCCCAGCCGGCCAGCGGCGGCGGTACGACGGCGAACGCCGGCGGCAGCTGCTGGCGTGCTGGCACCCGTTCCTGGATGGCGAACGTCCCCGCCCACAGGTCACCCAGCCGCTTGCCCCGGACTGACACGATGCAGGTGATCAGCCCGGCCGGGGCGCCGATGCCGCTCCACACCTCGATCACGCCGGTCAGCGCGCGCACCAGCGCCTGCCGGAACCGTTCCGGGCTGCCGTCGTCACCGACCACCCGCTGGCCGAGCGCCATTTTGCCGGGCGTCTTGCCCCGGGTCAGCGTCTCGAAGATTGTCGGGTAGCCGACGATGATCAGCACCCAGCAGGTCAGCAGCACCGCCGTCCGCGTACTGGCGTCCACGTGCCCGGCCCGCGGCAGCACGATCACCAGGATGACGACGATCAGCGCGATCTGGATCGCCATGTCGATCAGCAGCGCCAGGAGCCGGCCGGGGAAAGTGGCGACCGGCACGTCAAGGACGACCGCTTCTCCCGTCACTACCTCCGCCACTGCGCTCCTCCCCGGCTGATTCCCAGCTGGCTCCGCATCGCCGCCGGGGATGCCCCCGGACCGCCGCGCCCCGGCCGGGCGCGGATCACGCTCAAGATTATCCCGGCGTCCCAGTAGTCTCCTGGCGTGGACGCAGACGCGTACGCTAACGCGCACCAGGCGGAATGGGAGCGGCTGGACCGGCTGGTCCGCCGCCGTCGGCGGCTGTCCGGCGACGAGGTGGACGAGCTGGTCGCGGCGTACCAGCGGGCCACCACCCAGCTGTCGGTGCTGCGGGCCGCCGGCGGCGATCCGGCGCTGGTCGCGCAGCAGTCCGGCCGGCTGGCTAAGGCCCGCGCGGCGGTGACCGGCGCTCCGTCCGCGCAGTGGCGGTCAGCGGCCCGTTTTGCCGTCGTGGGTTTCCCGCTGATGGCGTACCGGATCCGGTGGTGGTGGCTGGCCACGGCGGCGGGTTCGCTGCTGGTCGCGCTGATCTTCGGCTGGTGGGTGGCCCGGACGCCCGCGGTGCAGGCCGCCCTGATCACGAAGTCACAGGCAGCCGACCTGGTGCATAACAAGTTCCGGGACTACTACACGCAGTCCGCGGCCGGGTCGTTCGCGGCGAAAGTCTGGACCAACAACGTCTGGGTGGCCGCCGAGGCGCTGATCTCGGGGATCTTGCTCGGCATCCCGACGCTGTACGTGCTGCTGACGAACTCGCTGAACATCGGCGTGGACGGCGGCCTGCTGGCCGCGTACGGGAAAACAGGCGAATTTTTCAGCCTCATTCTTCCGCACGGGATGCTGGAGCTGTCTGCCGTGTTCCTGGCCGCGGCGGCGGGCCTGCGGCTGGGCTGGACGGTCATCGACCCTGGTCCCCGGCCGCGCGCGCAGGCGCTGGCCGAAACAGGCCGCGAGACCGTCACGATCACCCTCGGCCTGATCGTCGTGCTGCTGGCGTCCGGCCTGATCGAGGCGTTCGTCACCCCGTCATCCCTGCCGGCCTGGGCGCGGATCGGCATCGGCGGCGTGGTCGAGGCCGCGTTCCTAGGCTACGTCCTGATCGCCGGCCGCCGCGCCGCCGCGTCCGGCCAGAGCGCCGACATCACCGAGGCCCCCGACCTCATGCCGATGGCCGGCTAACCGCACCCTGATCAGTCAGCCCTGAGACCAGGATGCCGGCCGATGGTAGCGCATTTCGTTTCGCAGCAGACTTGGCCGGACCGCGCCGAAAACTATAAATTTATATGTCAAACTGGTGGACCTCCACCTACGGAAGCCCGTGATGACCAAGGTGGCGACTCATCCGAACCCGGTCCGCCGGCCAGCGCCGAGTTTCATGTTGCGCGCCGTGCTCGATGACGTGGGGGGCGGCGACAACTTCGAGCAGGTCTGGACCAAGCGAGTGGGTGCGGATCGTTTCGAGCTTTGCTGTATCCCGTTCTTCGCCTACGGCATGGCTCTCGGCGATGTCGTGCGTGCCGACGCGGCGACCGGCTATGTGATTCAGGCCGTCGAGCAGCGTTCGGGCAACGGCGTAGTCCGGGTCGCGGTCAAGCGGCCCGAGGAAGTCGACGCGGTGCACCTGCGGCTACATGACCTTATCGGCCGCCTGGAGTACTTGTGCGAGTGGTTCGATCCGGGCTATGTGGCGGTCAGTCTTGAGCCCGGCAGGTTCCACGACGAGTTTTTCCGCGTGCGGCGGGTAGCCCGCCGCAGCGCGATGAAGGTACGTATCAGGCCGGTGCCCAGATCCCGGCCGCAGCCTAAAATGCCGTCGGGGCCTCAACCTCCGCGGTGACCAACACCGTCGGGCCGTCGGCCTGCATTCCGCCGCCCGGTGGGCTATCTTCTGCTCGGGGATCCCGAGCGGGCGCGAGAGGCGGTAAGGGCATCTCTTGACCGGCTCGCAGACCGCCGGGATCTGGCTGCCCAGCGGTTCCGCGGCTTCGCCTCGGCGTTCGAGGAGCGGCTCGCCGATGCCGGCTAGCCGAGGACGTTGACGACGAGGCGGATCTTGTAGTGGTGATCAGCCCGCTTTGAGTACCTCGGCCCGGACGCCGGTGAGCTCATCGAACCCGGCGCTGGCGTCGGTGGTGAGCAGGACCCGGTTCGTGGCTGCGGCGGTAGCGGCGATGATCATGTCGTAGGCGGACCTCGTCTTGCCCTGCGACATGGCCTCGACGGCCAGCCGGGCATGCACCCTGGCAACACCGAGTTGGTACGGCTCGGTTGGCAGGCCGGATAGCAGCGCCTCGACGTGGACCGCGCGAGCCTGCTTGTGCGTGGCGTCGGCACGCTCGACGCCGACGAGCAGTTCCATCGCGGTGATGGCCGCGATGGCTGCATCGTCCGTGCCCAGCACCGCGTCTACGTCCAGCCTGCCGCGCTCGATGGCGATGAGGACGCCAGTATCTAGGATTACTCGGCGGGCCATCCGCGCACCTCCTCGCTGAACGCTGACCGCAGGTCGGCGTGGGCTGCCGCGACATCATCCGCGAACCCGGCGTCGGCGGGGTTCTCTCGCAGGGCGGCCTTGAGCAGGTCTGCCGACGTGCGACGTTCAGGGTTGATCCGCCCGACCGGCACCCCGTCGCGGGTAATGACGATGCTCTCGCCGTGCTCGACGGCGTCAAGGAGATTGGCGAAGTTCCGAGCCGCTTGAGTGGCCGTTACCGTGATCATAAATACATACTATCAGATTTAATTTGTATTAGCAGAGTACAGAGGTTGCTGTCGTCGCCGGGCAGTGGAGATGACGGGTATCGGTGCCGGCAGACCTTACCGGATCCACCGGAAGCAGGTCCTCGGCAGACTCACCCCACGCGTACCACGTCGCTGCCTGACTGCCCACAGCGCGCCCCGAATCGTATTTCCGAGCCCCACAGGTCCCGGCCGCGGGCAGCGGGCCGCCTCCCCGCAGGCCAGCCCCGCGCCGGCGGTCACCCCGTCGGCGTTGGTGACCCTGCCGCCCGCTGCTTCCGTCCCCGTGCCAGGCGTATCGGCCCGGTCCGCGACCTCGGCCCCGTCCGCGACCTCGCCGTCCGCCCCGCCCAGCTGGACATTCCCGCTGCACCTGACCGGTGGCCGGGCGGGCACAGCTGGCCTCCGACGGCTCCATCGACTTCACCGACCCCGCTGGCACGGTCGTGGCGGTCGTGCCGCACGGCTCCACGGCGGCCCGGAAGTGCCTAATTTCTCCGGTGCCGCGACCGCGCTGAAGAACGACACGGTGCTCGGCGCCCGGCCCGGCCTGTTCGATGACCGGTCCTGGAACTGCTCGCCCCGGCCCGTAGACGTGTCCAGTTCACCTCCAGCTGGTCGGCGGCCAGCACCACCAGCGCCGTGCCGGCCACCGGGACCCTGGTGGGCGAGAAGTCGTTCGCTGAGGGCTGGGTGCCGCTCGGGTCCACCAGCTCGTCGTGCCCCATGAGATGGGAGGACATCAACCTCAGCAGGCGGCCACCGACCTTGTCAACGGCTGGACACATGGCACGATCACCGATGACGGCCGCGCGGTCGCCGCGTCCGCATCGGACACATACGGCTGGAAGCGGTTCGCCACCGGCCATAATTCGGCCGGCACCGGCACCCCGTTCCTGGCGGTCACCTATACCACCGATGGCGGGACGTACAGCCTGGTCTCACGGCACCCGTCAAGGCCGGCTGGATCACCCAACTCTCGACCTTGACCGCGCAGATGACCGACCGCCACTTCGATCAGCTGGGCGCCGCCCTCGAACTCGCCTAGTCCGCCGCCGCCGACCGCACTCGCTAGCGCCGTCGGCACCCCTACTTACGCGCCTGCGGAACTATACTCGACTCATGACCGCGGCACCTCAACACCCGGAACACCCGGACCTGCACGAGCTGGTCGACCAGCTCAGCCCCGCGCAGGCCGACGCCGTCCGCGCCGTCGTCCTCCAGCTCGTCTCCCCGGCCAGCGGCCACCAGGAGCAGGCCCCGACCGGCCGCGGCCTGTCGTTCGTCGGCGTCGGCGCCTCCGAACATGGCATCACGCCTCGCATCGACCAGTTGCTGGCCGATGCCTTCGGCCGCGACTGAACCGTCTTGCTCATCGTCGACACCGGTGTCCTGGTCGCCGCCACCGACCGGAAGGACCCGGCCCATGCCGCTTGTGCCGGGCTGCTCACCGGCGAGACCGGGCCGCTGATTACCACCGGCATGGTCATCGCCGTCGTCCGCCCGTCTCATACCGACGCGTTCACGCTGCTGCCCGCCGTTCTTCTCTAGCCGCCGCTCGGCCGCGCAGCGGCCGTCCCAGCGGCCGTGCTTGCACGCTGTCAGCGCCTCGCGCTGGCAGACTCACACCACCGTGACCGCTGCCCAACCGCAGCGGCTGGAAAAGGCGTCGGGGATGTCTGGTCGTCTGCTCGCGCTGCTCGGTTGCCCGTGAGCAGCAGTTTACGATCATGTCCCGCCGAGGAGGAGCTGGCCAGGGCGTCGGCGCTGATGCGGCAGAGCCGCTGGTGCTGCCGTAGCCGTTTCGGGCTTACAATCGGCCGGCTGCCTTGAGGCTCAGGTAGGCGTCGACGAGGGCGGGCGGGAGCTGGTCCGGCGGCGCGTCGATCACGGTCACGCCGCGGCGGCGCAGCAGCGCTGAGACTTGCGCCCGCCGCGCGCTGGCGTGCTGGGCCGCGGCGGCCCCGTACACCGCGTCGGTGTCCCCGCGCGCCGCGGCCATCCCGGCGAGAGCGGGGTCGGCGACAGCCGCCACCAGCAGCCGGTGCCGGGACGCCAGGACGCCGAGCCGGGGCGCCAGTCCCTCGGCGATCGCGTCCGGGTTCAGGTCGGTCATCAGCACCACCAGGCACCGCTGCCGCGCGATCGCCAGCACGGCGGCGGCCATCGCGCCCGCATCGGATTCGGTCAGCTCCGCATCGATGGTCGCCATCGCGCTGGTAAAAGCAGACAAGACGCCAGAACGGGCCGTTCCCACCACCCGGGCACGAACCCGCCGGTCAACCGCCAGCAGGTCCACCCGGTCCCCGGCCTTGCTGGCCAGCGCGGCGAGCAGCAGCGCCGCGTCCATCGACGTATCAAGCCGCGGCACGCCGCCGACCCGGCCTGCCGACGTGCGGCCGGTGTCCAGCACGATGATGACCCGCCGGTCGCGCTCCGGCCGCCAGGTGCGCACCAGCACGTCAGCCTGCCGGGCGGACGACCGCCAGTCGATAGACCGGACATCATCACCGATGACATAGGTGCGCAGCGAGTCGAACTCGCTGCCCTGGCCGCGCAGCAGCGACCGGTACTGGCCGTCGAGCTGGCGCAGCATGGCCAGCTTCTCCGGCAGGTGCCGTCTGCTCAGGAACGGCGGCAGCACCCGGACGGCCCACGGCGCGAGATGGCGCCCCTGCCGCCCGGCCAGGCCCAGCGGGCCGACCGAGCGGATCGTCACCGGGCCGGCCAGCGCGTCGCCCCGGCGCTGCGGCGTGAGCACCGTGGTCAGGACCGCCTGGCCGCCGGCCCGCACCCGCAGCGCTGACCTGCCCGGCCGCGCCTCGGCGCTGGGCCGCCAGGCGTCCCGGGCAGTGCCGCGCAGCGTCCGGCCGCTGCCGTTGACGATCGTGACCGTGACCGATCCGCTGTGGCCGAGCAGGATCCGGGTATCCCCGCCGCGCCGGACGTCCAGCCGTCGGACCGGCGCGGCCAGGATCACATCGGCCGCGATCGCGGCCAGCAGCAGCACGTCCGTGATGATCAGCGCGGCGACACTGCGCACGGCGAGGATGACCGCGATGCCGGCCAGCGCGGCGAGGGCCGCGCGCCCGGTCAGCGCCACGCCCGACCTGCGGCTGAGGCGGGCGGCCCGGGGCTCACCGGGGGACCGGGACCGAGCCGAGGATGCCGTCTAGGATCCCGTCGGCGGTGGCGCCCTCCAGCTCGGCCTGCGGCCGCATCTCGATCCGGTGCCGGAACGTCGGCCGGGCCAGTGCCTTGACGTCGTCGGGCGTCACGTAATCCCGGCCAGACAGCCAGGCCCAGGCCCGGCTGGTCGCCTGCAGCGCCGTCGCGCCGCGCGGTGAAACGCCGAGCTGCAGCGACGGTGACGTCCGCGACGCCCGGCAGATGTCCACGATGTACCCGGCGATCTCCGGGGTCAGCCGCACCTGGCCCGCGGCATGCCGGGCGGCGGCGAGCTCCGCCGCGCCCGCGACCGGGCGCAGCCCGGCCGCCGCCAGGTCGCGCGGGTCGAACCCGGCCGCGTGCCGGGCCAGGACGGCGATCTCGTCGGCGCGCTCGGGCAGGCCCACGGTGAGTTTCAGCAGGAACCGGTCCAGCTGCGCCTCCGGCAGCGGGTACGTGCCCTCGTATTCCACCGGGTTCTGGGTGGCCGCGACCATGAACGGTTCTGGCAGCGGCCGGGGCGTGCCGTCTACCGATACCTGCCGTTCCGCCATGGCCTCCAGCAGCGCGGCCTGCGTCTTGGGCGGGGTGCGGTTGATCTCGTCCGCGAGCAGCAGGTTGGTGAACACCGGGCCGTCACGGAACTCGAACCGCGCGGTCCGCGCGTCGTAGATTAGCGATCCGGTGATGTCGCCGGGCATCAAGTCGGGGGTGAACTGCACCCGTTTGCTGTCCAGCGACAGCGCCGCCGCCAGTGCCCGCGCCAGCAGCGTCTTGGCTACCCCCGGCACGCCCTCGAGCAGCACGTGCCCCTGGCATAGCAGCGCGATCAGCAACCCCGTGACCACCTGGTCCTGGCCGACTACCGCCTTGGCGACCTCGTCGCGTACCGCGGCCAGCGCCGCGCGCGGGTCGGCGACGCAGGTCCGGGGCTCGGGCTGCGCGGCGGCGGGCCGGGGGGCTGCGGGCCGGGGGGGTGCGGGATCCGCGGGCCAGGGCGCGGGCGCGGGCTGTCCGTGACCCGCGGAATCGGCGGTCACTGCGCCAGTACCTCTCTTTCCAGCTGGTCCAGTTCGTCAGCGAGCGCGATCAGCGCCGTGTCGCTGGCCGGCGCGGGCCCGAAAAGGATCTGGCTGACCCGCTCAGCGCCGAGTGCTGACCTTGGCGACACTGCCGCAGTGACACTACCGGGGCTGGCGCTCCGCGGCAGTCCCAGCGCGGGCAGCAGCCGGGCCAGCGCCGCCGCCTGCAGCGTGGCGGCGGCGCGGCCGCGGGCCCGGCGTGCCTGGTAAAGCCGGGCGTGTCCCTCCGCAGTCTCGACGGCGCGGACCACCACCGGCAGCTGCTCGGAGACCAGCGGGCCGAGGCGGCGGGTCCGCCACAGCGCGGTGAGCATCACTGCGAGGGCGAGCTGAACCGCGACCAGGTATGCCCCGAGTGGGATCAGGCTGGTCAGCGACTTGCTGCCGCCAGTGCCCGGCCCGGCAGCCGGTACAGCGGGGACCAGCCAGATGACCTGGCGGTAGGCGCCCAGCAGATTCATGGCGAGAGCGGCGTTGCCACTGCGGGCCAGGTAACTGTTCGCGAGCAGCGCCCCGGCGCCCAGGACCGTGATCGTCCGGCGGCCGGACCGGTACTGCACCAGCGACGGCAGGCCGCCGGCGCGGTAACACTCCGCTGCTCCCGGCGTGCCCGGCTGCAGCCGGAAGCCTCTCCCGCCCAGGTCGGCGCTGCCCGCGAGCCGGGCCGCGCGCAGCGCGCAGCCAGGCACGGCGACGCCGGCGGGACGGGCAGTGCCGAGCGAGAGCCGGGGAGCCAGCGCCGCGAGCACGGCAGTGTCCGGCTCGACGATCACCACGGCGCGGCCGGCTGCCGCCAGCGCGCCCAGCTGCGGCCGGGACAGGTACTGCGGGCTGGTGATCACGAGGGTCGCTGCCGGGCGGCCCGCCGCCGCGGCGCTGGCGGCCGCGGCCGGCGCCGTCACCGCGGCGACGGCCGTTCCGCGGCCGGCCAGGATGTCGGCCAGCGCGTGGCTGCCGTACGGCCCGGTGTCCCGCGGGTCGAGATAACCGATGACCGGCCTGGCGGGCTGCAGTGCCACGATCAGCACCGCGGCGATGACAATCACGGCGCCAACCCCCGCCCACAGCCGCCAGCGCCGCCAGCTGCCGCCGGCAGCCGGACTGCGGCCCCCGCTGCCCGGCTCCGCGGACTGGGTGGCCGCGGACTGGGTGATCGGGTCCGGGGTGGCCGGGTACCGGGTGGCCGGCGCCGGGGACCAGGAAAGCACCGTCATGCCGGCGGTCCGGCGGCGATGCCGGTCAGCGCAGTCGCTTGCCGGACCGCCAGGATGATGTCATCCAGCTGCCGGAGGCGTTGGTAACCGGCCTCGCTGCCGGGGTGTTCGCCGTACCGGACATCATCGAACAGGCGGGCCGCGGCGCTCAGTTCGGCGGCCGAGCCTGGCAGCGGGCCTGCCGCTTCGGCCGCGAGCTCGCCTGCCGTCCGGCCGGCCCGCGGCGCCAGCAGGCCGCGTTCCTCCAGTTCGACCGCGATGGCGCGCATCGACTCGACGATCGCGGCCGCGTAGTCGCCCGTGGCTGCCAGCCGCTGTGCTTCCTGCCGGTAGTGGCGGGCGCTGCGCCCTGCGGCCGGCAGCACTGCGCCGGCCGCCAGCCGGGCCCGGGACGGACGGATCCGGACGAAGATCACGCTGACTATCAGCGCGGCTGCGGCCGCTACGGCGGCCAGGGCCCACCAGCCGCCAGGGAAGTCAGCCCGCGCCGCCCCCAGGAGCCGCTGCACGAGATCGCTGATCGCGTGCAGGATCCGCTGCTGCGGCGACGGCTGGTAGATGAATCTGGCGAGCTCCCGCCGGGCGAGCTGCTGCGCCGGATCGCGGCCGATCTGCGGGCGCGGCGCCGCGGCGCGGCCGGCGCCCAGGACGAGCTGGGTACCGCGGGCGAGCGCGCGAGCGGGTATCACCACGCCGGGGGCGCGGCCGGCTGCCCAGAGCCGCCGGGTGGCGGCTGGCCAGACCCGCCGCCGGGCCGCTGCCACAGGAGCGCGAACTCATCGCCGGTCAGCGGACGGCCCAGCGCAGCCTGCTGCAATACCAGGTCGAGGCCTTCCTTGCGCATCCGCATGTCCAGGTAAAGCAGCACGGTCACCCCGGCCAGCAGCGGCCGGGTGATCGTGCCGACAATGATGCTCGCGACCGTGCCGACCAGCAGGCTCGTCGTCGACGCTTTTCCCACCGCGGCGATGCCGCCGCCGGTGACCGCCTCGATCGCGTAGAACGGGATCTGCAGCACGAGGCTGGCCACAATGATAACGATCACCGTGAGCAGCAAGATCCCCAGTACCCGCCAGAAGCTGCCCCGCACCAGCTGCCAGGACCTGCGCAGCCCCCGCCACGGTCCCAGCCGTTCAAGCACCACGGCCGCCGGAGTCAGGCTCAACAGCACCCAGACGCCGACGGTGACGAAGAGCGTCAGGACGAAGCCCAGCAGGCCGATGGCTACGCCAGCCGCGCCCGTATGCGCGGTAACAAGAATGATCACCAGCACGACCAGGGGGATGTACAGCGCCATCACGATCAGGGCGCCGAGAAACAAGGCGCCGAGCACGGCGGCCAGCCGGGGCCGTGCGACTTGCCACGCTTCGGCGATACTGACCTGGCGGCCGAGCACACCGCGGCCGATCACTGACGTCAGCATGCCGGTGAGGATGACGCTGACAGCCAGGCTGACGACCAGCGACAGCGCAGCCGCGCTGCCGGCGGCGGCGGTACGACTGATGCTGCTGCGCAGGACCAGCACGAGCAGGGCGGACGCAACCCCGGATATCGACAGGATGATCGCGGCCAGTCCCAGCGTCGCCCGGGGATTACGCCGGATCGAGACGACGGCACCGTTCAGGATGTCAGTCAGCCCCAGCGGCCGCAGCGGTATGCCGCCCGGCTGCGGTCCTGCGCCCGGCCCGTATCCCGGCTGCCCGTATCCCGGCTGCCCGTATCCCGGCTGCCCGTATCCCGGCTGCCCGTATCCCGGCTGCCCGTATCCCGGCTGCCCGTATCCCGGCTGCCCGTATCCCGGCTGGGCTGGCTTGTCCTGGTCGGGATTCCACGGCGTGCTGTCGGTCATCGTGCTCCTCCTGGACCGCGCCGCGGCGGCCTGGGCCGGTCCGCTGGCTGGCCGGGACGCCGTCCCGGCTGGCGCCCATACTCGCACGACCGCGCGCTGAATAAGGGGCAGCTAAAGTTACGAATCTGCATATTAGTCCGGGCCCGGCGACAGAGCCTGCCGTCGGCAGCTAGCGGGATCCTGGCCGCTGACGATCGTCATCGTGATCGTTACCGGCGTCGCGCAGCTGGTCGTTGCGGGTAACCTGCGAGTTCCGGGCCAGGGGACCGGCCGTGCTGGAAGGTACCCTAGCCGCCTGCGACGTGGAACGATGGAGTTATGAAGGGTCGAGTACTGGTAGTCGACGATGACGCCGCCCTCGCCGAGATGCTCGGCATCGTACTGCGCGGCGAGGGTTTCGAACCTACGTTCGTTGCAGACGGGGACAAGGCCATGGCCGCGTTCCGGGAAAGCAAACCTGACCTGGTCCTGCTGGACCTGATGCTGCCCGGCATGGACGGCATCGACGTCTGCCGCCAGATCCGGGCTGAGTCCGGCGTCCCGATCGTCATGCTCACCGCCAAGACCGACACGGTCGACGTCGTGCTGGGCCTGGAGTCCGGCGCGGACGACTATATCCTCAAGCCGTTCCAGTCGAAGGTACTGATCGCCCGGGTGCGGGCCAGACTGCGGCGGACCGACGAGCCGAACGCGGAGATGCTGTCGATCGGTGACGTGATGATCGACGTGGCTGGCCATTCGGTGCAGCGGGCGGGCGAGCCGCTCAATCTGACGCCGCTGGAGTTCGACCTGCTAGTGGCCCTGGCCAAGAAACCCCGCCAGGTATTCACTAGAGAGGTGCTGCTCGAGCAGGTCTGGGGCTACCGGCACGCGGCCGATACCCGGCTGGTGAACGTGCACGTGCAGCGGCTGCGCGCCAAGATCGAGAAGGACCCGGAGCGACCGGAGATCGTGGTGACCGTTCGCGGCGTCGGCTATAAGGCGGGCACGGGCTGATGTAAGGCGCCCCAGGCTGACCGGCTTGGCAAGCACGGACCTGGTCAGCAAGCACGGACCTGGTCAGCAAGCACGGACCTGGTCAGCAAGCACGGAGAGGAGCTAGTTGCGCGGGGAAAGGTCATGATGGCGATCGGTGCTGGCGAGCGCTCCGGCCGAGCGCCGCGGGCAGCAGCGGCGCGGCGGCTGCGCCGGCAGTTCGGCGACCGGTCTGCGCGCTGGGGCCGCCGGGTCCGAGCTCGCTGGCACAGCTCGCTGCAGTTGCGCGTCGTCACCGCTACCCTGGTGATCTCCGCTGTAGTCGTCGCGGTACTCGGCTTCTTCCTCATGCAGCAGATTACCGGCCGCCTGCTCGCCAGTAAGGAAAAGTCAGCGACCAGCCAGGTTGACAGCGGCCTTGGCACCGCGCGGAGCCGGTCTGACGTATACGCGCCGCTGGGAGCCGGGACCTCGAACCTGATGTACGGCATCGCCCAGGCGCTTGCCCCGCCGAGCGGGTCGGGAAGCGATTACGGCGACGTCGTCACGCTGTCGCCGGGCCGTGGCGGGCCGCCGGTCTACAGCTCCGGCTGGAGCGTTAACCTTCGTGACGGCGAGATTCCGCTGAAGCTCGCGGTCAAGGTGGAAATAGCCCGCAAGAGCGGCATCCTGCGGCCGAGCTTCATCCCCGCCAAGCTCCGCTTCGGGCCGTCGGGGAAACCGGTCGCTGGGTTCCTTTTCGGCGCGCCGTTCGGCTATTACTACCAGCTCTACTACTTCTTCCCGCTGACACAGGAACAGCAGGATCTCGGCCTGGTGCAGGAAACGCTGCTGTTCGTGGGCTTCGTGCTGGTTTTCCTGCTGGCCGCGATCGCGGCTCTGGTCACGCGGTGGGTGGTAGTGCCTGTCCAGCAGGCGGCGCAGGCGGCCCGGCGGCTTGCGACCGGCAACCTCGACGACCCGATTCCGGTACGCGGCTCGGACGAGCTCGCGGCGCTGGCAACCTCGTTCAACGAGATGGCGGTCAGTCTCAAGGACAAGATAGCGGAGCTGGAAGGCCTGTCCCGGGTGCAGCGGCAGTTCGTGTCCGATGTGTCGCATGAGCTGCGCACCCCGCTGACCACGATCAGGATCGCCGGCGACATCCTGTTCGCCGCCAGGGACCGGCTCGGCACCGACGCCGCGAGGTCCGCGGAGCTGCTAGAAAGCCAGCTGGAGAGGTTCGAGTCACTGCTGATCGACCTCCTCGAGATCAGCAGGTATGACGCTAATGTCGCTATCCTGGATGCGGAGCCGGTTGACATCTGCAACGTCGTCCGCCAGTCCGCAGACGTCGCGCAGCAGCTCGCCGAGCAGCGCTCAGCCAAGATCGAGTTCCGGCTTCCGGCCGAGCCCTGCGTCGCTGAGGCGGACCGCCGGCGGGTCGAGCGGATTTTGCGCAACCTGCTCATCAACGCGGTCGAGCACGGGGAGAACCGGGACGCCATCGTCACTGTCGCCAGCGACAGTTACGCAGTAGCGGTCTCGGTCCGGGACTTCGGCGTCGGGCTGCGGCCCGGTGAGGAGCAGCTGGTATTCGACCGGTTCTGGCGGGCTGACCCGGCACGCGCCCGGACCACCGGGGGTACCGGCCTCGGGCTGTCGATCGCGCTCGAGGACGCCAGGCTGCACGGCGGCTGGCTCGAAGCCTGGGGTGAGCCCGGCCGGGGATCCGTCTTCCGGCTTACCCTGCCGCGCACCGCCGCCGGCGAGCTGGCCGGCTCGCCGCTGCCGTTGTGCCCGGACGAGGCGGACCTGGAAGCGATCACCGGCGCCGCACGGGCCGATGGCACCGGCATGCCGCCGAAGGCTGGCGTGCCCGCAGGGGCCGGCGTACCCGCGGGCGCTGGCATGCCCGCCGGGACTGGCGTGCCCGCGGGAGCGGGCCGGGCTGCCGGGACCGGCCGCCCGGCAGGGACTGGCGAGCTCGGCGAACCAGCTGATCCCGCTCTCGGCCGCCGGGCGGCAGCTCATGGCTGAAGTGCTGCCGCGAACGGCGCTGGCAGGCCGCCGGTTGCCCCGGCGGCTAGGCCGGGCCCGGGCCGCCGTGCTGGCAATGGCCACCGCGGCGGTAGCGGCCGGCTGCGCCAACGTCCCGGTCAGCGGCAGCGTCCAGCTGGCTCAGGGCGGCAACGGCGCCGGGCAGGAATACCCGCAGCTGCTGGCGGAAGCACCGGGGCTTGGCTGGCAGCCGGACCAGATCGTCCTCGGTTTCCTGCACGCCAGCGCCGCCGGGTTCCGCAACGATCACGCGGTGGCCCGGCACTTCCTGACGCCGGGCATGAGCAGCCAGTGGAAACCAAGCGTGGCCGCTAACGTGCTGGCCGGCGACCTGAAGTCGACCGACCAGCTGTCGCAGCACCTGCCGGACGGCGCGCAGCCTACCGAGCACGTCATCATCAAGGGCCAGCAACTGGCGACGCTTACCGACAGCGGGCAGTACATCACCTCGTCCGTGTTGCACCCGTACAGTTTCGCGCTGATCAAACTCGACGGTCAGTGGCTGATCTCTAGTCTGCCGTCGAACACCTCGCTGCTCCTTACCAAGCCGGACTTCGACAAGGTATATGCCCCGCGCAACCTGTATTTTTTCGCCGCAGGCGGCCTGCGGCTGGTGCCCGATCCGGTGTTCGTCCCGCAGTCGGCCGCTAATACTGACGTGGCGAACGGCCTGATCAGGGGACTGCTTACGAATCCGGCGGGATGGCTGTCCGGCGCGGCCGGCACGCTCATCCCGCGCGGCACCACGCTGCGCGCCGTCCGGATTAACGGGTCGAGCGCTGTCGTGGACCTGGGCGGCCCGGTAGCCAGGGTGCCGCGCGCCGTCCTGGCGGAAATCGCCGGCCAGCTGGTGTGGACGCTCACAAGCTCGTCCTACGGGCAGCCACCGGTCGCCCAGTCGGTGCAGCTGGCGATCAACGGCGTGATCCAGCGGCTGGATGGCAGCCAGTACCAGCTGCAGCCGGCCTACGCCGCGATGCTGACCACCGCGCAGCCGGGCGCCCAGCTCTACTTCCTGCACGGAACCGACGTGAGCACCGGGACCGCAGTCGGCGCACGCGCAGCGCCGGGCTTCCGGGCGCGGTCGCTGAGCCAGATCGCGATTTCCCGCCCGGGCACCCTGATTGCCGGGCTGATCCCGGCCAAGGACGGGTGCACCGTCGAGTCGGGCCCGCTCTACGGCTCCGCGCGGCCGGTCTTCCACACCATCCTCGGCGGCCGCTGCACGTCTATGAGCTGGGACCAGCGGGACAACATCTGGGTCGCCGCCGGGCGAACCATCTGGGTGCTGCTGTCGGGCCAGGGGCAGACATCTACCGCTGCGCCGCTCGGCGCCGGCCCGGTTACCGACTTCCAGGTGGCGCCGGACGGGGTCCGGGTGGCCATGATCGGCGCGGTTCCCGGCGGGACGCAGCTCGCGGTCGGCGCGATCAGCGCCGGCAGCGCCGGCCCTGTCGCGCACGCGTCAGCGACGGTGCTCGGTGCCGGGATCCGCGACCCGTCGCAGGCCATCTGGTACACCGCTGATGACCTCCTGGTACTGGCAAGTCCCGGCCCGCGCGCCGCGCTCTACAAGGTGCCGGTCAACGGGGATGCGCCGGCCCAGTTCCAGGTGCCGCCGGGAACCGTCTGGATCGCTACCGACGGAGCGGATCTCGCGGCCGGGACTGCCAGTGGCGAGATCTTCACCTCAGCCGGTCCCAGTGCGCAATGGGTTCTCTACGCTGCAGGTCAGGACCATGATCCCAGCTACCGGAGCTGAATGACGGGCTGCCCGCCGGTACCCCGTGCTGCCGTTACCGGCCGCCGGGGGCTAACGTCTTGTCATGGCACCCGTCCGGGTCCGTGGTTGCGTCGGGCAGGCTTCCCCGTTCGCGGGGTGCCCGTCCCGGCAAGCCGATGCCAGCCGCAGGCGAAACGGTCCACGTAAGGCGACTTCATGTCGACTGATCACGGTGCGGCTTAGAAGTAAGACCTGCCCCGCCGGGGGATCTGGTGTCCGCCGGTCAGGGAGAAGAGCAGTAGTGGCACAACCAGAGCCGCGACCCTCTCAGCAGGCGGATGTGGGGACGAAAACCAGGTCGGCCGGACGGGTGTCCCGGCAATCACCGCATCGCCGCTTAACCGCAGGCAGAAGGGGGTTCCGCAGTGGACATCATCGTCAAGGGGCGGCACACCGACGTGCAGGAACGTTTCCGCAAGCATGCCGCAGCCAAGCTCACCAAGATCGAGAAACTTGATCACAAGGCGATCAGGATCGACGTCGAGGTGTCCACCGAGCGCAATCCGCGGCAGTCCGGGCGCAAGGAGCGGGTCGAGCTGACCATTACCTGCCGCGGGCCGTCAGTCCGGGCCGAGGCTGCGGCCGAGGACCGGTTCGCGGCTTTCGACCTTGCTTACGCCAAGCTGGAATCCCGGCTCCGCCGGGCCAGTGACCGGCGCAAGGGACGGCACGCAGGCCGGGCCGCGATCCGCCTGGTCGACCTGCCCGAGGCGGACGCCTCGAGCTGGCCGGACGGTACGGCGGGCGCAGGCCTGGCGGGCGGGAACGGCCTGGCAGGCGCGGGCGGCCCGGTCGCCGCGGCGGACGCGGACGATGATCTCGGCAGGGCCGCGTCATCTGACCAGGACGGTGTCGTGCCGGTCGAGATGGAGGGCGACGGGCCGCTGGTGGTGCGGGAGAAGTTCCACGCCGCCCGGCCGATGTCCCTCGATGATGCGCTGTTCGAGATGGAACTAGTCGGTCATGATTTCTTCCTGTTCCGGGATGACGCCAGCAGCGGCCTGCCGAGTGTCGTGTACCGGCGCCGCGGCTACCAGTACGGGGTCATCCGGCTTGTCGAGGAATCCGCTGCGGCGGCCGACGGTGCCCCGCAGCCGGTCCGCGCCGGCGTTTCCCAGCGCGGCGGCCCGGCCGCACCGCAGCCCCCGGACTGACCGGCCCTTCCGGCAGGCGGCGCGGCCCGCTGCGGTTTTCGCCGAGGCGGCGGCCGGTGCGACAATGATGGGAGGAGGGCACATGGACAGCAGCACCCGAATGAGCTCGGCGGCGCCGGACGACGGGCATCCTGAGCCCATCAGGACCCTCATCGTCGATGATCACGCCCTCTTTCGGCGGGGCCTGGAAATGGTCCTGGACGCCGAGCCGGACATCGAGCTGGTCGGCGAGGCCGGCGACGGCGCCGAGGCGCTGGAGAAGTTCGGCGAGGCGCTGCCCGACATCGTGCTGATGGATATCCGGATGCCCCGCAGCAGCGGTATCGAGGCGTGCGGCGCGATGAAGGAAGTCGCGCCCAGCGCCAAGATCGTGATGCTGACCATCAGTGACGAGGAAGAAGACCTGTTCGAGGCCATCCGCGCGGGAGCCAGCGGCTACCTGCTTAAGGACCTGCCGCTGGATGAGGTCGCCGACACGGTCCGGGCCGTGCACGGCGGTCAGTCGCTGATCAACCCGTCGATGGCCGGCAAGCTGCTCACCGAGTTCGCCAGCATGGCGCGGCGGGACGAGGAAGAAGAACGGGTCCGGCAGGTTCCGCCGCCCCGGCTGACTGACCGGGAAATGCAGGTGCTCCGGCTTGTCGCCCGCGGAATGAACAACCGTGACATCGCCAGGGAACTGTTCATCTCCGAGAACACGGTCAAGAATCACGTGCGCAATATCCTGGAAAAGCTGCAGATTCACTCCCGGATGGAAGCCGTCATGGTTGCCGTCCGGGAGAAGCTGATCGACTTCGGCTAGGAGCCGATCCTCCGGCGCCGCGGCGGGTCTGCGGCCCGCCCCGGACTTCTCCGCTGACGGCTGGGCCGCCGGGTGCCAGCTTGCCGATCCAGGTCGTCAGGCGCCGGCTGCGGCGAGGGCCGAGCGCAGGCGCTGCTCCAGCTGCGCCGGGCCTGCCCGCTCGACCCGGACGCTGTCGCAGCCAACCCAGGTCGCGGCTTCCACCAGGGCCCTGGCCATCGCCTCCGCCGCCCACGGCTTGTCCAGCGACAGCTGCCGGGCCACCAGGGTCCGCCCGCTGCGGGCCGGGTCCACCCGCCCGACCAGCTGCCCGCGAGCCAGCAGCGGCATCGTATAGTACCCGTGTACCCGCCGGGCGCTGGGCAGGTACGCCTCCAGGGTGTGCCCGAAGCCGAACATGCGCAGCGTGCGCTTGCGGTCCCAGATCAGCGAGTCGAACGGGGACAGCAGCGTCACCCGGTGCCGGCCGGCCCTCCCGGCCAGCTGACCGGCCTGCCACCCGGCCAGCGCGGCCGGATCTGCCCAGCCGGGAATGCTGCCCGCCGCCCCGCGGCCCGGGCCTGCCGCGTGGCCTGGGCCTGCCGCGCGGCGCGGGCTTGGGTGGCTGGCCCGGTCCGCCGGGCTGGCCGCCGGTTCGATCGTCACCGGAATCAGCCCGGCCGCGAGCGCGGCGTCCTCGACGGTCAGCCCGGCGCCGTCCGGCCCGGCGGTGCCTGACCCGGCGGTGAAACTGCGCAGCCGCTGGTAGTCGGTCAGGTCAGCCCGGCTGACAACGCCGAGGGCACGGGCGCAGACGGCCGCGAGACGTATCATGCAGTCGGCGTCGGCCGGATCTTCGCGCAGCAGGCCGGCGGGCAGCACGCGCTCGGGCAGGTCGTAAACGCGGCGCCAGCCGGTCCGGCGTGCGCAGATGACCTCGCCGGTGTCGAGCAGCCACTCAACAGCGATCTTGGTATCGGACCAGTCCCACCAGAGGCCGCCGTTCTTGGCGCCGCCGAGGTCGGTGGCCGTCAGCGGGCCCTCGGCCCGGATCCTGGCCAGCACCTCGCGGCAGACGCGCTGGTGACTTTGCTGCCAGCGCAGGCCCCTGCTGCGGAAGGCCCGGCGCCGGAACGCGTAGTACGGCCACTCCTCGACCGGCAGTACGCAGGCGGCATGCGACCAGTACTCAAAAGCACTGGCCTGGCCCGGCTGCCAGTAGGCCTGCTGGATCCGCTCCCGGCCGACGGCGCCCAGGCGGGCATAGGCGACCAGCTCGTGCGACCGCGCCAGCACGCTGATGGTGTCCAGCTGGACGCCGCCGAGGCGCCGGAGCATTGCGGCCACGCCGCCGCGGCGCCCATCGGTGCCGATGAAGCCCTGCGCGCGCAGCGTGATCAGGCGCGCTTCGTCCGGCGTCAGGATGTGCTCAGGGGCCGGGAAAACTGTCTGCATCACAATCGGCGAGCGTAACCGGGAGTCGCGGCAGTTCCGCGCGGTAAATTTTCGGCTTAATACCAGTCTTCGAACATGTTGCAGGCCAGCGACAGCAGGCCGCCGACGGCAGCGAGCCCGGCGCCGGTCCAGAACGCCCACCAGGTCGGCCCGAAAATCAGGGCCAGGCCGCCCATCAGGAAGCCGGCGATGATCACCGAGACCGCGACCCAGGATACCGGGCGGCCGTGGAAAGCGACATGGTCATACTGGCCAGGACTGCCGGCGGCGGCAACATCGGCGAGCAAGCCCTGCGGCTGAGCCACGGCAGCGCCAGGCTCCGTCTGGTTCGCCATGCGCGGTCCTCTCCCTGGTGTTTCCGACCCTGGCTAATAGTGTCAGCCCTAATAGTGCCAGCTCTCATAGTGCCAGCACTGCCCAGTGTCAGCACTGCCCGGCGCGGACCACCAGCTGGCTGCTGCTGCGCCCGGCCGGTCCTTGCGACTCCGATTAACTTCCCGTCTCGCCTACCATGGCGGGTGAGCATGTTGCGGTACCCGGTCGGCTGGGCCGGCGCTGCCTGGTCCCGCAGCATGGTGCGGGACAGCTGCGAACCAGCCCGGCCAGTCAGCCAGACGATTCCGCGAGGAGCGTTAGCAGAAGTGCCAGCAATTCTAGACAGTGTCCTTCGGGCCGGCGAGGGCAAGATCCTGCGCCGGCTCAAGCGGGTCGCCGACCAGGTCAACTCCATCGAAGAAGACTTCACCGCGCTCAGTGACGCGGAACTGCGGGCGCTGACCGGGGAGTTCCGGCAGCGTTATGCCGACGGCGAGACGCTCGACGAGCTGATGCCGGAGGCGTTCGCCGCCGTCCGGGAGGCCGCCCGCAGGACGCTGGGACAGCGGCACTTCGACGCCCAGCTGATGGGCGGCGCGACCTTGCACCTGGGCAACATCGCGGAAATGAAGACCGGTGAGGGCAAGACGCTCACCTCCGTGCTGCCCGCCTATCTCAATGCGCTGACCGGGAACGGCGTGCACGTCATCACGGTCAACGACTACCTCGCCAAGCGCGACGCCGAGTGGATGGGCCGGATCCACCGGTTCCTCGGGCTCGAGGTGGGCGTGATCTTGTCCGAGATGGAGCCGGAGGAGCGCCGTCAGGCCTACCTGGCCGACATTACCTACGGGACCAACAACGAGTTCGGGTTCGACTACCTCCGGGACAACATGGCCTGGGGGCTGGAGGAGTGCGTCCAGCGCGGCCATAACTTCGCCATCGTCGACGAAGTGGACTCGATCCTCATCGACGAGGCGCGCACGCCGCTGATCATCAGCGGCCCGGCGGACCAGAACAGCCGCTGGTACCAGGAGTTCGCCAAGATCGTGCCGCGGCTGCGCCGGGGCGAGGACGGCGCGGGCGACTACGAGGTCGACGAGAAGAAGCGCACAGTCGGCATCCTGGAGGCCGGCGTCGAGAAGGTCGAGGACTGGCTCGGCATCGAAAACCTCTACGAGTCGGTTAACACGCCGCTGGTCAGCTTCCTCAACAACGCGCTGAAGGCCAAGGAGCTCTACAAGAAGGACAAGGACTACGTCATCGTCAACGGCGAAGTCATGATCGTTGACGAGTTCACCGGCCGGATGCTGCAGGGCCGCCGGTACAGCGAGGGCATGCACCAGGCCATCGAGGCCAAGGAGGGCGTGCAGATCAAGGACGAGAACCAGACGCTCGCCACGATCACCCTGCAGAATTATTTCCGCCTCTACGACAAGCTGGCCGGGATGACCGGTACCGCGACGACCGAGGCCAACGAGTTCCACCAGACGTACAAGCTCGGCGTCGTCCCCATCCCCACCAACCGGCCGATGATCCGGGCCGACCAGGCTGACGTGGTCTACCAGACGACAGCCGCGAAGTACGAGGCCCTGGTCGCGGACATTACCGAGCGCTATGAGGCCGGCCAGCCGGTGCTCGTCGGTACCACCAGCGTGGAGAAGTCCGAGCTGGTGTCCCGGATGCTCAAGCACGGCGGGGTGCCGCACGAGGTGCTGAACGCCAAGTACCACGAGCGCGAGGCGGCGATCATCGCCCAGGCCGGGCGCAAGAGCGCGGTCACGGTGGCTACCAACATGGCCGGCCGCGGTACGGACATCATGCTGGGCGGTAACCCCGACTTCATCGCCGACCTGGAACTGCACCAGCGCGGCCTGTCACCGGTAGAGACGCCGGAGGACTTCGAGGCCGCCTGGCCGCAGGCCGTGGAGAAGGCCAAGAAGGCGGTCGCGGAGGAGCACGCCCAGGTCGTCGGGTCCGGCGGGCTGTATGTCCTGGGCACCGAGCGGCACGAGTCGCGGCGGATCGACAACCAGCTGCGCGGCCGTTCCGGGCGGCAGGGCGACCCGGGGGAGTCCCGCTTCTACTTGTCGCTGGAAGACGACCTGATGCGGATGTTCAACGCCGAGCGGGTGGCCCGCATCATGGAGCTGCTCAAGACCCCGCCGGAAGTGCCGATCGAGTCCAAGACGGTCAGCAGGTCGATCAGGTCGGCGCAGACGCAGGTAGAGCAGCAGAACTTCGAGATCCGCAAGGACCTGCTGAAGTACGACGACGTGATGAACCGGCAGCGGCACGTCGTGTACGAGGAGCGGCGCCGGGTACTGGAAGGCGCCAACCTGCAAGATCAGGTGAACGGCATGATCGACGACGTGATATCCGGCTACGTGGCGTCGGCCACCGCCGAGGGCTTCCCGGAGGAATGGGATCTGGATCAGCTGTGGCGCGCGTTCGCGCAGCTGTATCCCGGCGTGATCTCGGTCGAGGCGCTAATCGAGGAGGTCGGCGGCGAGCGGTCCGGCCTGTCCGCCGAGTTCATCACCGAGCGGGTGCAGGAAGACGCGCACGCCGCCTACGAACGGCGCACGCAGGAGCTGACCCCCGAGGTGATGCGGGAGCTGGAGCGGCGGGTGGTGCTGTCCGTGCTGGACCGCAAGTGGCGCGAGCACCTGTATGAGATGGACTACCTGCGAGACGGCATCGGCCTGCGCGCCTGGGCGCAGCGCGACCCGCTGGTGGAATACCAGCGCGAGGGCTTCGAGATGTTCAACGCCACCATGGAGGGCATCAAGGAAGAATCCGTCGGCAACCTGTTCAACCTGCAGGTCCAGGTCCAGGAAGACCCGATCGTGGAGGAGACGGAGCCCGACGGTCGGCTGAGCGGCGACGCCCCGGCTGTCTCGGGCCGGGGCGCCTCGGCAGCGGGTGCGGCAGGCGCTGACAGCGGCTCATCGCGGGCCGCGGCAGCGGCAGGACCGCCCGCGGCGGTGCCAGTTGCGACCGGACCGGAAGCCGCAGCGGTGCCCCAGGTGCTCTCCGGCCACGGCCTGGAGCCGCCCAAGCGGCCGGACCGCCTGCAGTACACCGCGCCGAGCACCGACGGCTCCGGCGCGGCCGAGCAGCACACCGAGGTCGCCGGTGAGCCGGCATTCGCGAAGGTCGGCCGGAACGCGCCCTGCCCGTGCGGCTCGGGCCGCAAGTACAAGCTGTGCCACGGAGACCCGCGTAATCGCTAGCACCCCGTAACTGCTGCACCCGCGTCCGGCCGTCGCCCCGGCCGGGCGCGGTTCCGGGCGAATAAGGGGCCTGCGGTCGGGAGCGCCGTCGGCGTGCGTCAATTCCAACCCGTTCGATGTGCCGCCACGGGAGCCGGCCCGTGGCACCGGCCGGGGCAATTGCGCACTGGTCAGGCGGCCTCGACCGCGGTGCACAGCCAGCGCGGCGCGGTCGCCCGGGGCTGGCTGGGCGCGCCTGGTGCTGGGTCGCCGGCCCGCTCTAGCCGCAGGGCGAGGAACCGGATTCGCGGCCCGAACGCGGCGACGACTGTCATTTCCACTACGCCAGCGGCGGGACTGGAGGTAATGACCCGGCGCAGTCGCGGCTGCTGGCCTGCCGCAAGCAGCGGACCTAGCTGGCTGATCTTCCGCCGGGTCTCCGCGGTAGTCCACGGCGTGATCTGCTGTTGCGGCCGGGAGCCGGCCAGCGTCTCGGCTAGCACCTGCGCGAACTGGCCCGGCCACCTGTCCGGCACCCGGCCAGGTGGCGCAGCGGCAGCAGGCCGCGCAGCAGCGGCAGCAGGCCGGGCAGCACCGGCAGCCGTCCGGGCAGCGGTTCGGGCACCGGTACCGGCGGCCGTCCGCACACCGGCGCCGGCAGCGGTAGGTGCGCTAGTCCGGCGCCGCTGGCTCGTGCGGGCAGGTTCAGCCGGGTGCTCGTCGTCAAAAGGCGGCGCGGACTCGGGCACGATCAGGCGCCGGATGGCCACCGCGTCGGGTAGCGGGCGACGGAAATCCGGTTGCCGCCGGCCGGGCGGCGCCAGCGGCAGGCCTACCACCGTCGCCAGGTTCTCGGTTGCCGCGGACTGGCCGGCGGCCGCCAGCTCCCGGCCTGCCGCTAAGGCAGTGTCGCTTTCGGGTACTCCGCGCTGCGCTGGACCGCCCTGCTGGGCTGTCCGGCTTGACCTGGACGGCAATTTTTCCGGCATGGGGCAGTTGTACCTGCCGCTGGTGACATTCCCCGCGATCGGCCCGCGATCGGCCCCGCGACCGGTCCCGCCATTCGGCCTTCGCCGTGCCCCAGCTCGTCCCCCGGCCGCCCGCGGAGGCCCGGGCGGAATGCATCACCGGCCCGGTTGGTTCTTTGCCGTTGAGACCAAACTGGCCATCTGTGGGGAGTTCACCGTGTCACTGCCACCGCTTGTCGAGCCCGCTGCCGACCTGAGCGTCGATGAGGTCAAGCGCTACTCGCGGCACCTGATCATTCCCGAGATCGGGATGACCGGGCAGAAGCGGCTGAAGAACGCGCGGGTCCTGTGCGTGGGCGCGGGCGGCCTCGGCTCGCCGGCCCTGCTGTACCTGGCGGCCGCCGGGGTCGGCACGCTGGGCGTGATCGACTTCGATGTCGTCGAGGAGTCCAATCTGCAGCGCCAGGTCATCCACGGCCAGTCGGACATCGGCCGCCCCAAGGCGGAGTCGGCTCGGGACCGGATCACCGAGATCAACCCGAACGTGACAGTTGTGACGCATGTCGAGCAGCTGGACGCTGACAATGCGATGGAAATTTTTGCGCGCTACGATCTTATCGTTGACGGCACGGACAATTTCGCGACCCGGTACCTGGTCAACGACACCTGCGTGCTGCTCGGCAAGCCTTACGTGTGGGGCTCGATCTACCGTTTCGACGGGCAGGCAAGCGTGTTCTGGGCTGAGCACGGCCCGTGCTACCGCTGCTTGTACCCCGAGCCGCCGCCGCCTGGCATGGTGCCGTCCTGCGCTGAGGGCGGCGTGCTCGGCGTGCTGTGCGCGTCCATCGGTTCCATTCAGGTCAACGAGGCGATCAAGGTCCTCACCGGGGCCGGCGAGACGCTTGTCGGTCGCCTGATGATCTACGACGCGCTGGAGATGAGCTACCGCTCGGTAAAGGTGCGCAAAGACCCGGAATGCGCTATCTGCGGCAAGAACCCGACGATCACCGAGCTGATTGACTATGACGCCTTCTGCGGCACGGTCTCGGCGGACGCACAGCAGGCAGCATCCGGTTCGACGATCTCGGCAGCCGAGCTGAAGACGATGCTCGACACCGGGGAGAACATTTTCCTGGTGGATGTCCGGGAGCCGAACGAGCATGAGATCGTCTCGATCCCCGGCGCGGTGCTGATTCCGAAGGACAAGTTCCTCACCGGCGAGGCGCTTTCCCAGCTGCCGCAGGACCGGCGGATCGTGCTGCACTGCAAGAGCGGAGCCCGCAGCGCCGAGGTCCTGGCCGTAGTTAAGAACGCCGGTTTCGCCGACGCGGTGCACGTCGGCGGCGGGGTGCTGGCCTGGGTCAGCCAGGTGGATCCTGCCCTGCCGGTCTACTGAGCGGCCCCGGCGATGGCTCGGGCGCCCGGCAATGTCGGCGCAGGCCGTAACATTCCCGTGTGGCCGAGCAGCCGGATTCGCCGGGCGGGCAGGACAGCGCACCGCAAGCCGGTACGGCAGCGGTGCGCTCCGGGCACGCCGGCCGCCGGCAGGTGAGCGGCTGGCGTGCAGCCCTGACCGTGATGGCGCTTGCCTTCGGCCTGTGCGGGCTCGCGGCCGCGGCAGCGGGCATTGTCGCCAACGTGCTGCCGCGGCAGTTCACCGCCGCCCAGGCGCGGCAGATCATGGGATGGGAAACGGCACGGCGCTGGCGACTAGACCAGGCAGGCAAAATTTTCCCGGCGTCCGTCCCGTACCAGCTGCCCGGCGCCGCGATCAACTCCGGTAGCCAGCTCGGGCTGACTGCCCGGCGGCTGGGAATCGCCCGGCAGGCCGTCTGCACCCGCGCCGCGGACGCGGCCGCGGCGCGGGTGCTCAGCCGGTTCGGCTGCAGTGCCGTCTTGCGCGCCACCTACGCTGATTCCACCAGCAGCCTGCTGGTGACTGTCGGTATCGCTCAGCTGCGCAGCAGCAGCGCGGCGCTGACCGCAGCCACCGATATTTCCGGGCCGGCCGCGTCCGCCGGGGCCGTGAGCCTGCGCCCCGGCCTGCGGGCTGTCAGTTACCCGGGCACCCTGGCCGCGGCTTTCGGGGATGGTCAGCGCCAGCTCACCGGCGTTGCCAGCAGCGGCCCGTACCTGATCTTGTCTGCGGCCGGCTTCGCCGACGGCAGGCCGCAGGTCCAGGTGCTGTCCGACCGGTACGCGGCGGCGGAGATGACCAGCTTCGCGAACGGGGTCGCCGACGCGGTGGGCGCGCCGCTCGGCGCGCTGCCGGCCGTACCGCACTGCCCGGCAGCGCCGGGATGCTGACCGCTGCCCGGCGCTGGCCGCGGGCGGCCGCGGGGGGCGCCATCATCGCGAGCCTGATGCTGGCCCCCCTGCTGCTGCCGGCCGGTCACGCTCGCGCTGACATCGTCCGCAGCGACCAGGCCTGGGTGCTGGCCGCCGTAAATGCGCCCGCGGCCTGGCAGGTGACGATGGGACAGGGCGTGACCGTCGCCGTGATCGACAGCGGGACTAACCCCGATGTCTCTAACTTGCAGGGCTCGGTCACGCCCGGTCCGGATTACACCGGCGTCAGTACCTCGCCCGGCAGTCCCGGCTGGGGCGTGCACGGGACATGGATGGCCTCGCTGGTAGCCGGGCACGGTAACGGCAGTGACGGCGGCATTCTCGGCACCGCGCCGCGGGCCAGGGTGCTCGCCATCCGCGTCATTACCGACCGCGCAGATCCCGGCTTCGCCGCCTACCAGCGGGAACAGCTCAGCCGCGGTCAGCGGGCGCTGGCCAGTGCCATCAGCTACGCGGTCAGCCACCGGGCCGGCGTGATCAGCATGTCGCTGGGATACGACATGGCGAGCAAGGTCGTCCGCAGCGCCCTGCAGCGCGCGCTCGACCACGGGGTCGTGGTCGTCGCCTCGGCTGGCAACTCCGGCGATGCCGCCGACTCTCGCGGTGACGGCCGGGCGCCCTACTCGTTTCCGGCCGACTACCCGGGCGTGCTGGGCGTCGGCGCGGTAGACCAGGGCGGGCGCCCGGCGTCTTTTTCCAGCGCGAACCTGTCAGTGCAGGTGGCGGCCCCTGGCGTGAAGGTACCCGCGCAGGGCCGGGACGGTCAGTACTGGCTGGTCAGCGGGACCAGTCCGGCCTGCGCGCTGACCGCGGGCGTCGCAGCGCTCATCAAGTCCCGCTATCCGCGGCTGGCCCCCGCGCTCGTCGGGCGCGCGCTCATCACCACGACCCGCGACCCGCCGCGGGGCGGCTATGACGGCCAGGTCGGGTTCGGCACGGTCGACGCCGCTGCGGCGCTGACTGCGGCGGCCAGGCTGGACGCGGCCGCTGGCCGGGCTGGCAGCGACCATTCGGGCGTGCCGGTGTCCGAGCATTTTGGCGGCGGCCCGGCGGCGGTTCCGCCGGCGCCAGTCAAGCCGCGCGGGCCAGGCGTGCTGATCTTGCTGATTGCGCTCGGCGCCGGCTGCCTGGCCGTCGTGGTGCTGGCGACCTGGCGGCTGCTCAGTGCAAGCGGCCGCCGGCGGACCGGGCTGCCGGCCGGGCCGCCGGGCGGCCAGCCGGGAGGCCCGGCAGCCTGGCCGGCGGCCGGCGGCGCGGGATGGGTAGCCGGGGAGGCTCCCGGCGGCGCTGCGGGGCCAGCAACGAACGGCAGTGCCGCTGCCGCCCGACCGCTAGTGCCCCCGCCCGCGGCCCGGTACGACGCTGCCGTGACCGCGCCGCGGTCCAGCGAACCGCCGCAGCCGCCGTGGCAGCCGGCGGCCGGCGGCCGGCACGCGGCCTCTCGCGACCGCGGTCCCGAGGCGGGAGCGGCCGGAGCGGCACAGTGAGCCGGACGGACCGCGACATCCGGCCGGCTCACCAGGGCCAGCTCAGCTCCGGTCCCGCCGGTCCCGCCGCCAGCTCCGCCAGCTCCGCCAGCTCCGCCAGCTCCGCCAGCTCCGCCGGTCCCGGCGCCGCTGCGCCGCCCGGCGACTTCGCCAGCCGGGTGCTGGACGTGATCGAGCGGATCCCGGCCGGCCGGGTAATGTCCTACGGCGATATCGCCGAGTACCTGGGTGAGGGCGGTCCGCGCCAGGTCGGTCGGGTGCTGGCGCTGTGGGGCGGCGGCGTGCCGTGGTGGCGGGTGGTGCACGCGGACGGGTCGCTGCTCGCCGGGCACGAGCAGGCGGCGCTGGCCCGTTACCGCAGCGAGGGCACGCCGCTGCGGCTGACCGCGGCGCGGCTCGACATGCGGCGCGCCCGCTGGGCCGGCTAGCCGCTGGCGGCAGCCTGCAGCCGGAACTGCGCAACGCGCCGTTACCGCCCTAATTAACCGCCTTAATGGCCGCCAGGGCGCCGGAATGCCGCAACGGCCCTGCGAATGTCAGTGCCTTCTGCTGGAATCCGTACTGACATGGACCGCCCGCCCGCGTACCGCCTGATCCGCCAGCCCGTGCCGGCGGCCGTCGCGCCGCGCCTGGACGAGGCTCAGCAGGCGGTCGTCAGCCACCCGGGCGGCCCGCTGCTCGTGCTGGCCGGCCCTGGCACCGGCAAGACCACCGCGATCGTCGAGGCAGTTGTCGACCGGATCGACCGCCGCGGGATTGAGCCGGGCCGGGTGCTGGTGCTGACCTTCAGCCGCAAGGCGGCGCAGGAGCTGCGGGAGCGCATCACGATGCGGCTGGGCCGCACGACCCGCGAGCCGCTCGCGCTGACGTTTCACAGCTACGCCTACGCGCTGGTCCGCCGCGAGTTCGTGCTGGCCGGAGATGAGCCGCCGGCCCTGCTTTCCGGCCCGGAGCAGCTGCTGGAGGTACGTCGGCTGCTGCGCGGCGAGGCGGCGGACGGCGGCGTCAACTGGCCGGCCCGGCTGCGCCCGGCCCTGAGTACCCGGGGGTTCGCCGCCGAGCTGCGGGATTTCCTGCTGCGCGCGGCCGAGCGCGGGCTCGACGGCCGCGCCCTAACCCGGCTCGGGCGCCAGCGCGGCCGCGATGACTGGACCGCGGCCGGCTACTTCCTGGACCGGTACGCGGCCCGGTTCGACCTGGCGCCGGTGCCGGCCTACGACTATGCCGAGATCGTCCGGATCGCCGGCCGCCTGCTGGGCCGCGCCCGGGTCCGGGACCGGGAGCGGCAGGCCTACGACGTGGTGCTGGTGGACGAGTACCAGGACACCGACCCGGCGCAGGAGGAACTGCTGCGCGCGCTGGCCGGAGACGGCCGGGAGCTGATCGCCGTCGGGGACCCGGACCAGTCGATCTACGCGTTCCGCGGCGCCGACGTTGATGCCGTCCGCCGCTTTCCGGACGTCTTCCGCGCACCGGACGGCACCCCGGCGCCGGTCCTCGCACTGCGGACCTGCCGCCGCAGCGGCCCCGAGCTGCTGGCTGCGTCCCGCCGGATAGCGCAGCGGCTGCCCGTAGCCAGTGCGGAAAATTCCGACGCGAAAAGATGGCATCGCGCACTGCGCCCGCTACCCTCAGCGCCGCCGGGCCGCATCGCGATCCGCGTCACCGGCAGTCTCAGCCAGGAAGCGGCGGTGATCGCCGACACGCTGCGGCGCGCGCATCTGATGGACGGCCTTGCATGGTCGTCAATGGCGGTGCTGGTGCGCTCCGCCGAGCGCCAGGTGCCGGTGCTGCAGCGCGCGCTGGCCGCCGCCGGGGTGCCGGTGGCCGTCGCTGGCGCTGACCTGCCGCTTACCGCCGAGCCGGGATCCCGGCCGCTGCTGCGGCTGCTCAGCTGCGCGCTGCGGCCCGGCGCGCTGGCCGAGGAGACAGCCGCTGAGCTGCTCACCGGCCCGCTCGGCGGCACTGACAACGTTGGCCTGCGGCGGCTGCGCCGGATCCTGCGCGCCGCCGCCGAGGCCGCCGGTCTGCAGCCTGCCGCCGAGCCGCTGACGGCCGCGCTCAATGACCCGCGCGAGCTGGTCCCGGCGGGCTGGCCGGCCGGGACCGCAGCTCAGCGCGGGCGCCGCGGCGGGAGCGCCGCGGCCTCGGCGCTCGCCGCGGCGCGGCGGGTCGCCAGCCTGCTGGCGCTGGCCCGGCAGGCGGCCGCCGGCGGCGGCACCGCGCATGAGGTGCTCTGGGCTGTATGGGCGGCCAGCGGGCTGGCCCCCCAGTGGCAGGCGGCCAGCGCGGCCGGGGGCACCCGCGGCGCCGCGGCCGACGCTGACCTGGACGCGGTGGTGGCGCTGTTCGACGCGGCGGCCCGGTTCACCGCCCGGCTGCCGCACGGCTCGGCGCTGCTGTTCCTGGACAGCCTGTCCGGCCGCGAGATCGCCGGCGACTCACTCGCCGAGCGCGCCCCGGCCACTGACGCTGTCGCCATCTTGACCGCGCACCGGGCCAAGGGCCTGGAATGGGATCTGGTAGTGGTGGCCGGGGTGCAGGAGGGAACCTGGCCCGACGTCCGGCTGCGCGGCTCGCTGCTGGGCATGGACGAGCTTGTCGACGTGACCGCCGGCCGGGCCGGCACTGCCGCCGGCGGCCAGGGCGGCACTGCCGCCGGGGGCGCCGGCCAGGCCAGGCCGGGTACCGGCGCCCGGGTCGGCGCCGGAGCGGACGCGGCCGCCGCGGCGCTGGCCTCCCGGCTGCTGGACGAGGAGCGGCGGCTTTTCTACGTTGCCGTCACCCGGCCGCGGCAGGCGCTGGTCGTCACCGCGGTAGGCGGCAGCGACAGCGACGAACGGCCGTCCCGCTTCCTGGCCGAGCTGGCCGGCGACAGCATCGAAGTCGAGCACATGTCGGCGTCCGGCCAGCGCTGGCTGGCGCTCCCCGCGCTGACCGCGGACCTGCGCCGCGCCGCCGCCGACGCCAGCGCGCCGGCGGCGGTCCGCCGGGCCGCGGCGGTGCAGCTAGCCCGGCTTGCCGCCGCGGGCGTGCGCGGCGCCAGCCCCCGGCAGTGGTACGCGCTGACCGAGATCTCCGACCGGGGGCCTGCGATCGAGGGCGAGGTGCGGCTTTCCCCGTCGGCGATCGAGTCGTTCACCAAGTGCGGGCTGCGCTGGCTGCTCGAGGCGGCCGCCGGCGCCGGGTCTGCCAGCGTGGCGCAGCATTTCGGCGTCGTGATCCACGCCGCGGCGGCGCTGGCGGCGGAGGGCGCCGGCGACGACGACATCACTAAGCGGATCGACGAGATGTGGCATCACCTGGACTTCGGGAGCGCCTGGTACAGCGCTAAGCAGCGCGCTCAGGCCGCGCAGATGGTGGCCCGGTTCCTGGACTGGCACCAGCGCAACCCGCGGGAAGTGATAGCGATCGAGAAAAGCCTGCGGGTCCGGATCGGCGACGTGCTGATCACCGGTCAGGTTGACCGGCTGGAGCGCGACGCCGGGGGCGCCGCGATCGTGGTGGACCTGAAGACCGGTACGAGCCGCCCGCCGGACGCCGACCTGGATCGCAATCCGCAGCTGGGGGTGTACCAGCTCGCGGTCCTGCTCGGCGCGTTCGAGCAGCTGGGGGTGACCCAGCCGGGTGGCGCGGAGCTCGTCCAGGTCGGCAAGGCAGGCCTGTCGGCCCGGGTCCGGGTTCAGCGCCAGCGCGCGCTTGCCGAGGACCCGGAGCCCGGCTGGGCGGCCAGCCTGGTCGAGACGGTCGCGGCCCGGATGGCCGGGCCGGTTTTCCACGCCACCGTCAATCCCGGCTGCCGGTCATGCCCGGTCGCGTCCTGCTGCCCGGTGCACGAAAGCGGCGCCCAGGTGCAGCTGTGAGCGGCGGGTACAGCCCGGCTCAGCTGGCCCGGCTGCTCGGGGTGGCCGAGCCGACCGCGGAGCAGGCGGCGGTGATCAGTGCCCCGCTGGGCCCGATGGCCGTCATCGCCGGCGCCGGCTCCGGCAAGAGCGAGACAATGGCGGCGCGGCTGGTCTGGCTGGTAGCCAACGGCGCAGTCCGGCCCGACCGGGTCCTGGGCCTGACGTTCACCCGGAAGGCAGCTGCCGAGCTGGCCGAGCGGGTCACCAGCCGGCTCGACGGCCTGCGCCGGGCCGGCCTGGCCGCCCCGGCGGGCTCCGGCGACGCGGCGGCCGGCGCCCCGGTCATCTCCACCTATCACGCCTACGCCGGACGGCTAGTCGCCGACCACGCGCTGCGCGAGGCACTCGAGCCGTCGATGCGCCTGATCACCCCTGCGGTCTGCTGGCAGCTCGCTGCCCGGGTGGTGGCGGCCTACGACGGGCCGATGGACGCGGTCGGCTGGACGCCCGGAACGGTGACAGCGGCCGTGCTCGACCTGGCCGGGGAGCTGGCCGAGCACCTGCGGGACGCCGCCGCGGTGACTGGCGTGGGGCGCTGGCTGGACAGCCAGTTCGCGGCGATCCCGGGCAAGGTCCCGGCCGCGGCGAAGAAGATCATCGCCGCGCAGCGAACCCGTGAGCAGCTGCTCCCGCTCGCCGCCGCGTACGCGGCGGCCAAGGCCGGCCGGGAGGTCATCGATTACGGCGACCAGATGGTGCTGGCCGCGCGGATCGCGGCCCGGCACCCGGTGGTAGGCGCCGGCGAACGAGCCCGCTACCCGGTGGTCCTGCTGGATGAGTACCAGGACACCTCTCAGGCCCAGCTGGTGCTGCTGGCGGCGCTGTTCGGCGGCGGCCACCCGGTCACCGCAGTCGGCGACCCGTGCCAGTCGATTTACGGCTGGCGCGGCGCCAGCGCGGGGAACCTGCGCCGCTTCACCGTCGATTTCCCGGCGGCCGACTCGGCCCCGTCGCCGGTCCGGCTGCTGTCCACCAGCTTCCGCAACGCCGGCGCGATCCTGGACGCGGCCGCCGCCATCCAGGCACCGCTGCGCGAGCTCGCGCCGGAGGTGCCGCGGCTGATAGCGCCGCCGGACCGGGCCGGGCGCGGCCAGGTCGCCTGCGCCCTGCTGGCAACTGCGGCCGACGAGGCGCGCTGGGCCGCGGACCGGATCGCCGCGCTGCTGAGCCTGCCGCCGGGGACCGCGCCGGACGGCCGCCGCTGGCCCGACGGCCGTCCTGACCCGGTGCACCCGCGCGACATCGCGGTGCTGTGCCGCAAGCGCAGCCAGTTCCCGGCCTTGCGCAGCGCACTGGCGGCCCGCGGTATCCCGGTTGAGGTGGTGGGCCTGGGCGGCCTGCTGCTCGTGCCGGAAGTGGCCGACATCATCGCGACGCTGCGGGTCATGCACGACCCGGACGCCGGCGACGCCCTGGCCAGGCTGCTGACCTCGCCACGCTGGCGAATCGGCCCCCGCGATCTGGTCGCGCTCGGCCGCCGGGCCAGGGCACTCGCCCGGGCCGGCGACGCCCGGAGCGAGGAACGGGCGGGTCCGGCCGCCGGGCCAGGCGGCGGCGCAGACGCCGGCTTTGGGGCGAGCGCCGACGCCGACGTGCTTACCCGCGCGGTCACGGACCTGAGCAGGGAAACCGGCAGCCTGGTCGAGGCCCTGGATGATCTTGGCGCCCCCGGCGGTTACTCCGCGGCGGGCTATGCCCGGTTTGCCGCGCTGGCGGCCGAGCTGAGGCTGCTGCGCGGGCACGCGGGCCGCCCGCTGCCGGAACTTGTCGGCGAGGTCGAACGGGCCCTGGGCCTGGACATCGAGGTAGCCGCCCGGCCCGGCACCGACCCGGCTAGCGCCCGCGCCGACCTGGATGCCTTCGCGGACGCCGCTGCCGCGTTCGCCGGTGACCAGGAGGAACCTACGCTCGGCGCGTTCCTGGCCTACCTGGTCGCGGCCGAGCAGGAAGAATTCGGGCTGGAAGCCGGCCGGGTGGGGGAGTCCGACTCGGTGAAGGTGGCGACAGTGCACGCGTCGAAGGGACTGCAGTGGGCAGCGGTGCTGGTGCCGGGCTTGTCCGGCGGCCAGCGCGGGCATGTCTTTCCCGCCAAGCCGAAGCTGACTACCCGGTGGACGGAGAATCCGCGGTTGCTGCCCTTCCCGCTGCGCGGTGATGCGGCGGATCTGCCGGCCCTGGCCGGGCTGCAGGCGTACGACCTGGTGCGCTTTAACCATGCGTGCACGGACCGGGAAATGGCCGAGGAGCGGCGGCTCGCGTACGTGGCGGCGACCCGCGCCGCGTACTGGCTGGGCGCTTCCGGTTACTGGTGGGGTGACGGTACCTCCTGCCTCGGCCCCTCGGAGTTCCTGACCGAGATCCGGGCGGCCTGCGAAGCGGGGGCCGGGCAGGTATCGGACTGGGCGCCGGAGCCCGAACCGGACGCGCCCAACCCGGCGCTGGCCGAGCCGCCGTCCGCCCCCTGGCCGGTGCCCGCCTCGGCAGCCGGGCAGCGGTACGACGCCGTGGCTGAGGCTGGCGACATGGTCCTGACCGCGATGTCGGCGACTGGCGAGCAGGCCGCCCCCGGCCACGCTCCGGCCAGCGACCAGGTCCCCAGCGCCTACCGCGGTCTGGTAGCCGCCTGGGTCAGGGACGCTGACCTGCTGCTGGCAGAACGGGCGCGGCGCCGCGGCGAGAACGCCGCGGCGGTCCGGCTGCCGCGGCGGCTCCCGGTGTCGGCGCTGGTGACGGTGGCCAGGGATCCGTCGGAGCTCGCGCAGCAGGTTCGCCGCCCGATGCCGCGGCCGCCCGCGCCGGACGCCCGCCGAGGGACCGAGTTTCACGAATGGCTGGAGCAGCGGTTCGGCCAGCAGCAGCTGATCGACGCCGATGATCTTCTCGGCGCCGCCGACGACGGAGAGGACCACCGGCCCGACGCCGGCCTGGCTCAGCTGAAGGAGAGTTTCACCGGCAGCCAGTGGGCGGATCGCTGGCCGGACGAGGTCGAGGTGCCGTTCGAGACGCTCATCGGCGACCGGCTGGTCCGCGGCCGGATCGACGCCGTGTTCGCCGACGATCCCGCCGGTGGCTACGACGTCGTTGACTGGAAGACCGGCGCGCTGCCCCGCTCGGCGGCGCAGAGCCGGTCCGTGGCCGTCCAGCTGGCCGCTTACCGGCTGGCGTGGGCTGCGCTCGCCGGCGTCCCGGTCCAGCAGGTCCGGGCCGCTTTTCACTATGTCCGGGCCGACGTGACCGTCCGGCCTGCCGACCTGCTGGACGAGGCCGGGCTGGCCGCGCTGATCAACGACATCCCGGCTGTCTGAGCCGCGCCGGACCTGCCCGGCTGCGCGGGCATGCTTCCTGCGCAGCCATTCTGCCGGGCCCGGCACTCGGGCCATCCAGGTAATCGGTAAGATCCGATGGTTGGTCGAGTGACTGGGGGCGCTGAATTGCCGGAACGACGCGTGGAAATGACGGACGGGCTCGCCGAGCGAACGGTGCGCCGCGCCGTCGCGGCGCTGGCCAATGCCTATCCTTCGGCGCTGCAGCGGTCATCAGCTGCGAAAGACATGCTGATTCACGTTCTGGCAGGGAAGATCGACCCGGCCGACGCGGCGGACGGGTACGCCGCCGCTGCCGCCTTCGCCGCCCTGGCCGGCGCCGTCGAGGCCGAGGCGGGCCGGGGACTCGACTGGCTCGCCGTGGCGGCCCTGCAGGAGTGGGATTTCCACCACCCGGAAAGCCCGGTCTAGCAACGCCGCGGAGCCATTCATCCCGGCTCATCCGGTACTGGCGTCACGTTCGCAGCCGTCGCGCCGGCGCTCATGCGTCCGGAGCAGGCGGTGCAGCGAATTCCGGCAGGTCCAGGAGCCGCAGCCAGCGACCGTCAGGCTGCCGCCGGGCTACCTGGGCCCGGGCGCCCGCTCCGTCCTTCGCCACCGTGCCGGTGAGGGCGATGTCACCGCTGATCAGGGCCGGCAGTGGCGGCTCTGGCTCGAAATGCGGGCCATTGGCCAGTACCTTCTCCCACAGCGCCTGTATCGCGTCCCGGCCGACCGTCTGGCCGCCCGGCGGGTAGGCCATCACCGCCTGCTCCTCGTAGAGCGCGGCAATGCCGGCCGCGTCGCGGGCATTGGCCCGCTCAACGAACAGGCCGGTGAGATCTTCGGGCCTGTGCGCCCACTTCTCCGACACGCGGTCCCTCCTGTTCCAGCAGTGTTCCTCGCCCTGGTTCCTCGCCTGCATCCGCCGGATCCAGCATGGACGCCGCCGCCGCCGAAGTCCAGCAGCCGGCGGCGAGCTGGCCTCGGCCGGAGCCCTGCGCCAGGCAGTCGGTGAGGTGCAGGGCTGATCAGGGGCCGGCTCGTGGCCGGCGCGGCTTCCGCCTGTTCCGGGCTGACTGACGTTCAGGGGGCCGCAGGCCGGTCCGCGGCCGCGGCACTGAGGTAGCGGTCGATGGTCTCGACCTTGGCTGTGAGCGCCCCGGTCACGCCGGGGCGGATATCGGCTTTGAGTGTCACGCTGACACGCGGCGCGTCGGCGGCGACGGCTTCGACGGCGCGCTTGACCACGTCCATCACCTCGTCCCAGTCGCCTTCGATCGTGGTGAACATGGCATCGGTGCGGTGCGGCAGGCCGCTTTGCCTGACCACCCGGACCGCGGCGGCGACGTACTCGCCGACCTCCGCGCCGACCCCGAGCGGTGTTACCGAGAACGCGACCAGCATGTGAATTCCTTTCGCTGAAGACGCTGCGGGGACGCCGGGCAACCTGCTGCTGGCGCTGGCAAACCGCGCCGCTCGGTAGAGTTCCGGTGCGGATCTTCGGTGATCTGCCCCGGTGGCCACCGCCGGCCACTGCCGGCAGCAGTGCGGGAGTGCTCTTTGGACGTGCCCGGTTACATCAGCGCTCACTCGCCCGCTTTTTTCGCCGCGCTGAGTCAGTGGCTGGCGATCCCGTCCATTTCCGCCGACCCGGCCCGCCACGGTGATGTGGCGCGCTCGGCGCAATGGCTGGCCGGGCATCTGCGGGACACCGGCTTCCCGGTCACTGAGGTATGGCAGACGGGCACGCCCGGCGCGCCTGGCCTGCCTGCCGTGTTCGCGCACTGGCCGGCCGCCGACCCGACCGCTCCCGTCGTCCTAGTCTACGGCCACCATGACGTGCAGCCGGTCGAGCCGCTGGATGAGTGGGACAGCCCGCCGTTCGAACCGGTGCAGCGGGACGGCCAGCTGCTGGCCCGCGGCGCCTCTGATGACAAGGGCCAGGTGCTGTTTCACGCGCTCGGCGTCAGCGCCAGCCTGGCCGCGTCCGGCGCCGCCGCGCCGCCGGTCAGCATCAAGCTCCTGATCGAGGGCGAGGAGGAGTCGGGCTCGCCGAACTTCGCCGCGCTGCTGCGCAGCCAGCGGGACCGGCTGCGCTGCGACGTGATCGTCATCTCGGACACCACAATGTGGGCAGCCGACGTGCCGTCGATGTGCATCAGCATGCGCGGCCTCGTCGACGCGCAGATCGACCTGACCGGCCCGGACCGGGACCTGCACTCCGGTTCCTTCGGCGGCGCCGTCCCGAACCCGCTGCATGCGCTAGCCGCCCTGCTGGCGGGCTTGCACGACAGTGACGGCCGGGTGACGCTCCCCGGCTTCTACGACAACGTCGTGCCGCTTTCGGCGCCGCAGCGGGAACTGTTCGCCCGGCTGCCGTTCATTGAGCAAACGTGGCTGGCCGAGGCGGGGAACAGCGGCGCGGCCAGCGGCGAGGCGGGCTTCAGTACCATCGAGCGGCTCTGGGCCCGGCCGACAGCCGAGATCAACGGCATCTGGGGCGGTCACACCGGGCCGGGCGGCAAGACCATCGTGCCCCGCGAGGCGCACGCCAAGGTGTCGTTCCGGCTGGTCGCGCACCAGCAGCCCGACGATGTCACGGCGGCGCTGCGGCAGTACGTGGCGCAGCACGTGCCGCCCGGCATCCACGCCACCGTGATATCCGGCGGCCCGGGCGTGCGGCCGTCCTTCGCCCCGGTCGACTCCGCCGCTGTGCGCGCTGGCCGTAAGGCGATGGAGCGTTCTTTTGGCTGCGAAGTTCTTCTTACCGGCGAAGGGGGCAGCGGGCCGGAGGCCGATCTGGCGGACATCCTGGGCGCGCCGCTGGTCTTCGTCGCGGTCGGCCTCGACTCCGACCGGATTCACGCGCCCAACGAGAAGGCGGAAATGGCGCTGCTGCTCAAGGGCGCGCAGACGGCGGCGTACCTGTGGGACGAGCTCGCTGCCGCTGGCGCTGAGCTCACGGCAGCCCGGTGACCGTGCCGGGCAGCCTCGGCGGCCTGATCCTGGCCCGCGGCGAGGTCGACCGGGTCACGCACCGCCGCCGCGACGAGCCCTGGCTGGCCGCGGCCTGGGCCGATCCGGCCAGCCGGGTCCTGGTGGCCGACGGCGGCAAGTCGCTGGTGCGGATCAACGGCGAGAGCGCTGAGCTGGTGCTCGTGCCGCCCGGCGAGGCGCCGGACGGCATCCGGATGCTGCTGGGGATCGGGCCGGACGGCGTCGCCTATTTCGGGGTAGCCGGCCCGCTGCCGGACCCGCCGCTGCTGACCTGGCCCCTTCCCGGCGATGCCCGTCCCGGCGAGCTGGTGTCCGGCCGGCTGTCCGGGGCCGCCGCCGCGGACCCGGCTGTCCGCCCGCTGAGCCTGCGAGAAGCAGCGCCGCTGCTTTCCGACCGGGACGCCGGGCTGATGACGCACGCGGTCGCGGTCGCGAACTGGCACGCGGTCTTCACCCACTGCCCCCGGTGCGGCGCGGTGACGGAGCCGTCAGACGCCGGGTACGCCCGGCACTGCCCGGCGGACGGCAGCGATCATTTCCCCCGGGTCGACCCGGCGATGATCGTGCTGGTGACCGATCATGACGATCGATGCCTGCTGGCCAGGAACGCGCTGTGGCCGCCGGGCCGGGTTTCCATCCTGGCCGGTTTCGTGGAGGCCGGGGAGTCAGCGGAGCAAGCTGTCGTCCGGGAGGTGCACGAAGAAGCCGGGCTGGTTGTTGACGAGGTTCAGTATCTGGGCAGCCAGCCGTGGCCGATGCCGCAGAGCCTGATGCTCGGGTTCCGCGCCCGCGCCGCCGCCGGCCAGGAAATCCGGGTGGACGCGGACGAGATCGCCGAGGCTCACTGGTTCAGCCGGGACGAGCTGACGGCCGCCATTGCCGCTGGCCAGTGGCGGCTGCCGCCGCCGGTCTCGATCGCGCACCGGATCATCGAATCCTGGTACGGCGCCGGCCTGCCTGGCGCGTGGTGACTGCGGCCTGCTGGCAGGCAGCCGTCAGCGGCGTGCGCTATCCCTGGCCCGCGGGGTCCGCGGTCAGGCGGGAGCTAGCCGCCGGACCGCGCCGGCCATGTCCAGGCCCGGCACCGGGATGATCATGATGACGGGGGTGTCCAGGCCGCCGGCCTGGTACTGCGCCACCCGCTCCCGGCAGGCTTCCAGCGGCCCGTGCACCACCAGGTCGTCGACCACGGCGTCAGGGATCGCGGCCAGCGCGCCCTGGCGGTCGCCCGCCGCCCTGGCAGCGAGCAGCGGCTTCAGCAGCTCGCCACGGCCCAGCCAGTCGTGGAAAGCCGCGTATGCGGGCACCGTCAGGTAAGCGGCGAGGATCCGGCGGCCAATGGTTCGCGCCAGGTCAGTATCAGTGGTCGGGCAGACGAAAATCCGGGCCACGAGCTCGCAGTCCGGTCCGGCTGCCGCGCGTACCTGCGCCACGTCGGCGGGCGACAGCCAGTTTGTAATCGCAGCGCCGGCCTCGGTCGCGGCCAGTTTCACCATCTGCGGGCGCAGCGCTGCCAGGGCCAGCGCTGGCGGTACCATCGGCGCCGGGTCAAGCCGAAACCCGTCTACCGCGAAGGTCTCGTAGCGCTCAGTTACTTTCTGGCCGGCTAGCGCGGCACGCAGGAAGCGCAGCATATCCCTGGACCGCTGATAGGGCCGGTCAAACGGGATGCCGTTCCACTGCTCGACGACCACCTTCGAGGAGGTGCCGATCCCGAGCACGAACCGGCCTGGCGCCAGGTCTGCCATCGTCGCGGCGCTTACCGCCAGAACCGTGGGCGCCCGGGTGTACACCGGCGCGATAGCGGTGCCGAGCCGCAATTCGCCGGCCCACTGGGACGCCAGCGCCAGGGGATGAAGGCGTCGGTGCTGTTAACCTCGGCTGTCCATGCGTCGGTATAGCCGAGACCTGCCAGCGATCCGATGATCTCGCGCTGTCCGGCGAGCGAACTTCCGTGCAGCGGCAGCGTAATCCCCCAGCGGGGCGTCCTCATCATCGGCTGTCCTTTCCTGCGTCGCGGATCTCGCGGGTGTCTCGGTTGCCATGCTGCGCCGGGCGCCCAGGGACGCCCGCACAACGCCGCAATGATCTCGCACCGGCTACGGCAGCGCGCATCCCGGCATGGCAGCCGGTAACCCACGTCGCCGGCATGCTGCGCGATTATGCAGGACGGGACCTGACGCGGGTGCCCGGTTCCGGCGCGGGGGAGGGGCCGGCGGCCGTGCTCGCGACCGCGATGAGAGCCGGCGTCCCCGCTGTCGTAGCTGCTGGCCGACTAGAACTGTCGTGGACGGGCCTCAAGGACCGCTGACCGGCGCCTCGAGTACCGGCTGGACCGCCGCCCGCATGATGTCGCTGGGGTCGGAGGCCCCCGTCCAGCGGATGAATGCCGCCGCTGCCTGGGCCACCAGCATGCCGGCTCCGTTCACGGCCGGCAGCCCTCGAGCTCGTGCCTGCCGCACCAGGGTTGTTTCTGCCGGAACGTACACAACGTCGAAGACCTGCGTATCGGCACGCAGCTGGTCTACCGCTACGACTGGCCCGGTGGTGAGCATCCCGGCTGATGTGGCGTTGACGAACAGATCCGCTGATCTGAGGACCGAACGCACGCCGCTCCCGTCCAGCGCCAGCGTACGAAACGCGCCCACCGAGGCGAAATCATCTTGCACGTCGGCAAGTGCGGCCATGTCCCGGCCGAGGACGGTGAGGTCGGCTACCTGCTGGGAGAGCAATCCGTAAATGACTGCATGCCCTACCCCACCTGATCCTGCGACCACGACCCGCGAATCTCTGATCACTACGTCGAGCTGCGCAGTGAGCGCAGAGATGAAACCGACCGTATCGGTATTAAAGCCGACCAGGCGCCCGTCAGCGGTCAGCTCAACGGTGTTCACGGCGCCGATCCCGGAACCTGTCAATCCCGTTGAGACATCAGGTGGCTTGTTTCTTCTGTGGTGTCACCTCCGTTTCGATGGTGGCGGGGGGCTGGTTGATCCAGACTCTGGCGGGCAGTCGCGGTGGCTTGGGGGGCTGGCGGAACCGGTCGGGGCGGGCGGCGTAGGCGTGCCGGAGGACCACGGCGCGGCGGGCCTGGATCTGGGTGACGGTGCCGTCGTGGACGGAGGCGGGCGTGTGGAGGCCGATGCCTGAATGGCGGTGCTCGTTGTTGTAGTAGGTGAAGAAGAGCTCGCTGAAGGCGCGGGCGCCGGGCAGGGATCCGAACTGGCCGGGGAATGCTGGGCAGTATTTGAGGGTTTTGAACTGTGCCTCGCTGAAAGGGTTGTCGTTCGACACGTGCGGGCGGGAATGGCTCTGGCTGATGTGCAGGTCGGACAGCAGCACGGCGACTGGCTTGGATGTCATGGAGGTGCCGCGGTCGGCGTGGATGGAGACCGGTGCGACGCCGCCGTTGCTGATGACGGCCGCGTCGATGAATTCCTTGGCGATCTCGGCGTTTTCGGTAGCGTGGACCTCCCAGCGGATGGCCTTGCGGGAGAAAATGTCGAGCATCACGAACAGGTCGAACCAGATCCCGCGAGTGGGTCCTTTCAGTTTCGTGATGTCCCAGCTCCAGATCTGGCTGGGGCCATCAGCGGTCAGCTCGGGGCGGGCCCGGGCCGGGTGGGCGGCCTGGGCGCGCCGCTCGCGGACCTGGTCTGCTACGCGCAGGACCCGGTACATGGTGGAGATGCTGGCCAGGTAGATGCCCTCATCGAGCAGCACCGCCCACGCCTGGGCTGGAGACTTGTCCGCGAACCGTTCCGCGTTGAGCACCGCCAGCAGCTGCTCCTGCTCGCCGGCTGACAGCGCCGCGGGATGCGCCGCCCGCGGTCCGGGATTCTTTTCTTGTCCCGGCCGGGGATTTCGTTGCCGGTAGAGTGTGGCCCGGGCCTTGCCGAGCAGCTCGCACGCCTTCTTGGCAGAGGTAAGGGGTTCCAGCCTGGTGAATGCGTCGTTGATCACCTGATCGGCTTCGTGCCGGAATCCGCGCTCCCGGAGAGCAGTTCCAAGAGCGCGTGTGCTTTTCCCATTACCTCGACCGCGGCCTTCGTCCTGGCAAGCTCGGCAGCGAGTTTCTCGTTCTCTTTCCGCAGCCGCTGATTATCCACCTCCGCTTGGCTGCGCGCGGGCCGCCCGGGTGGCTTTCCGGAAAGACCCTTATCGCGGGCCTCGCGCCATTGCTGGATATGAGAGTGATACAGGCCCTCACGGCGCAGCAGCGCTCCCCGGTCACGCCCATCGGCAAGCTGGTCGTACTCCTCGACGATCGCCAGCTTGTACGCCAGGGTGAAGGTCCGCCGCTTCGGCCGGTCAGCCCGCGGACCCCGCGCGGAGGCCACCAGGCCATCCTCCCGCACGGACGCAGGCATGTCTGCAACGCTCAATGTCACGTGTCTCGTAGATCCCGTCTCGCCCTGCTAACACAGAGGTTTACTTCATCCTCATGTCTCACGGGAGTCTGACAGAGAGGGTCCGGGCAGCTGCCGGTTCGACCTCGTCGAGTAGCGACATGACGACACGCTTGTGTGGCGCGGTGACCTGGAATCCGAGCCAGCCTTCACTGCGCGCCTGCGGCACCTGCGCCCTCAGGCCGTCTTCGTCTACTTCGCGCAGCTCGTAGACGGCATCGATGCCAAGCGACCTGAATGCGGCGTTGTGCATGACCGCAGAATGCGGACGGCGCAGCGGATTACCGAACAGCACGGCGCGACGCATACGACCTCCAGCTGACGCAGGTGAGCAAGACCCGGCTACCGTCCTGAGAACTGGGCGGTTCGCTTTCCGATAAAAGCGTCGGCCCCCTCGAGGAGGTCATCGCTGGCGAATACGGTCTCGGAGTAATCGAGCTCGATGGCGAGGCCTTCCTCAAGCGGAAGCTCGCTGGCTGCGTCGAGAAGCCGCTTGGCAGCTCGAACCGCGAGCGGCGCGCGGCCCGCCATGACCGAGGCAACTTCTCGTGCCTTGGCCAGCGCCCCCCCGCGCTCCGTGACAAAGGTGACCAGGCCGGCGTCCAGCGCCTGTGCAGCCGTCAGAATCTCACTTAGCAGGATCATCTGCTTTGCGCGGGCGACCCCTACTATGCGCGGGAGACGCTGCGTGCCCCCGCTGCCGGGTACGACACCGAGTCGCAGCTCCGGTAGACCAAGCGAGGCGCCGTCAGCGGCGACTCGCAGGTCACAGCAAAGCGCCAGCTCCAGTCCGCCACCCAAGGCGTGTCCTTCGATCGCGGCAACCGTGGGGATCGGAAGCCGGGCAAGCTGCCGGTAGACGAGCTTTTCGAATAGCAGCTTGCCCTCTGCGACCCGGCCGTGCAGCCCGGCGAACTCTCTGACGTCCGATCCGGCACAGAAAACCTGCGGGCCGCCGGTCACAACCAGGACCCGCACGGCGGTGTCGCGGGCGACAGCCGAAAGCGCTTCGCGCAGGGCTGCCGTTACCTCAGTGGTCACCAGATTGAGCGGCGGGCTGCTCAGCTGCAACTCGGCAATCTCGCCCAGGGTAAGACTGACGAGCTCACTCATCGGCGTTCCCGGCCGATCGGAGCCGCTGAGAACTCGCCGGAAACTCCCATCGGCTCCGCGCCGAATAGGCGCTTGTCCATGGTGCGGAGTGGCTCGGCAACTTTCGGCGCGAAGCCCATCTGGCTGAGAACGTCGCGCCGTACGTCGATGCCTTCAGCTACCTCGATAAGCGCGGGGCCGTCCGCACGGAGATCGAAAACTGCCCGTTCGGTAATGTAATGCACTTCCTGCCCGCGCTCTTTGGCCAGGCGACCATTAAAGCTCACCTCCCGAACGCGTGGCACGAACTTAGGAAAAGTTCCTTCCCGGCGGATAACTAGCCTGCCTGACTCGACGCCGACGTCCGCTTTACCGGTGGTGAAAGTGCCTACGAAACAAAGGCGCCTGGTAGCGACGCTGATGTTGGGGAAGCCACCGGGCCCCCGCAGCCGGTCATCGAAGGCGTGCACGTTGACGTTTCCGTCGGCGTCCACCTGCGCGAAGGAGAGGCTGGCGACGTCGAGGCCGCCGCCGTCATAAAAGTCGAACATGGACGGCTGGTCTACCAGGGCCTGGAAATTCACGCCTGCGCCTCCATCGGGTCCGAAGGCGGGCACGCCCCCGAACACCCCCTGCTCGACCGTAAGCGTCAGCTGGTCGGCGACCTGCTCCTCGACACTGATGGCTCCGATCTGCTGACTAATGCCGAACCCAAGGTTGCAGATGTCACCGCGGCGGAATTCCAGCAGGGCACGGCGTGCGATGACCTTGCGCACGTCTAGCCCGGATCATTCACGTGGTCTGATGACTGGCTGTGTCCGCGCCCCGAGTGGTGTTCGTGATCTTGATTGTAGGGCTGGGTCGTGACAGTGGCCGGCTGGCGGGCCGGGTGGCCGGGGTTCCACGGGCCGGTGGTGGCGTGGTCGTCGGGACAGGGCACGTGCTGTGCTGATCAGGGCGGGGTGGCCAGGGCGCTGATCCGGTCCCAGGCGGTGACGATGGCCGGGGCCCAGGGCCAGCTGGCCTGGATTTTCAGGTGGCGCCGGCGGGCGCCGCGGGTGATCCGGGCGGCGGCGTGCAGGATCTTGTACCGCAAGGTCTTGGGCTCGGCTCGGGCGAGGTCACCGTCCAGGGCGAGCAGCCGCAGCCACGCCAGCAGCGTCGCGGCGATCAGCGCGACGTGAAACCAGGCGGCGTTCAGCCGGAAGTCGCGGGACGGGAACCGGCCGATGCCGCAGTCCTTCCCGGTCCGGATGCCGTCCTCGACCCGGGCGCGGACCCGGTGCGCGGCGTCGATGTAAGCCGGGCTGGCGCGCCAGCCCCGCACCGTGACGGGCAGGCTGGTGACCCACAGGGAGTACCGCCACCCGCCGGCGGTCTCGAACAGGGAGAGCTGCGCGCCCGGGTGCGGCCGCTCACGGCGGGCGAGCACCCGCATAGGCGCGGGCCAGCCGTCGAGCTGGTCCCCGGCCGGCCCTTCGCGCAGCAGCCCGGTCAGCTCGGTGACGTGCGCTTCCTCTACCCAGCAGCGAGCGTGCGCGCACTGCCGGGCGGCGCAGGCGTCCCCGGTGCGGCGCCCGCGGACCTCACCGCGGCCGTCCACGGCGATCTGCCACGCGATCTCGGGGACCAGCCGGATCGCCCGGCGTTCCCGCTCGCCCAGCGCCCACCCGACCGACCAGGTGACCTGGTAACCGCGGCGGCCCGCCAGCTCATCCAGGCGGGTGACCAGATCATGACTGGCGCCGGCCCCGTCGCAGGTCACCATCAGCCGGCGCCGCTGCGCCGGCGGCAGGGCGGTGATCGCCGCGTCCAGTACCGCCCGGTGATCCGCGGCCGTGTTACTGCCCGCTGACCCTTTCCGCAGCACCCCGGCCAGCGGCTCACCCGTATTGTCGCAGTAAGCCATTAACGGGTGATACCCGAAGCCCTTGAAATTCGGCTCGGCGAGTTCCTTATCCGAGTGGCAGGTCACCACTGAGGCGTCCAGCCGGATGCACGTCACCCCGGCCAGCACCCGGTCCGCGATCCGGACGCCGGGCAGGGCCCCGTGCCGGGCCGCGGCCGCGGCCCACGCGGTGCGGCGCGCGGCGTTCACCGCCGCGGTGACCCGCCCGGCGGTCCTGGTCCCGCCGGCCGCGACCTCGCTCAGCGTCCGCCACACTGTCGGCACCGACGCCGCCGGGCCGAACAGCTCCCGCTGGTCGCCGATCACCCGGAAATCGCTGATCGCCTCCCCGCCGTCAGCGATCGCGCACGCCAGGTCGGCCAGCACACGGCCCCGGTCATGCACCAGCAGCCGCCGGGAAGCCAGCGCCTCCGACGAACCCCCGGTCAGCCCGGTCTTATCGGCCAGCCCCCGGATCAGGGTCACGCCCGCATGCGACACGACCCCGGTCCCGCCCGCCGTGACCTGCAATCCCCTCAGCCAGCCGGTACTGTTCACCTGGAAAGTGCTCCTCGATCCGGACCGGATAACGGCTTCGACACCCCTATCCTTCCAGGTCAGGAGCACTTTCTTATGGCACCGCGCCGTTCACGTCAGATCCCGCATGAATACTCAGGGCTAGCGGGATCGGTTCCTGCTGGCCGAGCGGGGCACGGAGCTCACCGGAATAGTAAGGGGAATAGGCCGTGCGGTAGGTCTGCCGCTGACCCGGGTCGACGATGAGATAATCCACCAGGGCTGCCGGGATGCTAACGTCGCGCGGCCGGATACTGCCCTCGGCTGCTACCCGCTCTGCCTGCGCGATTACGATGCCGCCGCGATTATGCGCGGCCATCGCGAGGGCGAGCGCTTCTCCGCGGATCGGCTCCCGCTCGCTGCTGAGGTTGCCGCGCTGATCGGCGGTGGTGGCACGGATTACCGCGACGTCGATCGGCAGAGCCGGGAAAAACAGCCACTCCCGGCCGGCCAGCTCCAGGACCGAAACGAGCTGCTCGACCGTGCGGCTGTTCTGGCGGCCGCCGGTCTGCCGAGGGTCGACGTAAGTACCAAGGCCGACGGCAGTGACGAAGCCGGGACGCCCGGCCGCCATCTCCCGCACCGTAAGTATTCGGTGATCACGTGGGGCGCTCTTGATCATGGGGCGGTTGTCGGGGTTGCGGTGTCTTGCGGCGTGGCTCGTGGCGTTAGCGGCGTTGGTGGTGTGTTCTGGGTGGCGTGTCTGCGGAGACGGTGATTGATGACGCTGCCGAGGTGGCGTACTGGCGTGAGCGGGCCGTGCGGGCTGAGGAGCGCCTGGCCGGGGCGGGAGAGCGCCTGGCGGCCGCCGAGGCGCGGATCTCGGAGTTAGCTGAGCAGGTCGCGGTCTTGTCCCGGATGCTGTTCGGGCGTTCTTCGGAGAAGACCGGTCCTGGCGGGTCCGGGGATGACGGCCCGGCGGATCCCTCACCAGCCCCGGCCGGGCCCGGGCCTGGACCAGGTCCTGACGGGCCGGCGCGCGGGCGGGGTCAGCGGCCGGGCAGTAAGGGACATGGCCGGCGGGACTATTCCGGGCTGGAGACCCGCGAGGAGATCCACGACGTGCCCGCCGGGCAGCGAGCATGCCCGGGATGCGGGCAGGCGTTCGAGGCACTGGGGTCGGAGTGCAGTGAGCAGATCGACTGGCAGGTGCAGATCACCCGGATCGTGCACCGCAGGCTGCGGTACCGGCGGCGCTGCCCGTGCCCGGGGCCGCGGACGGTAACGCCGCCGCCGCCGCCGGCCCCGGTGGCCAGGGGCCGGTTCACCGCCGCGTTCCTGGCCCGGCTCTTGTACCAGAAGTACGTGCTGGGCCTGCCGGTGCACCGGATCGTGCGGGCGCTCGCCGCCGACGGCCTGGACGTTGCCGAGGGCACGGTGACCGGCGCGCTGAAAGCGGCCGCCGACCTGCTGGTCCCGCTGGAAGACGCGATCAGCGCCCGCAACGCCCAGGCGGTGCACGTGCACGCCGATGAGACCAGCTGGCGGGTATTCGAGCGGACCGAGGGAAAGGACGGCCACCGGTGGTGGCTGTGGGTCTTCATCGCCGGGGACACTGTCGTGTTCCGGATGGACCCCACCCGCTCCACGGCCGTCCTGGAACGCCACTTCGGCACCGGCCGCGCCGACGGCGAACTGCCCGAAGGCCGCCGCCTGCTCCTGTCCACTGACTTTTACACCGCTTACCAGTCGCTGGCCCGGGTGGAGGGCGTAGACCCGCTGTGGTGCTGGGCGCATATCCGCCGGTACTTCATCCGCGCCGGCGACGCCCACCCGCAGCTGCGGTACTGGCGGGACCGCTGGGTCGCCCGGATCGCGGACCTGTACCTCGCCCACCGGGCGATGGCCGCCGCCGGGCCCGCCACCGCGGAGTACGCCACGGCGCGCGCCCAGTTCGGGCAGGCGCTGGCCGTCATCGGCGCCGCACGCACCCAGCCGCGCGGGCCCGGCCTGCACCCCGCGGCGAAGAAGGTCCTGGCCACCTCGGACCGCGAATGGGACGGCCTGGCCCGCCACCGCGACTTCCCTGACCTGGACCTGGACAGCAACCAGTCCGAAAGGGCCCTGCGCACCCCCGTCGTCGGGCGCAAGAACTACTACGGCAGCCACGCCGAATGGTCCGCGCACCTGGCCGCCAGAGTCTGGACCATCACCGCCACCGCCGAACGCCACCACCACGAACCCCTGGCCTGCCTCACCAGTTACCTGGACGCCTGCGCCTCCGCCGGCGGCAAGCCCCCCGAAGGCCAGGCCCTGCACCAGTTCCTGCCCTGGATCCCGGGTCCCGCCGGCAGCCGCGACCACGACCCCCCGGACATCAGCCAGCCCGGCTGACCGCACCGGGGCCCGGACAATCCCGAGCCGAACGGCGAACCGGCCATCAACACGGCCGGACCTCCGCCATGCCATCCCACGGGATCACCGAATACTTACCCCGCACCAGCTGGGCAAGGACACCCTGGGGAAAAGAGTACGCCTCCAGGCCGCCGCTGGCTACGAGTGCCCCGAGCCTCGGCTCGTTGCCGATATTGCTGCCGATTGTCCGCTGAGCGAGGCCCGGCAACGCCAGCTGGGAGAACCCACCGGTCAGCGAAATCCCCGATGCCCACCACGCGCACGGTTGTCAGACCGGTCGGCCGACCGGTCTCGACGAAGCCAGCGGCGAGCTCGTCGATAAACATCTGCGGTACACCATGTCCGGCGCCGGAGCCCGCGAACCAGACGCTGTCCCCGTCGCGCAGTAGTTCCACCGCCGCCCGCGCCGTAACTATTTGCACGGATCGGCCAGGTCGGCCCGGATGCCTTTAACGCCCGCCGGGCAGCGCTGACTGCAGGTCTTCCTGTCGGCACTAACGCGTACAACGTCAACCGGCTGTGCGGAAGCGGGCTGCAGGCCATCTGGTCCGGCGCCACCGAAGTGATGTCCGGGCAAGCGCGCATCGTGGTGGCGGCTGGCAACGAGAACATGACCATGCAGCCGTTCCTAGACTACTCGGCCCGGGTCGGCTACCGCCTGGCCGATCGCGTCCTGCACGACGGCACGCTTTCCCTGGTGACCGACCCGTGGGGGGACTACCCGATGGGAGTGACCGCGGAGAACGTGGCCGAGCGGTTCGGCGTCTCTCGTTCTGACCAAGACGAATTCGCGCTGATCAGCCAGCAGAAGGCGGCCAAGGCAGTGCAGTCGGGCCTGTTCGCGCCGGAGATCATCGGGGTAGAGGTGGACGGTGGTGCCAGGGTTATTGACACCGACGAACATCCCCGGCCGAACTCCTCGCTGGAGCGCCTTGCCGGGCTTCGGCCCGCATTTAAGCCCGACGGGACGGTCACGGCCGGCAACTCTTCCGGAATCAACGACGCCGGGGCGGCGGTGGTCCTGGCGGTCAGGGGCTGGCCATGCTTCTGCAGGCAGTCTGAGGACAGGCAGCCGTGAGCGCGACGCGTTTCGTCACGCCGCCCAGCGTGGCCGAAGTGGTCGAGGTGCTAGGGCGCGCTGCCGCCGACGGCGAAGAGGCCAGGATCGTTGCCGGTGGCACCGCCCTGATGCTGCTGACCAAGTACGGCTTCTACAATCCCGAGCTGCTGGTGAGTCTTCGCGGCTCCCGTGCTGAACTGCTCGGAGTTTCACACGATGCCGCGGGCATGACGGTCGGCGCCCTCGTCACGCTTGCTGACCTGCAGCGGGCTAGCGGCAGCATCGGCCTGAACGGACTCCGCATGGCCGCTGGCCAGATTGCGAACCCGCGCATCCGGTCCGTGGCTACGCTGGGAGGTCACCTCGCTCACGCTGACCCGCACATGGATCTTCCGCCAGCCCTGCTCGCCTTCGAAGCCATGGTTACGGTAACCGGAAGGCACGGCGTGCGCGGCCTGCAGATTGATGAGCTCATTACCGGTTACTACGAGACCTCCCTGACTGACGACGAGGTGATTACTGCGATGCGCGTGCCGCCCACTGATGAGCACACTCGGAGCGTCTATCTCAAGCACACGGCGCGATCAGCCGATGACTGGCCTGCCGTGGGGGTGGCTGCGGTTGCCCGCCGCGACGGCAAGCGGCTTCTGTCAGTTACCGTCGCGCTCGGCGCGGTGGAGTCGCGGCCGCGCCGCCTGACGGCTGTGGAGGGACATGTCCTGGCGACGGGCGGCGCACACCTGGATGCGCGCCGGGAGGCGGCCGAACTGGCGGTGCAGGGGCTCGAGCCGCTCGCCGACCTGCACGGTTCCGCTGATTACAAGGCAGAGATGGTGCGGGTGCACGTCCGACGGGCACTCGACAGCGTTCTCGGGGGAAGGTGACATGGTTGTTTCCTGGCCGTGGCTGCCGGAATCGTTGCCGCGGCGGCCCTCTTCCCGCTCCCTGATCGCCGCTGCGGGGCAGGCATGAGCCCGGCGCGGCTGCCGGCTAGCGAAGCCGTGCTCGAGGGCCGGGAGAAGGTCACCGGAGCCCTCGACTACATCAGCACGCGCCCGCTGGATGGTCTGCTCACCGGGAAAATCGTGCGCTCAACGCTGCCGCATGCCACGATCACCGCGATCGACACGAAGGCAGCCGCGCAGGTTCCTGGCGTCATCTCGGTGATCGTGGGCCGCGACGTGCGCACGGTCATGCCAGATCCCTTCTACGGGCCGGCGTTCCACGACCAGCCGGTGCTGGCTCTCGACCGGGTCCGGTACGTCGGGGAGCCGGTGGCGGTGGTCCTGGCGGCGGACCCAGCGGTGGCTCGTGCCGCCGCTGAGCTCGTCGAAGTCAGCTACGAGGAGCTGCCTGCGGTATACGACGAGGTGGAGGCCGCGAGTGATGCTGCCCCGCGCGTCCATGACCGGCTGCGGCCCGGGGCTGCCTTAGCTGACCTGCGCCACCTGGATGGCCGCAGTGCCACCAACATCGCACTCGAAGCGCGGGTGGAACGCGGGGACGCGGAGCGGGCGCTCGCCGGCGCCCCCCACATCTTCACTTCTGAATACCGAACTCAGCAGGCCGCGCACGTTCCGCTGGAGTCGCATGTCGCGGTTGCCTACCCGGGCGGTCCTGGTCGCCTTACCGTTCACTCCACTACCCAGAGTCCTTCGTTCGTGCGGCTGGAGCTGGCGCGGCTGCTCGGCTGGCCAGAAGCAGCGGTCCGGGTGTGCTCCGCCTTTCTCGGCGGCGGGTTCGGCGCCAAGCTTTACATAAAGCTTGAGCCGATTGCGGCCGCCTGCGCGCTGCTGGCAGGGCGTCCGGTGCGCATCGCGCTGACCATGGAAGAGCAGTTCGTCACCATCAGCAGGCACGCGACCACTACCCGGATTACCACCGGTGTCGACGACCAGGGTCGTATTACCGCTCGAATCGTGGATATCTGGTGGAACGGCGGAGCTTACGCTGACATCGGGCCACGGGTTACGCAGAAGTCAGGGTTTGTAGCTGCCGGCCCGTACGACATCCCGAACGTGCTTATACGTTCCCGGGCCGTATACACCAACCGGACTCCAGCGGGGGCGATGCGGGGCTTCGGCGTCCCGCAGATGGTATTCGCCTACGAATCCCATACGGACGAGATCGCCGGAGCCCTGGGGCTGGACGCCGTGGCTTTTCGCCGGATGAACCTCATCCGCGAGGGCCAGGTTCATCACAGTGGTACGGAGCTTGCCAGCGTGTCCACCACCGAGGCTCTCGACGACCTGATGGCCAGGCTGGACTGGACGGAGCCGCTCGAACGCGGAACTGGCCCGGTACGGCGCGGCCGGGGAATCGCCATTGCGTTGAAGGCGGTAGTGACGCCGACTACCTCGGTTGCGGTGGTCTCGGTTGCGGGGGACGGCAGTATCGCGCTGCACCAGAACACTGTCGACATGGGACAGGGCTCGGCGACGGTGATGGCGCAGATCGTCGGCGAGGTCTTTGACATGGCGGCGTCCGCTGTGACGGTGCTGCCGCCGGACACCGACACCAGTCCCTATGACATGGGCACCCTAGGCTCGCGCTCCACCTTTCACATGGGCAACGCGGTCCGCCTGGCCGCCATGGACGCCCGGCGGCAGTTGCAGGAGATGGTCGCCCAGCTGGACGGGGGGAGTGCTGAGGACGTACTGGTAGCCGCCGGTATGGCCGGCGGGATAACTCTGCCGGAGGTGTTCGCGGCCTTTTTCGGAGCTCAGGCTGGCACTGTCGTCGGGCGCGGCATGTTCACGCCCCGGTACGACAAGCCCGATGTGCGTACCGGGCAGTCAGCTAACATCACCGCCTTCTGGATGGTAGGAGCGTGCGGGGCAGAGGTTTCCGCGGACGTGGAGACAGGCCGGGTGACGGTGGACCGTCTCGTCAACGTCGGCGATGTCGGGACCGCGCTTAATCCCGGCGCCGTGCTCCGCCAGATGTCCGGTGGCACCGTCATGCAGCTCGGCATGACGATGTCCGAGGAGATGGTCTATGAGGACGGACAGCTGGTGAACGCAGGGCTCGGCTTTTATAAGCTGCCGAGCATCTGCGACGTGCCGGTCGATCTGGAGGTCGGTTTCGTGGGAGTCCCGCATCCGGATGGTCCCTTCGGGGCGAAAGGCATGGGCGAGACCGGGACCCTGGCCGTATCCCCGGCCATCGCGAACGCGCTGGCCGACGCAGCTGGGGTTCGCGTCCGGGAGCTGCCGCTGACCCCCGAGAGGGTATTTCGATCGCTGCGGGCGAATGAGGAGGCACGTCGGTGAAGCACCGCATCAGCATGACGCTCAACGGGGAGCTGCGGGAAGCCGAGGTGGACGGGCAGGACACCCTGCTCACTGTGTTGCACCGGTGCTTTCGCCTTACCGGTGCCAGGGAGAGCTGCGGCGCGGGGGTCTGCGGCGCCTGCACTGTCGAGGTCGACGGTGCGCCGGTCTCATCCTGCCTTTACTGGGCTGTTCTCGCCGACCGCACGGAGGTGGTCACGGTGGAGGGCCTGTCCGAGGGCGGCGAGCTCAGTTCGCTGCAGCAGGAATTCCTGGATAAGCAGGGCTTTCAGTGCGGTTACTGCACGCCGGGCATGCTGATGATGTGCCGGTCGCTGCTTGCTGAGAATCCTGATCCGGACGTGGAAGCCGTGCGCGACTACCTCATCGGCAGCATCTGCCGCTGTGGCGCATACCCAGAGATCCTGCAGGCCGTCCTGGCGACTGCCGCGCGGATGCGAGAATCTACAGGAAAGGTGCCGGGATGAGCATGGCCGCCACGATGCAGGCCCTGGTGGTGACGGAGCCCGGCAGCTACGAGCTGAGCCAGGTTCCCGTCCCGTCGCCGGGTCCTACGGAGGCTCTGTGCAGAGTGCGGGCGATCGCGGTCTGCGGCACTGACCCGCACATCATCGAAGGTGACTTTCCGGGCTTCTGGCCCCCGGCTCATCCGTTTATTCCCGGCCATGAGTGGTCAGGGGAAATCGTCACAATCGGAAACCAGGCAGGTGCGCTCGGCTGGTCTGTCGGTGATCGGGTGGCGGGTTCCTCCCATGCTGGCTGCGGGTTCTGCCGTAAGTGCCAGCTGGGACGTTACAATCTATGCGAAAACTACGGCAAGCCCAGTCTGCATAGCCAGTACGGCCACACTACCCAGGGCGCGTACGCGACTTTCGTGGTGCATTCGCTGAAAAGCCTGACGAAGATCCCGCCGACGATGCCCTTCGACCATGCGGCGATGCTGGACACGACCTCCATTGCGATGCACACGGTCAACAGGGCGCGTTTGCGCGTTGGCGAGGACGCAGCGGTAGTGGGGAGTGGGGTCATGGGCCTGCTGGCCGCAGAATGTTTGCGGGTCGCAGGAGCGGCACGTGTATTCGTTGTCGGACGCGGCCCCCGGCTCAGACGGGCCGCCGAGCTTGGTTACGTGACGGTCGATACCGCTGACGGTGATCCGTCCACGGCCGTCCGGGAACTAACCGCCGGCCTCCGGGGTAGAGGTTGCCTTGGAGTGCGCCGGATCGGTGCAGGCAGCACGGTGGGCTATCGATCTCCTGCGTCGCGGCGGTCGGCTCGCCGTCATCGGCATCCCGCTAGAGGAGGTGGTGTTGCCGATGAAACGCATTGTCCTTGATGAGCTGGAGGTCCTGGGCGTTCGAGCCAATGCGGGAGAGATGGCTGATGTGGTACCGCTTGTCTCAGACGGACGCATCAGGGTTGGCGAGCTAATTACCCATCATTTCCCACTAGACCGATTTGACGAGGCTTACCGAACATTCACCCAGCGTCAGGGCGGTGCGCTCAAGGTCATCATCGAGCCTTAAGGTGGTTGCATCGTGCCGGCCGATGGCGCGGCCGCCTGACGCTGCGGGCCGCACTGGAGCGGCATGCGCCACCGTCGCTCGGTTCCGGGGTAGGCAGTTTGTGCAGCCGACTAGGGCTTAGATGGGCTTCCCGGACGGCCCAGGTGCACTTTCTGCCTTTGCGTCACGGGAGTGGTCGCTATCGGCGCCAGCCCCCGGCGGCCCCGGCGGCAGCCCCGCTAGGCTGGCCATCTGATCGACGGCGTAAGCGAAAAATTCGTCGGCCGGGTCAGTGGTGCCAACGAAGTGACCGAAGAGCTCGAAGCTCACCATGCCAAACAGCTGTGTCCAGGCAATCAGCCCGGCCATGATCATTGCTGCGGGCACGCCAGGCGCGATGAGCGCGGCTGTCTGCTCGCTCTGACGTTCCAGCGGCTGCAGCAGCACGGCGGCAGCAGTGCGGGGGTCAGGCGCCGGGTCGGCCGCGCGGTCCGCACAGGCATCCGCCAGCAGGCCGCCGAGGACAGTGGGTACCCGGATTGCCGGCCCGACTGTGTCACGGGGGGCCCGGTAGCCGGGCACCGGCGACCCGAATATCAGCGCGTACTCGTGCGGGCAGGTGATCGCCCAGTCGCGCACCGCGTGACAGCAGGCTCGCCAGCGGCCGCGGATCGCACTGCGGGGCAGCGCGGCCACGGCCCGCTCGGCGTGCTCGCCAAGCCCGTCGTAGGCGTCGATGATCAGCGCGGTCAGCAGGTCGTCGCGGCTGGGAAAGTACCGGTACAGGGCCGAGGATGCCATCCCGAGCTCGCGCGCGACTGCTCGCAGCGACAGCTGCTGTGATCCGCCGGCCGCCAGCTGCCGTCGCGCCTCGTCCTTGATTTCCCTGGTCAGCTCGGCGCGGGCGCGCTGCCGGGCGGTCTGGGCTGCGGTCATGCGCCTAGCCTGGCACATTTGAGAGCACTGATCAACAATGAGAGCGGCGCTCTTGACAGCGATCGACTTCCGGTGGACACTGATCTCAACGCAGAGCAGTGCTCTCGCCAAAGATGTTGCCCGAGATGTTGCCAACGCCGTGCCAGCCCAGCCCGGGCTTGCCGACCAGAGAAGAAGCCGATGAGTATGCCGACGAATGGCCCACCAAGCGACCCACCGAGCGACCCGGCGAGCGACGGGGTGAGCGACGGGGTGAGCGACCCGTCGAAGGACGCTGCCGCCCCGCGCTACGTCATGCCGGCCACGACTGGGGGCCGCACGCTGCTGCACGCGATGAACCGGACTGTCGCCGCGCTGACCCGCGCCGGGATCAGCGTCTGGGGCAGCAGGGTGCTGGCCGTCCGCGGCCGCACCAGCGGCGAGTGGCGGACCACCCCGGTGAACCTGCTCACCCTGGACGGCAGCAGGTACCTGGTAGCGCCGCGCGGCCAGACTCAGTGGGTCCGCAACCTGCGGGCAGCCGGCGGCGGCGAGCTGCGGGTCGGCCGCCGTGCCGAGGGATTCACCGCGGCGGAGCTCGCCGATGCGGCTAAGCCTGAGGTGCTGCGCGCTTACCTGCGGCGGTGGAAGCTCGAGGTCGGCGTCTTCTTCGACGGCGTGGACGCCAGCGCCACTGACGCCGCCCTGCTGCAGATCGCCCCCGGCTACCCGGTGTTTCGGGTCACGCCGCTAGTGCAGCACATCGTAAGTTCCTGACTGGTTCCCGGTTACCGAGCGTTGCAGTCATGCGGCTTTCGGGATGGCCGCTTCTGGCTGGGGGTGACGTTCGAGGTAGCGGGCGTGCTCGGCGTCAGCGTCGTAGCTCCATTTGTAGGGCCGGGCGTTCTTGTTGTGGCGAATGGTGAACACGGTAATCCTGGCTTCGAGGTCGTCGCGGGAGGTGAAGTCGCCGCGGTGCAGCAGGCGGCGGGTGAGGACGCCGAACCACTGCTCGATCATGTTCAGCCAGGACGCGTGCTTCGGCGTGTACGTGACGGCGAATCTGGGGTGCGCGGCGAGCCAGGCCCTGGTTGCGCGTGAGGTATGAGATGAGCCGTTGTCCATGATGAGGCAGATGCGCAGGTGCGGCGGAGTTGCCTGGTCGAGCATGGCCAGGAACCGGGTGAAGGCCCGCGAGTCGTTGCGGTGGATGCGCTCGGCGATGACCTCGCCGGTGGTGACGTTCATCGCGGCGATGACGGAGATGGTGCCGTGCCGGACGTACTCGAACTCGCGGCGGGCATCCCGGCCTGCCCGGCCGGGGATCTCGGGATGCCGGCGGCTTTTCGCCTGGATGCCGGTTTTCTCGTCGACGCTGATCAGCACGGCGCCCGGCGGCGGGTTCAGGTAGAGCCGGCAGACCTGCCCGGCCCGGATCCAGAAGCCGGGGTCGTCGGCGCGGTTGAGCCAGCCCCGGACCTTGTGCGGCCGGACTTTCGCCTCGGCCAGCACCCGGCTCACCGTGGCCGGCGAGATCGCCGGCCCCCGGTCGCGCAGGTGACCTGCGATCATGGAGCGCGGCCAGGCTGATTCACCGTCGGGCGGCACGGACGTGGCGACGGCGACAACCGCCAGCCGGGCGCTCGGCCCGTGGGTCTCCGGCCGCCCTGACCGGGGCCTGTCGAACAGGCCGGGTATCCCGCGGACGGCGAAGCGGCCCCGCCACATCCGCACCGCAGATACGCTGCAGCCCAGGTCACGGGCGATCTGCGCGTTCGCCTTCCCGGCCGCGGCGGACAGCACGATCCTGGCGCGCAGCACCAGTTGCTGCGGGCTGGTGCCCGCGGCGATTACCTGCTCCAGCTTGCGGCGCCGCTTGCCGGTCAGCTTCACGGGGACAGCGCGGGCGCGCCCGGCCATGCGAGTGCTCCTTCCGTACCGGGGTGATCACGGAAGAATGCCGCTATGACCGCGCGGAACTGCCATATCCGCCCCGGCATGTCGCGCCGGGATTCCGGGCGAGGTCACCGGCCGCGGGCAGGCACACTGAAAGACATGCCAGTACCGCCTAGGCGCCTCAAGGACCTGATCGAGGGCACCGTGGACCACCACGCCTCCCTGACCTGCCCCGACCTGCAGGAAGTCACCATCAGATGGCGTGGCTCCTACGGCTGCATGGTCGCCCGGGCCGGAGAAGGCGACGACAGCGACGAGCAGATCCCCCTATGCCGCATCGAGTTCCTCGGCGACGACGAGGACTGGCGCTTCGCCATCTACGACCCCGCCACCGAGACCTACACCGAGGCGATCCTGCGCACTGGCCAGCGCGCCGGCCACCCCACCGACGCCTTCGACACCGCCGCCATCATCCACCTCGCTGACTACCAGCAGTGAACATCCCGAAAGCCAGGAACCAGCAAGAAACTTACGATTCGCTGCACTAGGTCGCGGTCAGGGAGCGCAGCCTTCGACAGAGCTGGGCCGGTCTTGAATGTCTTAGCGAAGGCTCACAGCCCGGCGTGCTGCTGGGCACGGTAGGCGCTCGGGGTGAAGCCCAGCACGGCGCGGAAGTCGCCGGCGAGATGCGCATGATCGGCGTAGCCGAGCTCCGCGGCAATTTGCGTAATGTTGACGCCCGGCTGCTCGCGGAGAAGCTGCGCGGCTTCTTGCAGCCGGCGGCGGCGGATCATCGCCAATGGCGGCACGCCCACATGCGAGCGCGCCAGCCGCTGCAGGGTGCGGGCGGACACGCCCAGCGCGCGGGCTGCATCTTCGACCTTCAGCACCTCGGACTGGGCGTCGATGAGATCCGCCATGGCGTTGGCCAGCAATGCGTCCGCACCCGGCGGCGGGACGTGACGGGCCAGCCAGTCCGAGAAGGCGCTCACCGCCTGCCGAGGCCGGGCGTCCCGGTACGTGCCGGCCAGCATTACCTCGCTGACCGCCGCGCGCAGCCCGGGCAGGTCCAGCGGGATATAACGGTTACGCAGCCTGGCCGGCTCCGCGGTGAACGCGGCCACTGCTGCTGGTCGCAGCAGTGCACCGACCGCCCAGCCAGTGCCCGTCAGGTCCCGGTGCGACACCCGGGTGGCCGGGCCGGCCAGGCCGGTCATGCCCGGCTCAACGACAAGATTGCAAGCGGGGAAGGCGATGATGTGCTGCCGTGACACCCGCCCCGGCTCGATGTCCCACTCGGCGATCCAGAACCAACGCACCAGGTCGCGGACCGGCTCTGGGGCGGGCAGCCGGGTAAGGGAAGGCAGCCGCACCGGGTACAGCACGCCGCGGTTGCCTGTCAGCACGGGAACCAGCCTATGAGCGTGTCGCGAATCTCCAAGCGCGCCAGCCCGGCCCGCCGGTAACTTGCCGGTCATGACGCAAAATACTGTCGCCGCGAATGGCGCTCACACCACTGACGGCATACCGCATGGTGTCACAAGCCTGACCCCGTTCATTGCCGTCGCCGGTGCCCGCAACGCCATCAGCTTCTACCGCGACATCTTCGGGGCGCGCGTGGTGGACATAACAGAAATCGGCGGGAAGGTAGCGCACGCCGTGCTCGACTTCGGCAACGGTCAGCTCCAGCTCGGCGAGCCCGCGCCGGACTACCACCTGGTGCCGCCGCCGGCCGGCGACGACGACTGCTACTCGCTGGGGCTGTACTGCGCGGACGCGGACGCCGTGGTCGCCAAAGCCGAAGCCGCCGGCGCCACCGTGCGCGAGCCGCTCACCACGTTCGTCTCCGGCGACCGGTTCGCCAGCATTCGCGACCCGTTCGGCGTGCGGTGGTCGGTCATTACCCGGGTCGAAGACCTGTCCGAGGGCGAAAGTGCCCGGCGCGTCGCCGAATGGGCCAGTCAGCAAGGCTGACCGCACGCCCGCGGGCGGTCGTCACAGGGTCAGGGCCAGGGTAGCGCCGGTGGGATCTACGAGCCGGTGCAGCCCGCTGTCGCCGGGGAACGTCTCCCTTGCTCCCCGTACCAGGGCCTTCGGGCCGTCGGGGCCGACGATGATCGTGCCGTCAGCGCCGACGGCGAGCAGTTCCCCGTCAGCCCGCAGCAGGACCGGGCCGTCCCGGCTAGCGGAGATGGCCGTCCGGCCGGCCCGCAGCCCGGCCAGCAGCAGCTGCGGGTCGGTGTCGGGCCGCCCGTCGTCCTGCTCGCACTCGATCCAGGTGGTGGGCGTGCCGGGCGGCGCGTCCGATCCCGGCCGGTGCCAGTCGCTGCCGCCGACCGGGATGGCGGCGTCGTCCCAGGCCAGCCACCAGGCCAGCGGCGTCGTCCAGTGCGGGTCCAGCCAGCTCCAGTGCCAGACCTCGACCAGCGGGGGGCGTCGCCGCATCGGGATCATCCAGCTGACGTCGCCGCCGATGGGATGGTTCACCGACAGCAGGCCGCCGCCGCGCTCGGTAGCATTCAGCCACTCATCAGCGGTCTCGCGGAAGTCAATCCAGGGCAGCGCGCCGAGCGCGCCGGCGTGACCGTCGCCGGTAGTTACTTCCTGGCCCGGCAGCAGCCCGATGCCGTGAGCCGCGGCCAAGGCAGGCAGCTCGGCGTGATGACTGACGGTGTTGTGGTCCGTCACCGCGATATAGTCCAGGCCCCGGCTGACCGCGAACCTGGCCAGCTCCGGCACGGTCATCGCGCCGTCTGAGTGTACCGTGTGCGTGTGCAGGTCCCCGGCCAGCCAGCGACGCCCCGTAGTGGCCGGCAGGTCGCGCCGGGGCGGCCGTTCGGCCAGCGGCGGCGGTGGCTGCGGCCCATCGGCTGGCCGCAGTTCCCGTGCCGTGCTGCTCACCTCGGCAGTGACCCGGTACCCCGACCCGCCGGCCGGCAGCTTGTGCAGCCCGAGCATGATCAGCCAGGTGCCGGGCTCGAGCGCGCCGGGGAGGTAGCCGGGGGTAGCCGCAGCCGCCGTGATCACGAACGACCGGCGTGCGCCGCCGGACCAGCCGCGAAACCCGGCCGGTCCCAGGCAGCCGAGATCCACGACGGCGCCGGCCCGGTCGTAATCGAGTTCAGCCCGCAGGCCGCGGGTCCCGGCCGGTACCTCGACCGGCAGGTACTGCCAGCAGGAACCAAAACGGTCTTCCAGTGTCCAGCGCCCCTCGTGCCGCGTGACCGTCATGTGCCCATCTGATCAGAGTTCTGCCGCCCGGTCACGCCGGGTACCGCGGACGGCCGGGCGGCGAGCCTCAAGGCGAGCGGCTGAATGCGGTAATTTACCGCCTTGATTGCATCGCGCTTATCTCAGCGCCTTCGCCGGTAAGTGCCGCTAACGTCGGCCATTTGCCGGCGGCGCGGCAATCGCAGCCAACGCGGTGGATCTCTCTGGCATCTTCCTGGCATCTTCCTGCCATCTTTCTGATATGGGTCCGCCAGGTGTTTTCGCCAGGTGTCCGGCCGCATGTTTGCCGTCGGTTTCGCCGCGATCATCGGCCGCTTCGTGTAGCTTTCCTGGTGACCCGGCAGGCTGCCCGAGCGTATCGCCGTATGGCGTTTTGCACGAGTTGGCGTCGGCTAGTCGATTATTTCAGCAGAATCCGTGACGGCACATGCGCTTTGCGGGAATTACCGAGCTTGGTATCCTCCGAAAGGCCGGATGAATGACATCTTTAAGCAGGCGCGCCGCGCGAAGGTCCGCTGCTTACTCCTGGTTCGCCGTGTCGCTGGTGCTGGCGACGGTCCTGGGGGTGCTCCTCGCGATGAACTCCACCGCGGGCGCCGCGGTGACGCCCGTGGGCCTGGGAACTGCCAGCAGCTTCGCAGTAATGGCCGGGACCACGGTCACCAACACCGGCCGGAGCCGCATCAGCGGGGATGTCGGCGTCAGCCCCGGCACCGCGGTGACCGGGTTCCCGCCGGGCGTCGTGACCGGCGGCACCATCCAGGCCGCGACAACTGTGGCGGCGATCGCCCAGTCCGACCTGACCACCGCGTATAACACTGCCGCCGGGGAAACCCCGGCCACGAGTGTCCCCATGTTCATCGGGGCCGGCCAGACGTTCGGTCCAGGGGTGTACAACTCGGCGTCCTCGCTGGAGATCGGCGGCTCGCTGACCCTCAACGCCCACGGCGACCCGGCCGCGATGTTCGTCTTCCAGGCAGGATCGACGCTTCTGACCGACACAGGCAGCTCCATTAACTTCACTAACGGCGCGTCGGCTTGCAACGTCTTCTTCCAGGTGGGGAGCTCGGCCACGCTGCAGACCGGCTCTACTTTTCAGGGTAATATCCTCGCGCTGACGTCGATCACGGTAAATGCCGGCGCCACCATCTTCGGCCGCGCGCTGGCCCAGACCGGCGCCGTGACCCTTAACGACGACACCATCACCGCGCCAGCCTGCGGTCCTTCCCCCAGCCCGTCGTCAACCAGCGCGAGCCCCACGCCGACCAGCCCCAGCCCGTCGTCAACCAGCGCGAGCCCCACGCCGACCAGCCCGAGCCCGTCGGCCAGCAGTGCGAGCCCCACGCCGTCGCCCAGCCACAAGCGGCCCGGCCCGACGCCGAAGCCGACGCATAAGCGGCCTGGCCCGACGCCCGCGCCCAGCCGCAGACGGCCCGGTCCAGGCCCGAGCCCTGCACCCGGTCCCGGCGGGCCGAGCCCGAGTCCGGTGCCGGGCCCGTCGCCCAGTCCGTCGCCCAGCCCGACGCTGGTCCGGTCGACCGTGCCGGTAACCGGATAACCGCAGGAAGGGGCGCCCGCTGACGCCCCCGCGGCTGGCCGCCGGTCCGCCTGGCCGCCGGTCCGCCGGCCGCCTGTCGCGGTCGTCCCGGTCGCTCGGCTAGCATCCGTTCGGTGGACGACCTGCTCGGATCCTGCGCACTGGACGCACTTCGGCGGCGCAAGAGCTTCAAGTGGCGCCACTACCCCGAGGACGTGCTGCCCGCGTTCGTCGCCGAGATGGATTACGACCTGGCGCAGCCGATCAGGGACGCGGTGACCGGCGCCCTGGCGATCGGGGACTGCGGGTACGCGCACCCGGGCGAGCTGGGGGAGGCCTTCGCCGCCTTCGCCGCAGCGCGGCTCGGCTGGTCGCCGGACCCGGCCCGGGTCTTTCCCATTCCGGACGTGATGACGGGCGTCGCCGAGACGCTCGTCGCCATGACGCCGCCGGGATCGGCGGTGGTGATCAGCCCGCCGGTGTACTCGCCGTTCTTCTTCCGGCTGAAATTCACCGGCCGGCGCGTGGTCGAGGCGCCGCTGCGCCAGGACGCAGACGGCCGTTACGACCTGGATCTCGAAGCGCTGGACCGGGCCCTGGCGGCTGACGGTGTCAGCGCCTACCTGCTCTGCAACCCGCACAACCCGGTCGGCCGGGTATGGGCGCGCGAGCAGCTGCTGGCGATCGCCGGCCTGTGCGCCCGGCGCGGTGTCATCCTGCTGGCCGACGAGATCCACGCGCCGCTGGTCCTGGCCGGCGCGCGGCACGTGCCGTTTCTCTCCCTCGACCACGAGCTGACCGAGCGCGCCGTCGTGTTCACCTCGGCAACGAAAGGCTGGAACATCGCCGGCCTGAAGTGCGGCGTGGCCGTCGCCGGGTCGGCCGCCCTCGCAGAAATGATCGCGCAGCGGTGGGAGTCCCTGCTCGCGGCGCATCTGGGCGTGCTGGCGAGCGTGGCGGCATTCACCCAGTCGCTGCCCTGGCTGGACGCAGCGCTGCGCCAGCTCGACGGCAACCGCGCGCTGCTGGGACGGCTGCTCGCCGAGCACCTGCCTGCGATCCGCTATCAGCCGCCGGAGGCCAGTTTCCTGGCCTGGCTGGACTGCCGGGGGCTCGGCCTGGGCGACGACCCCGCAGCCTGCTTCCTGGCCGGCGGTCGCGTTGCGCTGTCGCCCGGCCCGGACTTCGGCGGCCAGGGCCGCGGCTTCGCCCGGCTCAACATCGGGACCTCGCCGGATCTCATCGAGGCGGCGGTCCGGCGGATGGCGGCCAGCCTGCCCGCAGGCTAGCCCGGCGGCTGCGGCAGGGGCGCAAGTGGCGCTCGGCTGCGCGAGCGGCTTAACTGAGGTGCGCCATACCAGCGGGGAAAGGACGAGGATGACGTCGATCAGTGCAGCGCAAGGTGCGGCCAGCCCGGTGGATTTCGAGGCCTTCGGTGACTACGGGGACTTCAGCAAGAAGCCGGACGGCCAGCAGGCTGAGCCGCCGGCGAAGTTTGTCCGGGCGCCGTACCCGTTCCGCGGCCGGATCAGCGCCGACGGGTCCAGCGGCTATCGCGCCGAGCCGGGCCGCTACCACCTGTACATTTCCTGGGCCTGCCCGTGGGCGCACCGGTCGGCTATCGTGCGCCAGCTGCTCGGGCTGCAGGACATCATCTCGCTGTCGGCGGTGGACCCGGTCCGGGACGGCCGGGGCTGGGCCTTCCGCGACGGAGACGACTTCGCCCCCGATCCGGTCAACGGCTTCGCGCTGCTGCGCGAGGCGTACGAGGCGACAGCGCCCGGTTACGACGGCCACATCTCGGTGCCGGTACTCTGGGACCGGCAGGCCGGCCGGATCGTCAGCAACAATTTCCCGGACATCACGATCGATATGGAAACGCAGTTCGGCCAGTGGACCGCCGGCGCGCCCCAGCTTTACCCGCGCGAACTCCGGCCGCAGATCGACGCCATAAACGAGACCGTGTACGACGGCGTCAACAACGGCGTCTACCGGACCGGGTTCGCCCGCTCGCAGGCGGAATATCACCAGGGCGTTACCGCGGTATTCGCGACGCTGGACCAGCTGGAGGAGCGGCTGGCCGGCCAGCGTTACCTGGTCGGTAACACGCTGACCGAGGCCGACGTGCGGCTGTGGGTGACCCTGGCCCGGTTCGACGCGGTGTACTACTCGCATTTCAAGACCAATATCCGGCGGATCACCGACTACCCGGCTCTCTGGGCCTACGCTCGCGACCTTTACGCGCGGCCGGCGTTTCGCGAGACAACCAATTTCGGGCAAATTAAAAGGCACTATTACCGGACCCACCCGCAGCTTAACCCGACGCGGATCGTGCCGGACGGCCCGGATCTGGACTGGGACAGCCCGCACGGCCGGGCGCAGCTCGCCGGATCAGGGCGGGGCTGACCCGGTGGGCAAAGACGTCCCGGCGATCGAGATCAGCCAGCAGGACCGTCGCGCCTACCGCGAGAAGGTGCGGCTGTGCCTGGACGTGTTCGCCCGGATGCTGGCCGAGTCCCGGTTCGAGGCCGAGCCGCAGCGGGTCGGCCTGGAAATCGAGCTGAACCTGGTGGACGAGGCCGGCCAGCCGTCGATGCGCAACACCGAGGTACTTGGGGCCATCGCGGACCCCAGCTGGGCGACCGAGCTAGGCCAGTTCAACCTGGAAATCAACGTGCCGCCGCAGACACTGGCCGGTGACTCGCTGTCCCGGCTCGAAGACGAAGTGCGGGACAGCCTGAACCATGCCAGCGAGCGGGCCGCGGTAGCGGGCACCCGCCTGGTCATGATCGGGATACTGCCGACACTGCGGCAGGACGACGTCGGCCATCAGGCCCTGTCCGCTGACCCGCGCTACCAGCTGCTGAACGAGCAGATGTTCGCCGCCCGTGGCGAGGAGATGCGGATTTCGATCGACGGGCCGGAGCGGCTGCTGACGCACGCCGACACCATCGCGCCGGAAGCGGCCTGCACCAGCGTGCAGTTTCACCTCCAGGTCAGTCCGGAGGCATTCGGCAGTTACTGGAACGCGGCCCAGTCGGTGGCCGGCATCCAGGTAGCGCTCGGCGCTAACTCGCCGTACCTGTTCGGCCGGCAGCTGTGGCAGGAGACCCGGATCACGCTCTTCGAGCAGGCTACCGACACCCGGCCGGAGGAACTTAAGGAGCAGGGCGTACGACCGCGGGTGTGGTTCGGGGAACGCTGGATCACCTCGGTGTTCGACTTGTTCGAGGAGAACATCCGGTACTTTCCGTCGCTGCTGCCGCTGTGCGACGACGAGGATCCGCGGGCAGTGCTGGACGGGGGCAGCGCGCCGCAGCTCGCCGAGCTGACGCTGCACAACGGCACCGTGTACCGGTGGAACCGGCCGGTGTACGCGGTCGTCGAGGGCACGCCGCACCTGCGGGTGGAAAACCGTGTCCTGCCGGCCGGCCCCACGGTGGTCGACGTGATTGCGAACGCCGCGTTCTACTACGGCCTGGTGCGCTCCCTGGCCGATGCGGAGCGGCCGATCTGGACTCAGATGTCCTTCCCGGCCGCGGCCGACAACCTGACCGAAGGAGCCCGCCGCGGGCTGGAGGCGCAAGTCTACTGGCCGGGGATGGGCGAAGTCCCGGTCACCGAGCTGACCGTGCGCCGGCTGCTGCCGCTGGCTGCCGCCGGACTGCGGGCCTGGGGCGTGGACACCGCCGACGCCGAGCGGCTGCTGGGCATCATCGAGCGCCGATGCGTATCCGGCCGCAACGGCGCTACCTGGCAGGCCGACGCGGTCCGCCGGCTTCGCGGCGCCGGCTTGGACCGCGCCGAGGCGCTGGGCCAGATGACCCGGGGCTACATCGAGCGGATGAACACCAACGAGCCGGTGCACACCTGGTCCGACATTTAGTGCAGCTCATCCTGAGTTGCTGGCTGGTAGCGGGTGCGGGTGGTGTTCTGCTGGTAGCCGCCGGAGTGGGTGATGACGGCGGTGTTGGACGCGTCGCTGGGGTGGCCGGTGTTTCGCCTGCGCGCAATCGGGTCGGTGCTGGTCTGGTGGTGGGGTCGTAGATGTGGCGAGGCCCCGGTTCTCGTCGCCGCCGGGGTAATCGGTGCGGAACAGGCCGCCTGCCTGCGGTGATGACGAAGCCGGGTCGTGGTGCAGCACGCCGTGGGGCGGCACCCCCGGAAAATGGCCGGAAAATGCTTTCCGCGGGCTTGTTCTGGCGGGGTCGGATTGTCAGCGGGGGATGCAATAATCGAACTCATAACCGGTCAGCTACGCCGCTACCGTGAGGGAGGTTTCCTGGCATGTGTGATCCTGGTCAGCCGGCCGTCGGCCCCGCCGCCGCGGGCTTCCCCGCCGCGGGGCAGCCGGCCAGCGCGGGTCAGCCGGCTGGCCCGGGGCTGCCGGCCAGTACGGGGGAGGCGCTGGCCGTGCTGGAGGGTGCCTTGTCGTTCCTGGCGGCTGCTGATGCGGGGGCGCTGACGGCGGGGGAGCAGGCTGATGTGCTGCGGGGCCTGGAGCGCGCGGAGTCGGTGCGGACGGCGGCGCGGTCCTCGGTGCTGGCGGCGTTCACGGCGGGGCGGGGGTTCGAGGCGGACGGGCAGGGGTCGGCGCAGGCGTGGCTGAGGTGGCAGACCCGGGTGACGGGCGCCGCGGCTGCGGCGGCGGCGGGGTGGGCGCGGCGCCTGGCCGGGCACCCGGCGGTGCGGGCGGCGCTGGCCGCGGGGGGCTTGTCGTCGTCGTGGGCGCGGCAGGTCTGCGACTGGAGTGACCTGCTGCCTGCGGCTGCCCGCGGTGACGCGGACGTGATCTTGGTGGCGGCGGTGGCGGGGGCGCGACGCTGGCGGACCTGGGGGCGCTGGCGGAGGAGATACGCCGCCGCACCGCTGTCCCGGACGATGACGGGGATGACGGGTTTGGTGACCGGTCGGTCCGTCTCGGTTCGACGTTCCGCGGCGCGGGGCGCCTGGATGGGGATCTGACCCCGCAGTGCGCGGCGGCGGTCCGCGCTGTCCTGGATGCCCTGGGGGTGAAGGCGGGCCCGGAGGACACCCGGACCAAAGGACAGCGGGAGCACGACGCCCTGGAAGAAGCATGCCGGTGGCTGATCGCGGCGGGGTTCGTCCCGGACCGGGCCGGGCAGCCTGCCCAGATCCAGCTGATCATGACCCTGGAGCAGCTCCGCGACCTGGATCCCGGCCACGCCGCCGAAACCGGCTGGGCCCGCACCGCCAGCGGCGCCCCCGGCGCAGGCACCGGCGGCGGCACGGCCGCCGCGGACGCCGCGGCCGCCACCGCAGCGAACGCGGGCGGGACGACCGAGACGAGCACGGGCGGGACAGGAGCGGCCCGGGCAGCAGCGCGGGCGGCGACGGCAGGCGCCGGGGGACCGTGGTGGCCGGGGTGCGCCCCGGCCGGGCCGGGCGCGGACTGCGACGCCGCGATCGCCCCCGTCGTCACCGGCACCATCGACTCCGACGTCCTGGACCAGCTCACCGCAGCACTGCTCGGCGACCCGGACACCTCCCCGGCCAGCGCCCCCGCCGCAGACCAGGGCGCCGCCGGCCACGCCGCCGCAGACTGGGGCGCCGCTGGCCAGGGCCCCGCACCCCAGGGCACCGCAGACCCGGCCGCCGCAGACCGGGCCCGGGAGCGGAGGCTCCGCGCGCAGCGGGCCATCCGGGCCCTGATCATCTCCCGCGCCGCGGACCTGCTCTTCGGGCCAGCCGGGCTCACCGCCCTGCTCCGCGCGAACCTGCCCGGCGCCGGCACCGCGGTGACATCCCGGTCCCTGCCCCTCGATGTCGGCGCCGCAACCCAGACCATCCCCGGTCACCTGCGCCGGGCCGTGACCCTCCGCGACCGGCACTGCCGGTTCCCCGGCTGCGACCAGCCCCCCGCCGCCTGCCAGCCGCACCACATCGTGCCCCGCGCGCAGGGCGGCACCACCAGCCTGACCAACATGATGCTTTTGTGCAGTTTCCATCATCTCATCGCCGTCCACCGGTGGGGCTGGGCCATCACCCTGCACCCCGACACCACCGTCACCGCCACCAGCCCCGACGGCAAACGCACCCACGGGCCGCCCCCCGAACCCCAAGCACAAGCCGCTTAACCACCGCAGTGGCTCGGGGGCTGCCCGCTGACTGCCCGGCTGCTGAGCCGGTCAGGCCGGCTGCGCTCAGGAGTCCAGGCCGAGAGTGAACGTCGGCTTCGGTGAGGTGGCCGGCAGCCGGTGCTCGGCGGACAGCCGGCGGATCGCGGTCCCGGTGGCCAGGAACTCGGTCGCGTGCTCGCCCCACACGTGGTTGGAGACCGCAATATTGACACCGACGATGCCGGAGGACCGGGCCTGCTCCGCCTCGGACTGCATCCGCACCAGGGCAAGCTCGCGGGCCTCGTAGATGCCCTGGGTGAACTGCACCATCTCCTGGTTCTGCCCGGTCTGGCGCAGCGTCGCCATCATCGACTGATGGGCGACGTGGTAGACGCACGTTCCCAGCACGAAGGCGACCGGAACGGCGCCGGCCGCGAGCAGCCGGAAGAAGTCCTGCGCGGACAGGTCGGAGGTGAACGCGCGGCCGTCCGGCGCCCGGTGCGCGCCCGGCGTGCCGCCGCCCGGTGCCCCGCTGGCCAGGGCTCGCACCGCCGTGCCGGTGGCAAGGAACTCCAGCACGTCCTGACCCCATACGTACATCTGCATCCGCAGCTGCACGCCGACAATGCCGTCAGCGCCGAGATGGTCGGCCTCAGCCCGCATCCGGGCCATCGCCAGCTCGCGCGCGTTGTACATCGCCTGGGTGAGGACCTGCAGTTCCTGGTTCTGCGACCAGCGGCCGACCTGCAGGCCGACGTGGTAAATCGACGAGCCGACAACGAAGCCCAGCGGCTCGAACCCGGCCTCGCCGAGCAGCACGTACTCCGACACCGACAAGTCGGAAGTGAACACGCCGGCCGGGTTGGCGCCGGCGGTCTGCGCCAGCCTGCTGTCCGCGGCCTGAGGCTCCCAGCTGGCGGCGTCAGCCGGGCGATTGGAGAAGAGGGGCACGTGCTCTCCCTGGAGGCAGGCGCGGCCGGGCGCCACGCGGGCACGCGCAGCCTATCCCCGGCTGCCGGGACCGGCCGTCAGGTACAGCTCGCCGGCGGCCGGCTGGTGGTCGCCGGCGCACCGGAGCTGGGCGTGCACGGGCTCGCCGCAGCCTTGATGGCGCAGCACGACCGGCGGGCCGGCCGGCGCAAGCCAGCGGTCGCCCCACTGCATGAGCGCCACCAGCACCGGGAGGATTTCGGCGCCCTTGTCAGTGAGCTGGTAGCCCAGCCGGGAGCGCTTTCCCGGCTCCCGGTAGGTCCGGCGGGCCAGCAGGCCGTGCTCGACGAGATCACGCAGCCGGGCAGCCGCAGCCGGCTCGCTGATGCCGACCCGGCCGGCGAAATCGTCGAAACGGCTGGTGTTGTAGAACGCCTCGCGCAGGATCAGCAGCGCGGTGGTGTTCCCGGCGACCTCGAGGGCGCGCCGGATCGAGCAGCGGTCGGCGGCCCAGCCCTGCCGGGGCGCGAGCCGGCGTGGCCGTGTTCACAGCGGCGTCGGCTGCCTGCGGCGCCGCCACCAGCGTGCCGATGCTGGTGGCATTCCGGCTGGTGCAGGCGGCTGGCGCCGCGCTGCTCACGCCGACGTCCCTGGGCCTGGTGCTGGCCGCCTACCCGGCGCAGCGCCGGGCCGGAGCCGTGCGGGCCTGGACCGCGACCGGCGAGATGGCCGCCGCACTCGGCCCGATAGCCGGCGGCCTGCTGGTCACGGCCAGCTGGCGGTGGGTTTTCCTGGTCAACGTGCCGATCGGGCTGGCCGCGCTGGTGGTGGGCTAGCGACGGCTGCCCGAGCTAGCCGGTCACCCGGGCCAGCGACCGGATGCCCTGGCCGCGCTGCTGATCACCGCGGGAATCGCCGGGCTGACCCTGGGACTGGTGCAAGGCGGGGCCTGGGGCTGGGGATCTACGGCGACGGTGGCGGCGCTGGCCGGCTCGGCCGCGCTGATCGCAATGTTCTCGCTGCGCTGCGCCCGGCACCGCAACCCGCTGATCGACCCGGGCCTGTTCCGGGTCCGCGCCTTCACCGGTGCGTCCGCGGTCACCCTGCTGTTCTCGGTCTCGTTCGGCGCGATGCTGCTATCGGTCGTGCTGTGGATGCAGGAAGACTGGGGCTGGTCGGCGCTGCGGACCGGCCTTGCGATCGCGCCGGGCCCGGTCATGGTGCCGGTGATGTCGTTCCTGGTGACCGGGCGGCTGATCGCACGGTTCGGCGCCAGCCGGGTGGTCGCCGCGGGCTCGACCGTGTTCGCTGCGGGCGTGACATGGTGGGTGCTGTCAATCCGGCTGATCCCGAACTACGGCGACATGGTCGGTGGCCTGCTGCTCAGCGGCATCGCCGTCGGGCTGACGCTGCCGACGCTGATGTCGACGGCCGCGGCCTCGCTGCCGCCGCAGTCGTTCGCAACCGGCTCCGGGGTGGTCACCATGCTGCGGCAAGTGGGCTATGCGATCGGGGTCGCCGTCCTGGTCGCGGTGCTCGGCGCACCGGTGACGGCGGCTGGCCGGCTGACGGCGTTCCGGCACGGCTGGATCGTCATCGCGGCGGTGGCGCTAGCCGGCGCTGTCGCCGCGGTCCTGCTCCGCCGCTCCCCGGCAGCCGCCGCCACGGCGGCGACTGCACCCTAACTATCGGAGTTACGGCCGGTGTCTTGCGCCAGCGCTCCGACGCCGGCCTGCGCGCCGATCCGGCCGGGGCCGCGCGGCGTGCGCTGGCTGGCCTGCAGGCGGCCACCGGGCACATCATCGTCCACTTTGACGTGGACGCTCCGGCAGCTCCCGGCAGCGCTGCGGCTAAGATCTCTCTCGCCGAGCGAGTGAGTTTCTCGTGCTGGCGCGCCCCGAGCCGGAGGGAGCGACAGGACTGTCATGAGCCGAATCGCTCACCCGGCGGTCCCCGGCACGCCGACATGGACCAGCCGGAGCGGCCGCTGGCCAACTTTCCGCACTACGGCACGGGCGTGTCGCTCGCCGCGGCACGGGAGGCACTCGCGGTCTTCCTGACCGCGCCAGACCTCGCCGCCGTCGTCCTGACGGAGGTCAATCCGAGCTACGAGCCATCCGGCCGGGCGCTCGCCCGCTATGTCGACAATGTGGGCGGGACACTTGCCAGCTGCCTGGCCGGCCTCGGCTGAGAAGGCAAGCACCGACGGGGTCGGCCGCTGGAGAAACTGTTCCGCTCGCTAACCGCGCTGCCAGTGGCCGGTCCCGGCAGCTTCCGGTAGCTCCCGGCAGCGCTGCGGCTAAGATCTCTCTCGCCGAGCGAGTGAAATTCTCGTGCTGGCGCGCGCCGAACCGGAGGGAGCGACAGGTCTGTCATGAGCCGAATCGCTCACCCGGCTGGTCCCCGGCACGCAGACATGGACCAGCCGGAGCGGCCGCCGCCGCCGCCCGCCGACGTGAACGCGCTCGACCCGGCGATCTGGCCGCTGACCGCCAGGCGGGTGCGGGGCGCCCTGGAACTGGGCGGCATCGACGTGCGCGAGCTGGCTCGTGACTTCGGCACCCCGGTGTTCGCGCTGGACGAGGACGATTTCCGCGGCCGGTGCCGCGGCTTCCATGACGCGTTCGGCACCGGGGTTAGCGTGTTCTATGCGGCCAAGGCCTTCTGCTGCCGTGGCGTGCTGCGGTGGGTCGCCGAGGAGGGACTCGGCGTCGACGTCTGCACCGGCGGCGAGCTGGAGGTCGCGCTGCAGGCAGGCGTGCCGCCCGAGATGATTACCCTGCACGGCAGCAACAAGCTGCGAACCGAGCTGGAACGGGCCGTCGCGGTCGGCGTCGGCCATATCGTGGTGGACTCGCTGGCGGAAATCTCCCGCCTGGCCGCGATCGCCGGCCGCTACCAGGACCGGGTCAGCCGGGGCGCTGTGCCCGCCCGGCCGCGCGTGCTGGTCCGGGTGACGACCGGGGTCGAAGCAGCGTTCCACGAGTTCGTCGCTACCGCGCATGATGACCAGAAGTTCGGCTTCTCGCTCGGGTCCGGCGCCGCGGACGAGGCCGTCCGGCACGTGCTCGCGGCGCCGGCGCTGAAGCTGGCCGGGCTGCACTCGCACATCGGGTCGCAGATCTACGACACCGCCGGGTTCGACATCGCCGCGCACCGGGTGCTCGAGCTGGCGGTCCGGATCCGCGACCAGCACGGCATCAGCATCAGCGAGCTGAACCTCGGCGGCGGTTTCGGCATCGCCTACACCGCGGCCGACGACCCGGCTGACGTCGCCGTCATCGCCAGCGGTATCCGCGACATTGTGGCCACCCAGTGCCGTCAGGCCGGCCTGGCCGCGCCCCGGCTGACCGTCGAGCCCGGCCGGGCTATCGCGGGCCCGGGCACCGTGACTCTGTACGCGGTGGGCACCGTGAAGAACGTTGACGGGCTGCGGACTTACGTGAGCGTGGACGGCGGGATGAGCGACAACATCCGCACCGCCCTGTATGACGCGGACTACACCTGCGTGCTCGCCTCCCGCGAGTCAGCCGCGCCGGTCATGCTGTGCCGGCTGGTCGGACGGCACTGCGAGAGCGGCGACATTGTCGTCCGCGACGCCTACCTGCCCGGTGACCTGGCCCCCGGCGACCTGATCGCCGTCGCCGCCACCGGCGCCTACTGCCGGTCGATGGCCAGCAACTACAACCACGTCGCGCGACCGGGGGTGGTCGCCGTCCGGGACGGCACCGCCCGCGTCCTGGTCCGCCGCGAAACCACCGAGGACCTGCTCAGCCTGGACGTCGGGTAGTCCGCTTCTAGCAACGACTTCCGGGCCGGCGCGCCGCGGCCGGGCCGCCGCGGTGAGCTGGGCAGCGGCTAGAGTCGGCGGGACGCCCCGTTATGAGGGAAAGGGTTTTCTGTTGCTGTCCCTGGTACTGCCCAAGGGCTCGCTGGAGCGGGCGACGCTGGAGCTGTTCGACGCCGCCGACCTGACGGTACGGCGGTCCTCGGACCGCGATTATCACGCGACGATCGACGACCCGCGGATCGACCGGGTCCGCTTCCTGCGGCCGCAGGAGATCCCGTCTTACGTCGAACAGGGGCTGTTCGACTTCGGCATCACCGGCCGGGACTGGATCACCGAGACCGGCGCGCAGGTGGAGTCGCTGGGGGAGCTGCAGTACTCCAAGGCCACTTCCGACCCGGTCCGGGTGGTACTCGCCGTGCCGGCCGGCGCCAGCTGGCAGTCCGCGGCCGACCTGCCGGAGGGGGTGCGGATCTCGACGGAGTTCCCGGCGCTGACCCGCCGCTACCTCGAGGCCCGCGGCGTCAAGGCCATGATCATCCCGTCCTACGGGGCGACCGAGGCCAAGGTCCCCGACATCGTGGACGCGATCGTCGACCTGACCGAGACCGGCTCGTCGCTGCGGCGCAACGGGCTGCGGATCCTGGACACCCTGCTGACCAGCTACACCGAGCTGGTCGCCAACCCCGCTGCCTACGGTGACGGGGAGCAGCGGGCGGCGATGGAGGACATCGCGCTGCTGCTGCGCGGCGCCATCCGGGCCCGCGGCAACGTGCTGCTCAAGCTCAACGTGACAGCCGGCCAGCTGGCCGCGGTCACCGGGCTGCTGCCGGGCATGTCCTCTCCCACCGTCACCTCGCTGGCCCGCGGCGGGATGCACGCGGTGGAGGCTGTCGTGCCCAAGCGTGGCGTGAACACGCTGATTCCGGCGCTCAAGGCAGCCGGCGGCCAGGACATCCTGGAAATACCCATTTCCAAAATAGTCGAGTAAGTGCCGCTTACCAGCTAGATGACCGTTGGTACCAATAGCACCGCCAGTTCACGGCGTGGCCCGATTATAACGATCATTTAACGCACTCTTGACGGTTCCGTAACGCGGAGGCAAGATGGACCAACTCCGCCGTGGAACCGGTTCCACGGCGGGACCCGGTTTCGCGAGGGGACGCCATGCAGCCTGTGCGCAGGGCCACCATCTCGGACGTGGCCGCCGCGTCCGGCGTGGGCGTGGGTACCGTGTCGCGGGTCATCAACGGCGCCGCCAATGTCCGGGAGGCGACGCGGCAGCGCGTGCTGCGGGTCATTGACCAGCTCGGATACCGGCCCAGCCACCTCGCGGCGGCGCTGTCGCGCGGCACCTCGCGGACCGTGGCGATCGTCGTGCCGCACCTCACCCGGCCCTCGACCGTGCAGCGGCTGGCCGGCGCGCTGACCGTGCTCAGCGAGCACGGCTACGACGCGGTGGTCTGCCACGTCGACAGCCCGCCGCGGCGCGATCATTTCCTCGCCATCCTCACCGACCGGCAGCGCTGTGACGGCGTCATCGTGATGTCACTGCCGATGGCGGCCCGCCAGCTCGCCGGCTTCCGCCAGGCCGGTGTCCCGGTGGTCTGCGTGGACGTCAGCGCGCCCGGCGTGCCCCAGGTCGTTACCGACGACGTGGCCGGGGGCGCCCTGGCAACCGCGCACCTGCTGGCCCTGGGCCACCGGCGGATCGGCTTCGTCGGTGACAGCGCCGCCCGAGGCGAGCCGGGTTTCGGCTTCGGCTCGTCCCGGCGGCGGATGCGCGGCTACCGGCGGGAGCTCGCCGCGGCCGGCGCGGACTGCGATCCCGAGCTGGTCCGCCTCGGCCCCTACGGGCCGGCCGAGGCGGCCGGCCTGGCCGGCCGGCTGCTGGCGCTGCCCGAGCCGCCGACGGCTATCTTCGCGGCCTCCGACACCCAGGCGATCGGCGTCCTGTCGGCTGCCGAGCAAGCCGGGTTCGCCGTGCCGGCCGCGCTGTCGGTCATCGGCTTCGACGACATTGAGGCCGCGAGCCTGCTCGGGCTCAGTACCGTGCACCAGCCGCTGCAGCTCAGCGGCTCCCAAGGAGCACAGCGCCTGTGCGCCCTGCTGCGCGGCGAGCAGGTGAAGCCGCGGCGGCAGGTACTGGCGCTGCGGGTGGTGCAGCGAGCGAGCACCGCCCGGCTGGGAACGCGGCCGCACCGGCAGCCGGCCAGGCGCGGGCGGGTGCGAGAGCCGGTGGCGAGTTGCTGAACTTAATGTTAAATCTCGGTAAATATGGGAACCTGGCCCGAGCCGTTGCTAGCGCGCCTGACGGCGCGGAGACGGCAGGGCGCACCGGGACCGGACAACGTGCTGGAGGCAAGATGAGAAAAAGTGGCAGCAGCCGGGCGAGATCCTCGCTGGCGGCGCAGGCGCCGGCGAGGTCGATACGGCGCAAGGTGGCCGTGCTGGGCGGCAGCGTGCTGGCGGCATCCGCGCTGGCCGCCTGCGGTACGAGCAACGCCGGTACCGGCCCGGTGAGCCTGGCCTATTACGGCTACCCGGACAACTCCGGTGCCACTCAGCAGGCCATCACGAACTGCGCGAAGCAAAGCGGCGGCAAGTACACGATCTCCTACCAGCAGCTTCCCAGCGGCGCCGACGGCCAGCGGCAGCAGCTCGTCCGGCGGATGGCGGCGCATGACTCCACCGTCGACCTCATGGGCCTGGACGTGACCTGGGAAGCCGAGTTCGCGCAGGCAGGCTTCATCGAGCAGTGGACCGGCGCGAACATGGCGCAGGCCGAGAACGGCACCCTGAAGCCGGCCCTGGATACCGCGATCTGGAAGGGCAAGCTCTACGCGGTGCCCGCCAACAGCAACACCCAGCTGCTGTGGTACCGGTCCGATCTCGTGCCGACCCCGCCGACGACCTGGGCACAGATGATCGCAGATTCGGAGCAGCTGGCCAAGCAGGGCAAGCCGCACCTGATCGAGATTCAGGGCGCGCAGTACGAGGGCGGCACCGTCTGGTTCAACACGATGATCTCCAGCGCCGGCGGCACCGCGGTGAACTCGGACGCGACCAAGGTGACGCTGGGCGCGCCCGCGGTCAAGGCCCTGGCGGTGATGAAGCAGCTCGCCAGTTCGGTCGCCGCCGACCCGTCGCTGGACGTGCAGATGGAAAACCCGAACCGGCTGGCGATGGAAGGCGGAACTGCAGCCTTCGAGCTCAATTACCCGTTCGTGTATCCGGCGATGAAAGCCGACAACCCCAAGCTATTCAAGAACTTCAAGTGGGCGCTGTACCCGCAGGTCATTCCCGGTCAGCCAGCCAAGGTGACCATCGGCGGGATCGACCTGGCGGTCAGCAGCTACTCCCAGCACAAGGCGCTCGCCTTCGCCGCGGCACTGTGCATGCGCGACCGGCAGAACCAGCTCATCGGCGCCAATGTCGGCGGGGTTCCGCCCACGATCACCAGCCTGTACAGCGACCCGGCGCTGTTCGCCAACTACCCGTTCCACGCCGACATCCTGAAGGCACTGGAAAACGCGAGCGTCCGGCCGAAGACCCCCGTCTACCAGGTCGTGTCGATCGACATCTCGCACCTGATCTCGCCGCCGGCGGGCATCAGCCCGACAGGCACGGAGAAAACCATGGTCAGCCAGCTGAACAACGCTCTGCAATCGAAGGGCCTTGTCCCGTGAGCCGTCGCGCCGCAGGCGCCCGGCCGGGCCTGAGGGAAGGAAGGGGCCGATGAGTACCAGTACCCAGGCGGTAGCAGGCACCACCACGCAGGCGCCCGCTACTGGTAAGAAGCAGCTGTCGGAGGGCGCGAAGGCTGAGCGCAGGCTCGGCTGGATGCTGTGCGCCCCGGCGGTTCTCGTGATGATCGCCGTCACCGCATACCCGGTCGGCTACGCCGTCTACCTGTCGCTGCAGCGCTACAACCTGGAGCTGCCGAAGGACATTAAGTTCGTCGGCCTGAGCAACTACGCTGCGGTGCTCAGCTCGCCGTACTGGTGGCAGGCACTGAAGGTGACCATGATCATCACGGTCTTCTCGGTCGCCGTCTCGCTGGTCCTGGGCATGCTGCTGGCCATGCTGATGCACCGGACGCTGTTCGGCCGGGGCACGGTCCGCACCGCCGCGCTGATTCCCTACGGGATCGTCACGGTGGCCGCCGCCTACGGCTGGCAGTACGCCTGGACGCCGGGTCAGGGCTACCTGTCCGCTGCCTTGGGCAACAGCGCGCCGCTGACCTCGGAGATCCAGTCGCTGGCCGTCATCATCCTGGCAGAGATCTGGAAGACCACGCCGTTCATGGCTCTGCTGCTGCTGGCCGGGCTGTCCCTGGTTCCCGAGGACCTGCAGAAGGCGGCCAAGGTGGACGGCGCGACGGCCTGGCAGCGCTTCATGAAGATCACGCTGCCGCTGATGAAGCCGGCCATCCTGGTCGCGCTGCTGTTCCGGACCCTGGACTCGTTCCGGATTTTCGACAACATCTTCATCCTGACCGCCGGGGCCAACCACACCGGCTCGGTTTCCATTCTCGGCTACGACAACCTGTTCAACGCGCTCAACCTGGGGATCGGCTCGGCGATCTCGATCCTCATCTTCATCTGCGTAGTGATCATCGCCTTCTTGTTCATCAGGGGCTTCGGCGCGGCGGCGCCGGGCTCAGACATCGGAAAGGGGTGACCCGCTGATGGCCGTTGCCCCCGCGGCGCGCCAGCCGAAGGCCGCCACGCGGCGCCGTCCGAAGGCCGGCGCCGCTACCACCCCCCGGCAGAAGTCCGGCTGGGGCACGGCGAACTTCGTCGTCATCGCGCTGGCGCTGATCCCGGTCCTCTGGATGGTGTCGCTGTCCTTCAAGACCCCGACGGCGGTGCTGGACCCGTCCTTCATTCCCAAGCAGTGGACCTGGTCGAACTACACCCAGATCCTGAGCACGTCGCAGTTCATCCGGCCGCTGATCAACTCCATCGGCATCGGCCTGATCTCGACGTTCATCGCTGTCGTGTTCGCCTCGATGGCCGCATACGCGGTGGCCCGGCTGCGGTTCCCCGGCAAGGGCGTGCTCATCGGGATGGCGCTGCTGATCGCGATGTTCCCGGCGATCTCCCTGGTCACGCCGATGTTCAGCATCGAGCGCGCGCTCGGTCTGTTCAACACCTGGCCCGGCCTGATCATCCCCTACGTCGCCTTCGGCCTGCCGCTGGGCATCTACACGCTGTCGGCGTTCTTCCGCGAGATCCCGTGGGAGCTGGAGAAAGCCGCCAAGGTCGACGGCGCGACGCCTTTCCAGGCGTTCATCAAGGTCATTGCCCCGCTCGCGGCGCCCGGAATGGTCACCACGGCTATCCTGGTGTTCCTTTTCTGCTGGAACGAGTTCATCTTCGCGATCTCGTTCACCTCGACGACCGCGTCCCGGACCGCGCCGGCCTCGCTGGCCTACTTCAGCGGCGGCAACCAGTTCACGGTCCCGACCGGCCCCATCGCGGCCGCGGCCGTGGTCATCACCATCCCGATCATCATCTTCGTGGTGTTCTTCCAGCGCCGCATCGTCGCCGGGCTGACCTCAGGCGCGGTCAAGGGCTAGCACGGAACTCAGGCTTTCAGTAAAGGAGAAACAGTGGCTGATATCGTTCTGGACCAGGTGACCAAGCGCTTCCCGGACGGGGCGCTGGCCGTCGACAAAGTCAGCATGGAAATCGCGGACGGCGAGTTCGTCATCCTGGTCGGCCCGTCGGGCTGCGGGAAGTCCACCACGCTGAACATGATCGCCGGGCTGGAGGACATTAGCGAGGGCGAGCTGCGGATCGGCGGCAAGGTCGTCAACAACGCCTCGCCCAAGGACCGCGACATCGCGATGGTGTTCCAGAGTTACGCGCTGTACCCGCACATGACCGTGCGGGAGAACATGGGCTTCGCGCTCAAGCTGGCCAAGACGCCGCAGGCGACCATCGACCAGAAGGTCAACGAGGCATCCCGGGTGCTCGAGCTGGACCAGCACCTGGACCGCAAGCCGGCCAACCTGTCTGGCGGCCAGCGCCAGCGGGTGGCGATGGGCCGCGCGATCGTCCGCGACCCGTCGGTGTTCCTGATGGACGAGCCGCTGTCCAACCTGGACGCCAAGCTCCGGGTGCAGATGCGCACCCAGGTGTCGCGGCTGCAGCGGCGGCTCGGCACCACCATGGTCTACGTCACGCACGACCAGACCGAGGCGATGACGCTGGGCGACCGGGTCGCGGTGATGCGCGGCGGCCTGCTGCAGCAGCTCGGCTCGCCGAAGGAGCTCTACGACGAGCCGGACAACCTGTTCGTGGCTGGGTTCATCGGGTCGCCGGCGATGAACTTCATGCCGGCCGCGGTGGAAGAGGGCAGCGTGCGAACTCCGCTGGGCGACATCCCGCTGACCTCGCAGCTGCGGCAGACGCTGGAGCGCGCGGGCGCCGGGCGCCAGGTCATCGTCGGCATCCGGCCGGAGAACTTCGAGGACGCCTCGCTGGTGCCCGCCGACGCGCGCGATCACGGGATCAGCTTCCGCGCGACGATCGACGTAGTGGAGTCGATGGGCTCCGACGTCTTCGTCTATTTCACCCACGAGCGGGATGACAGCCTGAAGGCCGACCAGCTCGCCGAGCTCGCCCAGGACTCTGGCCGGGCGGAAACCGGCGGCAGCGGGGACACGGTGACGGCGCGGCTGGACCCGGAGACCCGGATCCGGGAAGGTGAGGAAGCCGAGCTGTGGATCGACACCCGGTCGATGCACGTCTTCGATCCCGCTTCCGGCCTCAACCTGACCGCGGGCACCAGGACCGCCGCAGCCGGAGCGGCCAGCTGACGGCGCTCCCGCAGGCAGGCAAGGGCGCGAGCCCGGCTGCGTGAGCCGGGCTCGCGGCTAGCCGGGCTCGCGCTAGCCGGGCTCGCGGCGCAGCCGCTCGATGACCTCGTCGTTCCACTCGTGCGTGCGCATCAGCCGGTACCGCTGCCGGGCTACCCGCAGGTAGGCGTCGGCGCCGGTGCCGGTGCCGATCAGGTCGGCCGTCCGGAGCATCCGCACGACCGGGTTGAATTCCTCGCCGAGCCAGCGCCGGGCAATCTGGCCGCGGTCGCGGAACTGGCCCTTAGCCTGCATGTAGCGAAAGCCCCATGCCTCGACGGCCTCGCCCAGTTCGGCGTAGGACCACGGGTCGGCGCAGCTGATCTCCGCGTAAGCCTGCGACGGCAGCGGCACCCGGTCGCGGAAGATGCGCTCGTAGCTTTTCATCAGCAGGTCGCCGCGGCCGCGGATGCGGCCGGCCGGCACCAGGGTCTGGATCTCGGTCACGTAGGCGTCGATCATCGTCAGCCCGGTGGCGATGGCGATCGACACCCGGTGATGGCCGTCCTGGACGAAGTGCAGTCCGCCGACCCGGTACACGTCGATCGGCGGGATCGGCTCGCCGCGGCGCTGCGCCAGCGCGAGCCGCTCCCACCGGGCCCGGACCCGGCTGGAAGTGGGCCGGAACCGACGGTCGAAGTCCCGGCTGGAGTCCACCGTGCCGACGATCGTGTCCAGCCGGATTGTCTCCAGCCCGAGCCGCCGCTCGCCCTGGCGGCCGAGCGCGGCGAGGACCTCGTCCAGCGGCAGGATCACGTTGACGTCATCGGGGCCGCGGCCCAGCCGCTGCGCCAGCCGGGCCAGTACCTGACGGCGCCGGGCCCGCAGGAAGTCGTTTTCCACATCGGCCCGGGGGAAGCCGGTGTCAGCTGGCATGACGACCCTCCTGCTTCTGCTTCTGCTGCTAAGGCGGCGGCGCTTCGGCCCGGCGCGGCGTGATGTCCATCAGCTGCCGGGGAGCGACATTGCGTACGATAGTGCGCCCCAGCAGGCCGTTCGCCGGGGGCGGCACCGGCGGGAACACGTGCCCGTGCAGCAGCATGGCAGGCTGCAGGGCGCTGACCAGGCCGTGATAGCAGCCGAAGCCGTAATGCGGCGGGTCGTCGCCGTCGCCGAAACCGCGCGGCGGCGCGTGTGTCAGCAGCAGGTCGACGCCCCGGCCGTCGCGCAGCTGCCGCCACCGGGCCCGCCACCGCAGGGCGCGAGCCCGGCGGCCCTGCTGGCGCTCGGAGTACTGGTTCGGCCCGCTGCTGTAGCGCAGGCAGCCGCCCAGGCCGGCTATCCGCAGGCCGCCGACGTCGACCACCCGCCCGTCGGCGCTGACGGCGCCCGGCGGCACCGGGGAGCGCGCGGGCAGCCCGGCCCGCAAGGTCAGCCCGGCCCGGGAGACCCGGTACCCGGACAGGTCAGGGTCGTGATTGCCGGGCACGAAGACCAGCGGCACGTCCGCCGCGTCCATCAGGTACCCCAGGTACTCGCCGGGCAGGTCGCCGCAGGCCACGATGAGATCAGCGGCGCGCAGCGACGCCGGGTCGGCGCGAAATCCCTCGTCAGCCTGGTCGGCAACGGCGAGCACCCGGATCACCGGCGCCGCCGGGTTGCCGGGGCCGCCGGCTGGCTGCCGCATTCAGTGCGCGGCCGGCTCGCGCACGTCCACGCCGCGCTGGCGCAGCGCAGCCTCGGTCCGGTAGATGGCGGCCTGGGCGGCCCGGTCGCCGCCGGGCGGCTCGGCGACTTCCAGCTGCCGGCAGGCGGCGCGCAGTGCGTCCAGGTAGGCGCCGCGCAGCGCCCGGACATGATGGTGCTTGGCGGCCATGGCCGGCGTGGTCTCGGTTCGCTCCAGCTCGGCGCGCAGCCGCCGCAGGCTGGCGGTGAGCCGCTCGATCGGCTCTGGCGGCGCGGCGGGCAGCCGGCGCAGGCGGACCCGGCCGAGGTAACCGAGGCCGCGGAAGGCGCCGATCATGGCGTATCCTGCCGCGGTCGGCAGCACGACGGCGATGGCCAGGCCAAGGTAAGGACTCACCGCACCAGTGTCCGTCGCGCCGCCCGGCGAAGGCAAGCCGGGCCGGGCCCGAAATCCGGAGGATAGATGGAAGCGACAACTGCCCCGGCCGCGCCGTGGTGGCACGGCGCCGTCCTTTACCAGCTGTACGTCCGGTCCTGGCGGGATGCCGGCGGCGACGGATTCGGTGACCTGGCCGGGATTCTCGAGCGGCTGGATCATCTTAGCTGGCTCGGGGTCGACGGCATCTGGCTGTCGCCGACGATGCCCTCGCCGGACGAGGACTGGGGTTACGACGTCAGTGACTACACCGGCGTGCACCCCGATCTCGGCACGCTGGCTGACCTGGACGCGCTGATTACCGAGGCAGCGAAGAGGGGCATGCGGGTACTGCTGGACCTGGTACCCAATCACAGCAGCAGCGCTCACCCCTGGTTCGTCGACTCAGCGTCCGGCCCTGATTCCGGCCGCCGCGACTACTACGTCTGGGCGGACCCGGCGCCCGGCGGCGCGCCGCCGAACAACTGGCTGGACGCGACCGGCCAGTCCGCCTGGCAGCGGGATGAGACGTCCGGGCAGTACTACCTGCACAACTTCCTCGCCAGCCAGCCGGACCTGAACTGGTGGCTGCCGGCCGTGCACGAGGAGTTCCGGCAGATCCTGGCGTACTGGCTGGACCGCGGCGTCGCCGGATTCCGGATCGACGTCGCGCACGGCCTGTACAAGGACGCGCTGCTGCGGGACAACCCGGTACTAGCCGAAGATGACCCGCTCCAGGGCCGGTTCGGCCTTCGTCCTGTTTATAACGCCAACCAGCCGGAAACGCACCAGGTGTTCCGGGAGTGGCGGGCGATCGCCGAGTCCTATCCGCAGCCGGGGCTGCTGCTCGGTGAAACCTGGGTCGGCGACTTCGCCCGGCTGGCCGAGTTCTACGGCGACCAGGATCAGCTGCAGCTGGCGTTCAACTTCCCGTTCGTGTTCGCCGGCTTCACCGCGGCGCAGCTGTCCGGCGTAGTGGCGCAGACCCTCGCGGCACTGCCGGCCGGGTCGTGCCCGGTGTGGATGGCGTCCAATCACGACGTCGGCCGGTTCGCGACCCGGTGGGCCGGCGGCGACGAGCGCAAGGCGAGGCTAGGGCTGCTCATCCTCGCGACGCTGCCCGGCACGAGCGTGCTGTACTACGGCGACGAGATTGCCATGACCGACGTCGACGTGCCCGCCGCGCTGCGGCGGGACGCGATGACGCTGGGGGGCGGCGGCCGGCAGGGCAATCGCGACCGCGCCAGGACGCCGATGCAGTGGGACGGATCGGCGTCGGCCGGCTTCACCGCGGCCGGGGTGACGCCGTGGCTGCCGGCCGGCGACAGCGCCGCGCGCAACGTCGCGGACCAGCGCCGGGACCCCGGCTCCGTGCTGGCGCTGTGCCGCGGCCTGATCGCGCTGCGGCGCGCCGAGCTGTCCGGCCGGGTAGCGGCTTACCAGCAGCTGCCGGCGCCGGACGGCCAGTGGTCCTACCGGGCCGGCGACCTTACCGTGGTCGCTAACTTCTCTGACCAGCCCGCCCCGGTCACCGGGCTAACCGGGGAAATCCTGCTGCGGACGGGGCCAGCGGATCAGCCGCCGCCCGGCGGGGTCGTGCTCGGGCCGTGGGAGGGTCTCATCGCCCGGCACGCCGGGCGGTAACCGGAGCCTGGTCTCCGGTCTCCGGCGCGGGCAACCCGGTGCCGGGCTCAAAGGTCTAGGGTCAGGGGTCAAGCAGCTTGGCGCGCAGCGCGCTCACGTCAGCCGCGCCGAAGCCGTGACTTTCCAGCCATGGCAGTACCCCGCCGTAGCGGGCGTCCACCTCAGCGAGAAACGCGGCCATCGTCGCGGGATGCGGGAAATGATCGGCGTCGGGCCTGTTTTTCAGGTCGGCCGCGTACGTCGGGGAAGCGCGCAGCCGGGTCATTACCGCCTCGACCCGCTCGCCGGTCGCGGTGTAGTCGGCGACGACCGCGTCGCGCTGCACCCCGGCGACGGTCAGCGCGAGCGCGACGACCACGCCGGTGCGGTCCTTGCCGGCCGCGCAGTGCACGAGCGCCGCGCCGGGCGCCGTCGCCACGCTGCGCAGCGCTCCCGTCACCTCATCCGGCCGGTCCGCCAGGTAGCCAAGGTAATGCCCGGTCACCAAGTTGGCCGGGTACCGGGACCGGGACCGCTCCCGGCCGATCGCCAGCGCGTCCGCGACGACGTCGGTGGCCCGCCCGCTCTCGGCCAGGACCGGATGGTAGGCATGCCGCACGGACGGCACCGCGGTCAGCGGCGCGGGGCCTTCGGCCGCCACCTCACCGGGGCTGCGCAGGTCCACTACCGTGGTGACGCCCAGCTCGCTGACCAGCAGCCGGACGTCGGCCGCAGTCAGGTCCTGCAGGTTGTCCGCCCGCAGCAGCCGGCGGCCGGCCACCAGCCGCCCGCCGGCGGCGGGCAGGCCGCCCAGATCGCGGACATTGACGGCGCCGTCCAGCTGTATCCACCCCACCGGGCCATCCTCCCGGTTGCGGCCCGCCGCCCGGACACCGGCCCGTCCCGTTACGCTGGGCGGATGCTTTCGCCTCTGAAGCGGATCGACCTGCGCGGCGCCGCTGCCGCGAGCCTGGACCGCCGGCAGCTGGCCGGGGTGCTGCCGCGGGCGCGGCTGGACGTGCAGGCCGCCGTCGAGGCAGTACGCCCGGTCTGCGAGGACGTCCGGCAACGCGGCGCCGAGGCTGTCCGCGCCAGCACCCGCAAGTTCGACGGGGTTGACCTGGTAACAACCCGCGTTCCGGCGCAGGCGCTGGCCGGCGCGCTGGCCGACCTGCGCCCGGACGTCCGGGCGGCGCTGACGGAAGCAGCCCGGCGGGCCCGGATCGTGCACGCCGCGCAGCTGCCGGCCGAGCCGGTCGTGTCCGTCGCCCCCGGCTCGACGGTCACCGAGCGGTACGTGCCGGTAGGCCGGGCCGGCGTTTACGTGCCCGGCGGCCTGGTCGCGTACCCGTCGTCGGTGGTGATGAACGTGATCCCGGCGCAGGTGGCCGGCGTCCGCGAGATCGCGGTGGCATCGCCGCCGCAGGCCAGCGCCGGCGGCCTGCCGGACCCGACGATCCTGGCGGCCTGCGCGCTGCTGGGGATCACCGAGGTGCACGCCGCCGGGGGCGCCCAGGCCATCGCGATGCTCGGCTACGGCACCGCCGACTGCCGGCCGGCCGACGTGATCACCGGCCCCGGAAACGTCTATGTCGCGGCGGCCAAACGGCTGCTGCAAGGCACTGTCGCCGTAGACGCCGAGGCCGGCCCGACCGAGATCGCCATTATCGCCGACCACACCGCTGATGCCCGGTTCGTGGCGGCCGACCTGATTGCCCAGGCTGAGCACGACCCGCTGGCCGGCTGCCTGCTGATCACCACCGACCCCGGCCTGCCCGGCCGGGTGGACGCCGAGCTGGCCGTGCAGGTCGCCGCGGCGCGGCACCGCGACCGGGTCGAGGCGGCGCTGGCCGGCCAGTCGGCCTGCGTGCTGGTGGATGACATAGCGGCGGCGCTGGCCGTCAGCGATGCCTGGGCGCCCGAGCACCTGGAGATCCAGGCGGGGGACGGCGCGCAGATCGCCAGCCGGGTTCGCAATGCGGGCGCGGTGTTCGTGGGGCCGTACACCCCGGTGTCACTCGGCGACTACCTGGCCGGCTCCAATCACGTGCTGCCCACCGGCGGCACCGCGCGCAGCTCCGGCGGCCTGTCGGTGCTGTCGTTCCTGCGTGGCATCCACGTGGTGGAATGCAGCGCAGCCGCGCTCGCCGACGTGGCCCCGCACATCGACGCGCTCGGCGGCGCCGAGGACCTGACCGCGCACGTGCGGGCCGTCCGTATCCGCGAGCCGTCCGGCTGATGCCCGTCCGCGGCCGGGCATCCCGAGCGGCCGCGCCACCCCCGGCCGGCGTTGCCGCAGCTCACAGATGTCACTGACAGTTCGCTGGGCCGTCATGCGGTAGCTCCCGGCAGGGAAATTTACGTCGGTCACGCTGAGTGCATGCGGATTGGGATTATCACCGAGTCGTTCCCGCCCGACGTCAACGGCGTCGCCAACAGCGTGCTGCGGATTGCCGAGCAGCTGACCGCACGCGGTCATCAGCCCCTTGTCATCGCGCCGGAAGCGGTCCAGCCGGGTAAGTCGGCCGGCCCGGGCTGGCCGTCGTCACGTCCCGGCGGTGCCTTCGGCTTCCCGGTAGTCCGGGTGCCCTCGGTGCCGATGCCCGGCTACCCCGGTTTCCGGCTCGGCTTCTCCGCCCTGCGCGTCCGCGCCGCGCTGACCAGGCACGGCGCGGAGCTGGTGCACCTGGCCAGCCCGTTCGTGCTCGGCGCCAGCGGCTGTGCCGCCGCCCGGCAGCTGGGGCTGCCGGTGATCGCGGTGTACCAGACCGACGTGCCGGCCTATGCCCGGCTGTACGGTACCGGCGCGATCGGCCAGGCGATCGCCTGGCGGCGGCTCCGCAAGATCCACAACGCTGCCGACCGGACCCTGGTGCCGTCCCGGTCCGCAGCCGCCGACCTGCAGTCGCACGGCATCTCGGAAGTCTGGCTGTGGGGCCGCGGGGTGGACACCACCTTGTTCACCCCGGCCCGGCGCAGTCCGCGGCTGCGCGCCGCGCTGGCGCCCGGCGGCGAGGTGCTGGCCGGCTACGTCGGCCGGCTGGCCCCGGAGAAGCGCGTGGACCTGCTGACGGGGGTCGCCGAGCTGCCCGGCGTCCGGCTGGTGGTGGTCGGATCCGGGCCGGCCGAGGCCGCGGCGCGCCGGGCGATGCCCGGTGCGCTGTTCCTCGGCCAGCGCCGCGGCGGCGCGCTCGCCGATATCTACGCGAGCCTGGACTTCTTCGTGCACAGCGGGCCGCACGAGACGTTCGGCCAGACGCTGCAGGAAGCTGCCGCAAGCGGTCTGCCCGTCGTCGCGCCTGCCGCGGGCGGCCCGCTGGACCTGGTCGACGACGGCGTCACCGGGTTCCTGGTGCCCCCCGGCGACGCCGCCGCGCTCGCCCTTGTCGCTGCCGTGCTGGCCGCCGACCCGGCGCTGCGCGCAGCGCAGGGGAGTGCTGCCAGGATCCGCGTGCTGCCCCGCAGCTGGCCGGCCCTGTGCGACGAGCTGACCGGCCATTACCAGGCGGTCCTGGCGACGCCGGCCAGGCCGGCCGCGCCGGTGCCGGCCTGACCTGGTCCGGCCGTTCGTTAGTCTTGGCGAGGTGACAACCGCCCCGGCAGTTTCCGCCGTGCCGTCTTCCGCCGTGCCGTCTTCCGCCGTGCCGTCTTCCGCCGTGCCGTCTTCCGCCGTGCCGTCTTCCGCCGTGCCGTCTTCCGCCGCGCCGCCGCTGCGGGCCGACCTGGCCGGCCAGCAGCCGTACGGGGCGCCGCAGCTGGACGTCGCGGTTCGGCTGAACACCAACGAGAACCCGTTTCCGCCGTCCGGCCGGGTAGTCCGCGCGATCGCGGCCGCCGCCGCGGCGGCCGCGGCCGGGCTGAACAGGTACCCCGACCGGGACGCCACCGAGCTGCGGGCCGACCTGGCGGCTTACCTCGGCCACGATCTGACCGCGGCGCACACCTGGGCCGCGAACGGGTCGAACGAGGTCATCCAGCAGCTGCTGCAGGCATTCGGCGGGCCGGGCCGCAGCGCGCTCGGCTTCGAGCCGTCGTACTCGATGCACCCGGTCATCGCCCGGACTACCGCCACCCGGTGGTACCCGGCCGGCCGCGAGGCCGACTTCAGCGTGGACGCCGTCAGGGCCGCCGCGGTAGTCCGCGAGCAGCAGCCGGACCTGGTGTTCCTGACGTCGCCGAATAACCCGACCGGCACGTCGCTGCCGTTGCCGGTGATCGAGGCGGTGTGCGCGCAGGCACCGGGCATGGTGATCGTGGACGAGGCTTACGCGGAGTTCGCCCGGGACCCGGCGGTGACCGCGCTGACGCTGCTGCCGCGGTTCCCGCGGCTGGTCGTGCTGCGCACCATGTCCAAGGCCTTCGCGCTGGCCGGCGCCCGGCTCGGCTACCTCGCCGCCGACCCGGCCGTCGTGCGCGCGCTGCAGCTGGTCCGGCTGCCCTACCACCTGTCGGCGCTGACCCAGGCAGTGGCCAGGGTCGCGCTCGCGAACGCCGGCGAGCTGCTGGCAGCGGTAGCGAAAATCCGGTCTGAACGGGACGACCTGGTGACCTGGCTGCGTCACCTCGGCCTGGCGGTGGCTGACTCCGACGCCAACTTCGTGCTGTTCGGCACGTTCGCCGACCGCCGCGCGGTCTGGCAGCGGCTGCTCGACCAGGGAGTGCTGATCCGCCAGGTCGGGCCGCCGCAGTGGCTGCGGGTCACTATCGGCACGCCGCCGGAGATGGCCGCGTTCCGCGCCGCGCTGGAGGTGGCCCTCGCCGGTGACCCGGCCCGCGGGCGGCAGGCCGGTCAGCTGCCGGCCGCTTCGCACGGGGGAGCGGCATGACAGCCGGGGGCGGCCGGACCGCCCGGGTTGAGCGCGTGACTAAGGAAACCCGGGTCCTGATCGAGCTGGATGTGGACGGCAGCGGGGTGACTGAGGCCGACACCGGAGTGCCGTTTTTCGACCACATGCTGAATCAGTTCGGCAAGCACGGGCATCTGGACCTCGTCGTCCGTACCCGCGGTGACATCCAGATCGACGCCCATCACACGGTGGAGGACACCGCGCTGGCGCTCGGCCAGGCGCTGCGGGAGGCGCTCGGCGATAAGGCAGGGATCTGCCGGTTCGGTGATGCCCTGGTACCGCTGGACGAGACCCTGGCCAGGGCTGCGGTTGACCTGTCCGGCCGCCCCTACGCGGTGCACTCCGAGCCGGACGGCATGGCGCCGCTGATCGGCAGCTACGACACCACGCTGACCCGGCACTTCTTCGAGTCACTCACCGTTACGGCGGGTATCTGCGTGCACCTGAACGTGCTGGCCGGCCGCAACCCGCACCACATCGTCGAGGCTCAGTTCAAGGCGTTCGGCCGGGCGCTGCGCGCCGCGGCCGCGCCCGATCCGCACGGCGGCGGCATCCCCAGCACCAAAGGCGTGCTGTGACCCTGGACGATGACGCGGGACTGCGGTGAGGCGGCCGCGGGTGGTGGTGCTGGACTACGGGTCGGGGAACCTGCGGTCGGCGCAGCGGGCGCTGGCGCGGGCCGGCGCCGACGCGGAGGTTACCGCGGACTTCGAGGCGGCACTGAGTGCAGACGGCCTGGTCGTCCCCGGCGTCGGGGCATTCGCCGCCTGCATGGCCGGCCTGTCCGCAGTCCGCGGCGAAATGATCATCGGGCGGCGGCTGGCGGGCGGTCGGCCGGTGCTCGGCATCTGCGTGGGCATGCAGGTGCTGTTCGCCGAGGGTGCCGAGCACGGCGAGCGGACCGAGGGATGCGCGCAATGGCCGGGCGTGGTGGACCGGCTGACAGCATCTATTTTGCCCCATATGGGATGGAATACGGTGCAGTCGGCTGCCGGGTCCCGGCTGTTTGCCGGGACCGGGCCGCAGACCCGGTTCTACTTCGTGCATTCTTACGCGGCGAGGTCACTGCCGCTGCCGCCGGCGCCGCGGCTGGAGCCACCGCTGCTCACCTGGGCCGAGCACGGCGAGCCGTTTCTCGCTGCGGTGGAGAACGGCCCGCTGAGTGCGACCCAGTTTCACCCGGAAAAGTCCGGCGACGCCGGCGCCGTAGTCCTGTCAAACTGGCTGGAGCAACTGAGATGACCGAGCCGGGAACCGCCAGCGCTGCCGGGGCTGCCGCGTCAGCCGGGACAGCTGCGTCAGCCGAGTCGGCTGCGATAGCAGAGTCGGCGCTGACGCTGTTGCCTGCCGTCGATGTGGCCGCCGGCCAGGCCGTCCGGCTGGTGCAGGGCGCGGCGGGCACCGAGACGGATTACGGTGACCCGCTCGCAGCGGCACTGGGCTGGCAGCAGGCCGGTGCCCGCTGGGTGCACCTCGTCGACATCGACGCTGCTTTCGGCCGCGGCTCTAATTCCGGGCTGCTGGCGGCGGTGATCAGGGAGCTGGACGTGGCGGTCGAGCTGTCCGGCGGTATCCGGGACGACGCGTCGCTGGCGGCTGCGCTGGCGACCGGCTGCGCCAGGGTGGTGATCGGCACGGCGGCGCTGGAGCGACCCGGCTGGGTGCGGGACGTGATCGCCGCGCATGGCGAGCAGATCGCGGTGGGCCTGGACGTGCGCGGCACCCGGCTGGCCGCTCGCGGCTGGACGGCCGACGGCGGCGAGCTGACCGACGTGCTGGCCCGGCTGGAAGCCGCCGGCTGCGCCCGTTACGTGGTTACCGATGTGACCAGGGACGGCATGCTCACGGGACCCAACCTGGACCTGCTGCGCCAGGTCTGCGCGCTGACCCGGCGGCCGGTGATCGCCAGCGGCGGCGTCGCCAGCCTGGCCGACCTGCGCGCGATTGCCGCGCTGGCGCCGCTCGGCGTCGAGGGCGCGATTGTGGGCAAGGCCCTTTACGCAGGGGAGTTCACGCTGCCGCAGGCGCTGGCGGCGGTGGCCGGGTGAGCGTCGCGGTCCGGGTCATCCCGTGCCTGGACGTGGACGCCGGCCGGGTGGTCAAGGGCGTGAACTTCCGGGATCTGCGGGACGCTGGCGACCCGGTCGAGCTGGCAGCCGCCTACGACCAGGCCGGGGCGGACGAGCTGGTGTTCCTGGACATCACCGCGTCGGCAGCCGGCCGTGACACCGTGCACGAGGTGGTCCGGCGGACGGCTGAGCAGGTCTTCATCCCGCTGACGGTCGGCGGCGGGGTGCGCAGCACCGCGGACATCGACCGGCTGCTGCGCTCCGGCGCCGACAAGGTCTCGCTCAACACAGCCGCGATCGACCGCCCGGAGCTGCTGACGGAGGCGGCGCGGCAGTTTGGCTCGCAGTGCATCGTGCTGTCGGTGGACGCCCGGCGGGCACCGGACGGCAGCGGCTTCGAGGTGACGACCCACGGCGGGCGGCGCGGCACCGGCATCGACGCGGTCAGCTGGGCGCAGCGCGCGACAGGACTCGGAGCGGGCGAGATCCTGCTGAACTCGATGGACGCGGACGGCACGAAGACGGGTTTCGACCTGCCGCTGATCGAGGCTGTTCGCGCGGTGGTGACCGTGCCGGTCATCGCCAGCGGCGGGGCCGGGCAGCTCGCGCACTTCGCCGCGGCGATCCGGGCCGGCGCGGACGCGGTGCTGGCCGCCAGCCTGTTTCACTTCGGCGGCCTGACCATCGGTGCGGTTAAGGATGAGCTGGCGGCAGCGGGGTACCCGGTCCGCGATACCGGGCAGGCTCCGGCCCGGCCGGCCCGCGGCCCTGGCCTGGCACTGCCGGGCACGAACGGGGGAGCAGATGTGAATGGACGCGACTGACCCGGGTCTGGATCCGGCGATCGCAGCACGGCTGAAGCGGGACACTGACGGGCTGTTCCCGGCCATCGCCCAGCAGTTCGATACCGGTGAGGTACTGATGCTGGGCTGGATGGATGACGAGGCGCTCCGGCGCACTTTGTCTACCGGCCGCTGCACTTACTGGTCGCGCAGCCGCCAGGAGTACTGGGTCAAGGGAGACACTTCCGGTCACCAGCAGTGGGTGCAGTCCGTCGCGCTGGACTGTGACGGCGACACGGTCCTGGTCAAGGTCGACCAGGTCGGCGCCGCCTGTCACACCGGCGACCGGACATGCTTCGACGCGGCAGTGCTCGGCGCAGTCACGGGCCGCCGGCCCGCGGCCGGTGACGCTGACCTGGCCCGCTGATCGCGATGCTGGCCGGGCGGGCGCATCAGCCGCCCGACCGCCCCGGGCCGGGCGGCGGCTCTCCCAACCCGGCCAGGCGGCATTGCGACCGGAACGCCAGCGACAGCCTGTCGGCGTGCGCGAACGCGTTCCGGCAGGTCGCCCGGGCGGCCCCGCCGCACTGATGCAGCATGGCGCCGCCCGTGGTGCTGGCGACCGTGACGGTGACGCAGCCGTTATGCGAGCGGTCATAACTGCCGGGACGGACGGCGCCCCATATCGCGGCGCCGCCGATCACCGCCGCGATCAGCAGGCCGGCGACGGCGAGAATCCGCTTGTCGCGGCGGGTCGCCTGCTCGACGGCCGGCTGGGATGAGAAGGGCATTAGCGCAAAATTATAGGTCTCCGCCCCGACCCGCGTACCCGGCTGCCAGCGCGTCCCGGCCGGTAAGAGCGCCTGGTGTCAACGGCGCCGCAGCGGTCCGCCATGGGCAGCCGGCATCCTGCCGATGACTGCGTTGCGAGCGGTGCGGTGGCCAGTTGCCATCAATTGCCGTGCACGGCGCTAGCGGCAATATGCTGGTTAATCAGCCCACAGCGTGTTCCGCGCGAGGAAGCAGGCAGCAGAATGCGCCGCAGGACGGTCGTGCTCCGTAAGAGTGGCGTGCTCCGTAAGATTTCCGCCGCTATCCCGGTGGCTGCCGTCGCGGCAGCTGCAGTCGCGGCGGCGGTTACGCCGGCGGCCTGGACGGTGGCACCGGCGCTAGCGGCCGTGACCGCCGCCCGGCCCGCCCCGGCCATTACCGGCGAGGCCGCCCCCGGCGGCATCACCGCCAGCGCCGCGGCCGGCGCGAGCGACTCGCTGGTCCGGGCTCCGGGCGTGCTGCTGCCGCGGACCCGGCTGCCGCGGCTGCCGCTGGCGGCGTCCGTCACCTCCGGCAACTGGGCCGGGTACGCGGCGGTGGCTGACGCTCACGTCCAGCTCCGGTATATCCGCGCCGACTTCAAGATCCCGGCCCTGAACTGCGCGCGCTCGCCGGTCGGCTCGTCCGGTTACGCCTACGTGGGCCACTGGGTCGGGCTGGACGGGTACAACAGCACGGGCGGCGGTACCGTCGAGCAGGTAGGGGTGGACGCATCCTGCAATGCCCGCCGGGCCGCGTCCTACTACGCGTGGTACGAGACTTACCCGGCGCCGCCGGTCGTCTACGGCGGAGTCCGTCCCGGTGACTCCATCGCGACCTCGGTGTACTACAACGGCTCCGGCTACAACCTGGTCCTGGCCGATAAGACGACCGGAAAGCATTTCGCCGTGACCGCGCGGTGCCCGGCCGGCTCCGTCTGCAAGAACAGCTCCGCCGAGGTGATCACCGAGGACCCCGGCGGCGCCGTGTCCGGCGGGTACAACCTCGCTGATTTTGCTGCCGTCAACTACAACGGAGTGGCCATCACCAGCCGCAACGGCACACACAGCACCCTGACCGCGAGCAGCCTGTGGACGTCCTCGCGGGTCAGCATGCTGGACCCGGCCGGCCAGCTGATGGCCCGGCCGTCCGCGCTCGCCGCCCGCGGCCAGTCCTTCACCGTCAGCTGGCAGCGGCCCAGCTAACTGCGCGGCGGAGACCGGCCGGGTCAGCTCGCGACCGGCCGGGCATGGCTAGCCCGCCGGCGGCAAGACTGCGGCTAGCTCACTGAGGCTGCTGAGCACGTAATCCGGCCGCGGTCCCCACGGGTCGAAGACCGCGGCCGGGTCGCGCCGGCACCATGCGGCGCGCAGGCCGGCCGCGGCTGCGCCGATGATGTCGAACGGGTTCGACGACACCAGCAGCGCGGCCGCGGGCGAGGTCGCCGTCACGGCCAGCAGGTGCCGGTAGATACCCGGGTGCGGTTTGTAAACGCCGGCGTCCTGCGCGCTTACCACGATGTCGACGAACTCGCGGTAGCTGGCGGTCAGCTCCTCGAGCCAGTCGGTCGGACCGACGCTGAACACGGCGATCGAGTGCCCGTGCTCGCGGAGCTCGGCGAGCGCCGGCCGGGCGTCGGCGAACGGCGCCAGCCGGCGGTAAGCTCCGGCCAGCTGGTCAGTCTGCGCATCCGGCAATGACACGCCGGCTTCGTCGAGCGCGCTGGTCAGGCTCCAGCGGGTCAGGTCCGCGAATGACGGGAACTGGCCCATCGCCGTGACCCGGAACATGTATTCCAGCTGCTTGCGCCGCCAGCTAAGCGCGACCTGGTCGGCCCGCTCCCCGCAGCACGCGCTCAGCTCGTCGGCCACGCTGGCCGTGTCGGCCAGGGTGCCGAACATGTCAATGGCGAGCAGCATGTTTTATCTCCGGTGTCGTCGGGCACGCTGGCCGCGCGGAAAGGCGGATCGAGATGAAGTCTGGCACGCCAGCGGGCGGCCTGGCCGGCCCGGCCGGGTTGACCGGGCGGATCCGGCCGATGCTGGCTGTCCCGGCCGAGCTGCCCCCCGACGACGGGACCTGGGCTTACGAGATGAAGTGGGACGGCGTCCGGGCGCTTGCTTTCCTCGGCGGCCTGCTTCCCGCCGGGACTGACGGCCGCCGGACTGACCGGGGCGGTACTGACCGTTTCAGTGCTACTGACCGTCTCAGTGCTGGTAGCGGCCGGGGGACTGCCGCCGGCGTCCGGCTGCAGTCCCGCAGCGGGCGTGACATCACCGCGACCTACCCGGAGCTGGCCAGCCTGGCAGCGGCGCTGCCCGGCGCCGCGGTGGTGCTGGACGGGGAGATCGTGGCCCTCGGCGCGGGCACCAGCCCGAGCTTCGAGACGCTGCAGCAGCGAATGCACCTGACCGACGCGGCCGACGTCCGGCGGATCGCGGCCGCGGTGCCGGTGACCTACCTCGCGTTCGACGTGCTGTACGCAGGCGGCCGGCCGCTGCTGGACGCGCCGTACGCGCAGCGGCGCGCGGTGCTGGCCGGGCTGGCCCGAGATGGACTGGGCCAGGACGGGTCGCGCTGTCAGGTACCGCCGTACTTTACCGGCGAGACCGGCGCGGACATGCTCCGTGTCTCTGTGCTGCAGGACCTGGAAGGCGTGCTCGCCAAGCGGCTCGATTCCCGCTACGTGCAGGGCCGGTCCGCCAGCTGGCGCAAGGTCAAGAACATCCAGCGGCAGGAGATGGTGGTGGGCGGCTGGAAGCCCGGCGCGGGCGGCCGCGCCGGGCGGATCGGCTCGCTGCTGATCGGCGTCTACGGACCGGGCGGCCTGACCTACGCCGGGCATGTCGGCACCGGCTTCAGCGCAGCCGCGCTGGCGCTGCTGGGTCAGCGGCTGGAGCCGTTGCGCCGTGCGGGTGCGCCGTTCGCGGACGAGGTCCCCCCCGAGCACGCCCGCGGCGCGGTGTGGACTGCGCCCGCGCTGGTGATCGAGGTGGCGTTCGCCGGCTGGACGAACGCGGGCCGCCTGCGGCACCCTTCCTATCAGGGCCTGCGTGACGACAAGGACCCGGCCGACGTAGTCCGCGAGACCTGACCCGCGGCAGCCGGGCCGCTCCGCCGCTGCGGCTGATCCGACCGGGCAGCGGGCGGCGGAGTGCGGAGATTACCTCGCCGGATACTGCGCGAGCCCTTGAGCGATCTGGTCGTGCACGGTAAGCGCCCTGGAGGCCATATCGGAAGAGTAAACGCGCGTGCCAGCCTGGTACAGCGCCTTCTCAACCCACCGGTCTGGCACTCGTTCCACCGCGTGTTCTCCTTGTGTCAGAGCCTTGACAGGTCAAGCTAGTAGTTAGCTATAGTGCTAGGTACCTAGATGAATTGAGTAACTGTGATCGAGTTCCACCTGGACGGCCGCTCCGGCGTCGCGCCGTACCTGCAGCTGATTCAGCAGGTCCGGCAGGCGCTGCGGCTGGGCGTGCTGCTGGAAGGTGATCGGCTGCCCACTGTCAAGGATGTGGTGGCCCGGCTGGCGATTAATCCGAACACCGTGCTCAAGGCCTACCGGGAACTCGAATACGAGGGCCTGGCGGCCGCCCGGCCGGGGGTGGGGACATTCATCACCCGGACGCTGAGCGACGGCTCGCTCGCCGCGCACGGTCCGCTGCGCCGTGAACTGGAACGCTGGCTGGCCGCGGCCCGCGAGGCCGGCCTGGACGACGAGAGCATCGAGGCCTTGTACCGGGACACCGTCCGGACGGCCGCTAAGGAGGACGCATTATGACCGCCGTGCTGGAATCACGGAGCCTGGACAAGCGGTACGGCCGCCGGCAGGCGCTGACCGACTGCACCCTAAGCATCCCGGCCGGGAACGTCGTCGGGCTGGTCGGGCCGAACGGGGCCGGCAAGACCACGTTGCTGAACCTGGCGGTCGGGCTGCTGGCGCCGACCTCCGGGCAAATCAAGGTCCTCGGCGCCGAGCCAGCCAGCAGCGCCGGCCAGCTCGCGCAGGTCGGCTTCGTCGCGCAGGACGCGCCCGTCTACGCCGGGCTGAGCATCGCCGACCACCTGAGGTTCGGTTCCCGGATGAACCCCGGCTGGGACGACGAGCTGGCCCGCGACCGGATCGCCCGGCTTGGCCTGGACCCCGGCCAACGGGCCGGGAAGCTGTCCGGCGGCCAGCGCGCCCAGCTGGCCCTGACCCTGGCCATCGCCAAGCGGCCCGAGCTGCTCCTGCTGGACGAGCCGATTGCCAGCCTCGACCCGCTGGCCCGCCGGGAGTTCCTGCAGAGCCTGATGGAATTCGCCGCCGACCAGCAGGTCAGCGTGGTGATGTCGTCGCATCTCGTGGCCGACCTGGAACGGGTCTGCGACTACCTGATCGTCCTGGCCGCCTCTCAGGTCCGGATCGCCGGCGAGATCGAGGAGCTGCTCGCCGCCCACCACCAGCTCACCGGCCCCCGCCATGACCCTGCCACTCTGCCAGCCGAGTGGCAGGTCATCACGGCCAGCCACACTGACCGGCAGAGCACCCTGCTGGTCCGCACCGAAGCCCCGATTCACGACCCGGCCTGGACCGTGGATCAGATCAGCCTGGAAGACCTGGTGCTGGCCTATATGAGCCAGGCCGCCGTCCCGGTCCGCCGCGAGCCTGCTCTGGAGGTAACCCGATGATGTGGCTAACCTGGCGCCAGTTCCGCGCCCAGGCCTACCTGACCTCAGCCGTGCTGGCTGTGCTCGCGGTCATCCTGGTGGTGACCGGCCTGCACGTGGCTCACCTGTATAACGCGAGCGGCATCGCGGCCTGCCAGGGCCACGGCAGCTGCGGCACGCTGGCCAGCAAATTCATCAGCGAGCTGAAAGGCACCGCCTACCAGGGGGCGTTCTACGCCTGCATCGTGGTGGCGTACGCGGTCCCGGCTATTATCGGCGTGTTCTGGGGGGCGCCGCTGATCACCCGGGAGCTGGAGGGCGGCACCTTCCGGCTGGCGTGAAGTCAGAGCGTCACCCGCGCCCGGTGGATCACCGTCAAGCTCGGCTTCCTCGGATTGGCCGCCGTTGGCACCGCCGGCCTGCTCAGCCTGATGACCAGCTGGTGGGCCAGCCCCATCTACCGGGCGGGACAGCAGGGGACGAGCATTAACCGGCTCGAGCCCGCGCTGTTCGGCGGCACCGGCATCGTCCCGGTCGGTTGCGCCGCCTTCGCCCTCGTCCTCGGCGTCACCGCCGGCGTGCTCATCCGCCGCACCGTGCCTGCCATGGCCGTCACGCTGGCCGCCTTCACCGCCGTCCAGCTCACCATGGCCCTGTGGATCCGGCCGCACCTCATCACTGCGCTGCAGGCCGTCTCGCCACTCAACCTCGCCAACCTCAACGGGCTGATGATCGACAATAACAGCAGCATGACCGTGATCGGGGCGGTGACCAAGCCCGCCGCCTGGGTGCTCGCCAACCAGACCATCGACACGGCCGGCCACGTGTTCACCGGCCCGGCGACCCCGGCCTGCCTGAGCCAGACGGCCTCCCAGCAGGCATGTACCGCATCGCTGGCCCGCTTGCACCTCCGGCAGCTGCTGACCTACCAGCCCGCCAGCCGCTACTGGGCCTTCCAGTGGTCCGAGACCGCGATCTTCCTGGTTCTTGCCGTCGCGCTGGCCGGGTTCTGCTTCTGGCGGATCCAGCGTCGTCGCCTGTTTTGACCCTCGGGGCGCGATACGGAGCCAGGCCTTTGCCGGGATGACTACTTGGACTCGACTCGTCCGAGCGGATTCTCGGCCGACATCAGCGCGGTCTGCGCGGTCTGCCATGCCGGGTCGTCAGGAAAAAGCTCGGTGCGGAGGTAGGCCCAGGTCAGCCGTTGAACCGCGGCCACTCGCTCGGGGTTCTCGTCGGTAGTCTCGGCGGCGTCGTAGCCGGAGACCCCGCCGAGCCCGTGCTCCGCATCGAAGAGGGTAAGCAGGGCCTTCGGGGCGGGTGCGAGAAAGTAAGGGTCGGCGTGCCAGCTCGCGCCCGCAACCGTCAGGTGGGGGGAATCGTCCTTGCCGCCAGCGACAATGAGAGCGGGCGTTGTCATCCTGGCGAAGTCGGTGGTCGAGAAGAAGGAATAGTTCGCTGCCGCGAACTCGCTGAGGGCGTCGCCGCCGCGTCCCGGCGCGGCGAGCAGCACGCCGGCCTTGATCCGCGGCTCGCTCAGGTTCACGTCGGTTCCGTCGTCAGGGTCGGTGAGGCGCGCGCCGAGCAGCAGGCTCGTGGTGTGTCCGCCCAGCGAGTGCCCGACTGCTGCGATCTTGCTCGTGTCCAGGCGCCCGCTGAGCTCGGGGACGCCAGCCACGATCGTGTCGAGCTGATCGATGATGCGGGTCATGTCCTCGGCTCGCGACCGCCAGTAGAGGGGCGCCTCCGGGTCGCCGGGGTCGAGGGTCAGCGTCGTCGAGTCCAGGTGGGTGGGCTGTATCACGACAAAGCCGCGTGCCGCCCAGAAGCTGGCGAGCGGGCCGTACCCGTTCAGCGACGACAGGTTGTTTGACCGGCCGTGACCGTGCGACAGCAAGATGACCGGCAGCTCCTGCCCTGTTGCCGGCGCGGACACTCGCACCTGCAGATCCACGGCTCGTCGCGGTGCCGGCAGCACGATCGGACTGACCGAAATGACCCGGCTGGGCGCGCTGGCACCCTGGGGTCCGTAGGGCGAATCACTCATGCGTCGCATCCCTTTCCAGCAGCTTTGCCGACGCCGGTAGCCGGCCAGCGGCGAGAGGACAAGATGATCCGGTTAAAATTGAAGCGGATCATAGTTCCGTAATATATGGAACTTGATTCCGTTTTGTCAATGGAGCTTGAGGAGGGCGCGATTACTACCGCAAGTCCGGCTGGGGAGGCGCGGGTCCGTAGCAGGCGAGTCGATGCGCTGCGCAATGAGCAGAACCTGCTCGCTGCCGCCGCGGCCGTGTTCGTCACCACCGGCGTGGATGCGCCGATCCGGGAGATCGCCACCCGAGCTGGCGTCGGGATCGGAACTATCTACCGCCACTTCCCGACCCGGGCAGACCTGATCATCGCGGTGTACCGCCATCAGGTCGAGGCCTGCGCTGAGGCGGGGCCTGCCCTGCTCACCACGGCCGGCTCCCCCTTTCGAGCGCTTCGCCGATGGATCGACCTCTTCGTCGACTTCCTGGTGACCAAACACGGCCTGGCCGGCGCCATGCAGTCGGACAGCGGCGGCTTTGATGCACTCCATGCGTATTTCCTCGACCGTCTTGTACCCGTTTGTGACCAGCTGCTCACCGCCGCTACCGCAGCGGGGGAGGTCCGGGCCGGCACTCATGCCCACGAGTTGATGCGCGGAATCGGCAATCTGTGCGCGTCCGAAGGCGACTCCCGGTACGACCCCCGCAGGATGGTGGAGCTGCTCCTTGACGGGTTGCAGATCGCGGCACTTCAGCTCGACGGCCCGGTAACGGACCCGGACTAGACGCTAATCAGTGACCGGAGTTCGCGCCGGTAGGCGGCTATCGGGGCGCCGGGAGGACCTGGGCGGAATCCAGTACGGCGGCGAAAAGGTCGCCGCGGCGGGCCAGCCGGTCCGGCATCGCGGCGATGGAGAAAGTGTCAGACCGCAGTGACGGGTCGTCGAGCTCGTCCCAGTCGATGGGCGCTGACACCGGCGCGCCGGGTGCGGCGCGCGGGCTGTAAGGGGCGACGAGGGTCTTGTTCAGCACATTCTGGGTGTAGTCGAGCCGGGCCAGGCCGCCCCGGTCGCGGACGTCCCATTTCCAGCTGACCAGCTCGGGCACGACGTCCCCGACGGCCCGGGAAATCTGCTCGACCCAGGCGCGGGTCTCGTCGAAGGTAGGTCCTGGCGCGACCGGGACCCAGATCTGGATGCCGCGCCGGCCGGTGAGCTTGGGCTGCGCGACCACGCCAACGTGCTCCAGGGCGGTGCGGTGCAGCCTCGCGAGGAGCAGCAGATCCGGCCACGTGGTGGCCGGACCGGGATCCAGGTCGAACAATGCGTAGGTTGGCCGCTGCGGTTGCGCCGCGGCCGACGTCCAGGCGGGCCATTCCAGCGCGCCGAAATTGGCCGCCCATATCAGCGCCGCCGGCTCGTCGACCACCAGGTAGGTCGTGGTTTTTCCCGGCTCCGCGTCCGGATCCTGCCACCGCGGGACCCAGTCCGGCGCGTGCTCGGGCAGCTGCTTGTGCCAGAAGCCTTTCGTGCCGGCACCGCCGGGGAAGCGGTGCATGTTCAGCGGGCGCCCGGCCAGGTAAGGAAGCACGACCGGGCCGATCGCCGCTGCATAACGGATGAAATCGCGCTTGGTGACGGGCGCCTGGCCGGACCGGGCTGGGAAGAGGATCTTGTCAAGATTGGTCAGGTGAAGCTTCCGGCCGAAAATTTCCCAGCTGCCTGCCGTGCCGAGCTCGTCAAGGGCGCGGAACTCATCACCACCCGGACCGGGGGCGGCGGCCGCCGCGGCGCGGGACTTGCCGGCGGTGCCGGACCTGGCCGCAGCGGATTTGGCCGCGGCGGCGCGGGGCACGGCGATGGATGCCTCGGCGGCAGGCAGGCCTGAGCGCCAGAGCCGGTCCGGGTTGGCCTTGACCTCGTCGTTGGTGCGCCCGCTGCGTACCGACAGCGGGTGGTCTTCCGGGTCCCAGCCGGGGACGGCGAACTCGTCATGCTTGTGCAGCAGCAGCCACTGCTCCGGACCTGGCTGCCTCGTTACTCGCTGTTCGGTGCGAGGCTGCCCCGCGCTTCGCTGGCTTTTTCCCCGCTGCCTGCTACCGCGCCGGATCAGCACCAGCCGCCCGTGTAGCTTGCTGCCGTCGACGTCAGCGTGCAGCTCGCCGGCGGCTACCGCCGCGGCCGGGTCATCGGTGCCGTGCGGCTGCCAGCTGCCGGCGTCCCAGACGATCACGTCGCCGCCGCCGTACTCGCCGGCCGGAATCACGCCCTCGAAATCCACGTACTCGATCGGATGATCTTCGACGTGCACGGCGGTGCGCTTGACGTCCGGATCGAGGGTCGGCCCTCGCGGCACGGCCCAGCTAACGAGCACGCCGTCGATCTCGAATCGCAGGTCATAGTGCAGCCGGCTGGCCCGGTGCCGTTGCACCACGAACCTGCGGGCCGGCCCGGCGGCCGGCGACGCGGCAGCGCCGGGTGCTGCGGCGGCTGGGATACCCGGCGGTGCGCCGTCCGCGCGGCCGGCCGGCTCCGGCGTGCGGCCGAAGTCGCGCATCTTGCGGTAACGGGCGAGCTGATCGGGAATGTGGCACCTCCGGTCACTCGCGGCCCGGCTCGACGCAGCGGCCCGCGCATTCAAGTCTGCCGCGTAGGGTGGCTGGTCGCGAGCTTATGAATATCAGACGAGGGGATCAAATGGACCACGATCAGGCACGGGCGCGGCTGCTGGCTGAGCGCGAGGAAGTGCAGGTGCTGCTGAAAGACACCCGCGCGGCCGGGCAGCAGGACAGGGAAACGGCGAACGAGACGGGAGACTATGCCGATTCGGCGCAGCCTCTGACGGCTGTGGGAATGGACGACGCGATCGCTGCCAGCCTGCGCGACCGGCTTGACGTGCTGGACCGGGCGCTGCAGCGGCTCGACGACGGAAAATACGGGCACTCGGTGCGCAGTGGCGTGCCGATTCCTGCTGAGCGCCTGGACGCTGACCCCGCGGCCGAGCTCACCATTGAGGAAGCACGGGAAGCACCCTGAGCAGCTGTTCCGCTGCCACCCCGGCGCGCGGCGCGCCGACCGCGGCTGCCGGCTGAGGTGACGGGCCCAGGGCGGCCGGTCACCTCAGCCTGGGTGTCACTTTCCGGCGCTCCTATGCGAGCGCGTCCTCCCTGCCGACGAAGAACCTTGCCGCCGCGAACGCGGCCGAAGTGTTCGCGATCACGGGGAACGACGTGGCGCAGACCCTGACGACCGCCGCTCCGGACCGGAGGGCGGAAGTGTGGGCGACCGACTCGATCGCCGTGAGCAACGATTTCGACGCGATTTACCCGCAACGCGCGGCCAGCTACCTGGCCGGCTCGAGAATGACGACCGGGATAGTTCGTGTCGTCTTCGCCTCGTACTCGGCGAAGCCCGGGAAATCGCGTTTTTGCGCGTCGAAGATCTGCGCCCGCTCATCGCCTGCCGCCACTCTGGCGGTGAGGTCGACGGCGGAGGTGCCTATCTCGGCGCTCACCGCGGGGTTAGCCACCAGGTTGTGATACCAGTCCGGGTTCGCGGGTGCTCCGGCCTTCGACGCGAAGACCGCGTAAGCGTCACCGACCTGCCGGTACATCATCGGGTTTACCCGCTCCAGGCCGCTCCTGGCGCCCACGGTGTGCAGCAGCAGCATGGGTGCGCCGTCGAACTGACCGCCGACCTTCCCGCCGTTGGCACGGAACTCCGCGATGACCTTGGTGTTCCAGTCATTCGCTTCAGTCCAGTCGTTCACTTCAGTCACTGCGGCTCCCCTGACATGTCGGCGCGACGGCGGTCCGTCTCAAGCTAAGTCTGCCGTGCCGGCGATCGGGCAGCGTGCACCGGCCGCCGAGATCGTGAGTTTGCGTTCGGGGACTGGATGCGTCGCCTAAATTTTGGCCGGGCGTAACCGTGCGTACAGCAGTCAGTCGTGCGAACGCGGTCTGCGCTTTCCGTGCGGGCCAGCTAGCGTGCACAGCTCGCCGCCCGGATTTGAACTTAGTCAAATTTAGTGCTAATTAGCTCCGGAGGGGCCGCTGCCACCACCACACCCGGCCTGGTAAATAGCGGAGTGCGAGCGGCCGCCATTCGCGGCTGCCGCTGCTTACCCCGCCTGGCCAGATGCGGTTACGCTCGCGGAGATAGGACAGGAGCAGTCAATGCTGGATAACCTTGACGTTGACGACAGCGAATCGCCGGCCATCGGCATCGTCCCGGCAGGCGTCCGCTGGCACGATGTGCAGGACCATCTCCGAATCGGGCGCAGCCCGCTGCTGCTGCCGATCGATGATGGCGGCCAGTACCGGGGCTTGTACTGGACCGAGGCGAAGCCGATAGTCGTCAGCGAGCTGGGAACGGACCAGGAACAGGCGATCAGCGAGTTCCGCGAGGTCCTGCGCGAGCGCGGCGAGGCATAGCCGGCCGCGGTGCCGCGGCTACTCGCGCACCCACAGGCAGAACGGGTGGCCTGCCGGATCCAGGTATACGCGCACGTCGTCTTGCGGCTGGTAGTCCGCCAGGGTCGCACCCGATGCAATTGCATGCGCGCCAGCGGCTTCCAGGTCGTCGACCTCAATGTCGAGGTGCATCATCATGCGCTGGTCGCCTGGACTAGCGGGCCAGATCGGCCGGACGTAACCAGGCTCGGACTGGAACGACAGGCCGGCCCCGCCGCCGTCCGGCGGCCTGAGCGTCACCCAGCCGGGCTCGACATCCCGCGCTCGCCAGCCGAGAAGCCGGCCGTAGAAATCTGCGTGCGCCCGCGGATCGGGCGAGTCCAGCACTGCGGCAGTCAGGGTCATCCGTGGCTGTGCGGCCATGATTCCTCCTGGATCGGGAGCGTAGCTCGCTTGCGGATCTTATGGCCTGGTGCCGACAGCGAGAAGGTGGTCACTGAAACCGATCAGGGTCGGCTCTGCTTCCGCTGCCCGGGCCGCGAACAGGATCTGCTCTCGCCGCCGCGGCTCCCGCCACTCGCGCGCCAGCGGCCAGCCGGGCCCCTCGATGCCGTAGACGGTGACATCCTCGAACCCCGCCTGGCGGGTTTCAGCTGCGAGGCCGTCCGGCGTATGGAAATAGGCAGTAGTGAAAAACTCCGGCCTGCCAGTGGGATCGGGGTTCCGGTGCTGCCCGTCAGCCAGGTCACGCATCATGATCGGCCGGAAGACCGGGTCATCCAGCCAGCCCTCGTACAGCCCGTCGAGCAAGGAGGCAAACCGGCTGATCGCCATCACCAGCAGGCGGCCGCCGGGCCGCAGCACCCGATGGCATTCGGCCAGCGCCTGCCGCCTGTCTGCTTCCTCGGTCAGGTGATAAAGCGGGCCGAAGAGCAAGACCGCATCGTGGGACTGCGGCCCGGATGGCAGCTCCCGCGCGTCGCCGGCGTCAGCAGTAAAGGACGCGCCCGGGTCGCCGGCTGCCAGCTCGCGCGCCTGCTGAACATGCAGCGGCACCGGGTCAAGCAGGTGCACCTGATACCCGCGCCCGGCCAGCGGGGCCGCATAAGTCCCCGGCCCGCCGCCGACATCCAGCACCCGGGCCGGCGGCTGCGGCAGCAGCCGGTCCAGCAGCTCCAGGCTCCGGACGAACTCCAGAGTCGGCTGACCGTCAGGAAACAGGCGCCGGCGCTCGCCGCCCAGTCCGTAATGATCGGTTATCGACGCTTCGAGCATCGCGTCCCTCCTCTTGCTGGCGGCTGTCACGTAACAGGGAAGCCCCGGCGGGGCGCGGACGTTGCTCGTGGTTAGCTGGCACTCTTGCTAACGGACGACTCCAGCGCGGGCAGATCCGATATTTTCCGTGCGCACAGTGAAATGAGGAACAGCCGTGACGCTGCCGCAAGATCAGGCGACGAAACTGCAGGACTACGCACGACCGGAAATGCTCGTCACCACCGAGTGGGTCACCGAGCACCTGGGTGAGCCGGGTCTCGTCGTGGCCGAGTCCGACGAGGACGTGCTGCTGTACGAGACCGGCCATATCCCCGGCTCGGTGAAGCTGGACTGGCACACCGAGCTCAACGATCCGCTGACCCGGGACTACGTGGCCGGCGAGGGCTTCGCCCGGCTGATGTCAGCCAAGGGCATCAGCCGCGACACCACGCTGGTGCTCTACGGCGACCGGAACAACTGGTGGGCCGCGTATGCCTTGTGGGTCTGCTCGCTATTCGGGCATCCTGACGTCCGTCTCGTCGACGGCGGCCGGGCCAAGTGGATTGCCGAGGAACGGCCGCTGACGACCGACAAGACCGAGCGACCGCAGGCCGAGTATCCCGTGATCGAGCGTGATGACACCCAGATCAGGGCGTTCCGGGACGAGGTCGTGGACCATCTCGGCAAGCCGATGATCGACGTCCGATCGCCCGGCGAGTACTCCGGCGAGCTGCTGCACATGCCGGACTACCCGCAGGAAGGCGCGCTCCGCGGCGGCCACATTCCCGGCGCCCGGAGCGTGCCCTGGGCCCGGGCCGCCGCGCCGGACGCGACGTTCCGGACCCGCGCGGAACTTGAGGCCATCTACGCCGGCGAAGCGGGACTGAGCCCCGATGACGACGTCGTTGTCTACTGCCGGATCGGGGAGCGGTCCAGTCATACCTGGTTCGTGCTGCATCACCTGCTCGGCTACCCGCAGGTACGCAACTACGACGGGTCATGGACTGAGTGGGGCAACACCGTGCGGGTACCCATCGCCCAGGGCGAGAACCCGTGACGACCGGCACGCTCAACCCGCGCCTGCAGGAGATTGTCGAGGACTTCACTTCCGTCCCGGAAACAGACCGGCTGCAGCTGCTGCTGGAGTTCTCCGCTGAGCTGCCGCCGCTGCCTGTCCGGTATGCCGAGCACCGAGACCTGCTGGAGCCGGTGACCGAATGCCAGTCACCGATCTTCCTGGCAGTCGAGGTAGGCCAGGACACCGTGGTCCGGCTGTTCTTCGACGCGCCGCCGGAGGCACCCACCACCCGCGGCTTCGCCGGCGTCCTGCACGCCGGCCTGGACGGCCTGACCGCCGAGGAGGTGCTGGCAACGCCGGGGGAGTTCTCCAGCCAGCTCGGCCTGCGCGACCTGGTGAGCCCGCTGCGGCTGCGCGGCCTGGCGGCCATGCTCGCCCGGATCAAGCGCCAGGTACGCGAGCAGCACGCCTGAGCCATGACGGGCTGCCAGACCCGCTGGTGTGCCGCAGCTTCAGTAAGCTAGCCCGCCGTCGGCCCGGCTAGCCTGCCGGCGGGTTAGCCAGCTGGGCGACCGCTGCCGTGACGCGCCGCTCGCGGGTGGGGAGCGTCTTGGCCTGCTCGATGGCCAGCACATGGCGGCGCTGGTGACTGTACGACAGCTTCTCGAAGGCTCGCCGGGCCGCCGGCTCCCGGTCAAGAGCAGCAGCAAGATCCGCCGGAACCTCGACGCGGCGGATCTGGTCGTCCGCCACGACGTTCACGGTGACCTGGTCACCGGCTGAAACGCCCGCCTTGGCCCGCACTTCGGCGCTCACCGGAATCAGGGACCGGCCGCCCAGTGACCCGATGGTGCCTGAGGTAGGTGTAATCGTTGATCGTAACGCTCACTTTCGGGCGCTTCGCCGGGCCCAGCGCCGCCAGGACGTCAGCCGGTACCTCGATGCCGGTTGCCGTCTTGCCGTCGAGGCCGATGATCGCGACAAACTGCATCCTGCCGCCCCTCCCGTGAGGTTACTAACCGCAGCGTAACCCTCCGGGGCGGTCCAGGACCCGGCAGCCGCAGTGATTGTAACCCCAGCCCCAGCCGAAACTCGCTGCCGCTGCCAAAGCCCGCTGCCCGCTGCGCTGTCGAGGCAGCAGCAACGGGCAGCGGGCTCCGGGGCAGCGGGCAGGTCAGGCGTTGCTGGCGGCCGTCTCTGCTTCCGGCCGCAGCTGGGCAGCGCCGGCCTGCGGTCCGCCGGCCTGCGGTCCACCGACTCCGGTTACGTCGGCGGGAGTCGCGGCGGTCTGCTCGCCGGCCGGTACGGCGGCAGCTTGCGCCGCTGCCGCGGCCCGCTGCTCCTCCAGCCGGCGCTTGGCCGGCAGCAGCGTAATAGCGAGCAGAGCGCCGGCCCCGCACATGATCGCCGAGGTGGTGAACGCGATCTTGTAGCCGTGGGTCGCAGCCGCAAGCGGTCCGGCCGCCGTCAGCGGGCCGGCGTGGTGGGCGAGCAGGTAGTGCGCCGACGCGGTCAGCGCGATGGTGCTGAGCAACGCGGTGCCGATCGAGCCGCCCACTTGCTGCATTGTGTTGACCAGTGCGGATGCGACGCCCGAGTCCTGGCGCGGTACCCCCGCCGTGGCGGTGTTAATGGCCGGCGTGACGACCATGCCGAAGGCGAAGCCCATCACGATCAGCGCCGGCAGCACGTGGGCTACGTAGCTCGAGGTAACGCTGATCTGGCTCAGGTACAGCATCCCGATCGCGCCCAGCACCATTCCGGTGGTGATCAGGACCCGGGGCCCGACTCGCGGCAGCAGCACGATGCTGGAGGTGTTCGAGCTGATCAGCAGGCAGGCGATCATCGGCAGGAAGGCCAGGCCGGAGGAGACCGGGCTGAAATGCTTGACCGTCTGCAGGTAGTAGGTGAGGAACAGGAACATGCCGAACATCGAGATCCCGACCACGCCGACTGCTACGTAGGCGCCGCCGCGACCGCGGTCCAGGATGACCCGCAGTGGCAGCAGCGGGTTCTTGATCCGCCGCTCGGCCAGCACGAACGCGGCAAGCAGTACGACCCCTGCGGTCAGCGAGCCGATCGTCAGGGGCGTGCCCCAGCCTGCCGATTCGGCGTGCGAGAAGCCGAAGACGATGCAGAACAGTCCCGCCCCGGCCAGGATCGCGCCGACGATGTCCAGCCGCTTGCGGTTGGCAGGCTTGTTGTCCTGGATATAGATAAGCGCGCCGGTGATCGCGAGGGCCGCGAACACCAGGTTGACGTAGAGCGTGTACCGCCAGGACAGGTACTCGGTCAGCAGCCCGCCGAGGATCAGGCCCACGGCGCCGCCGCCGCCAGCGACGGAGCCGAAGACGCCGAACGCCTTGCCCCGCTCCCGCGGGTCCTGGAACGTGCTGACCAGCGTGCCGAGGGCCGCGGGCGCGAGAATCGCGCCGAACACCCCCTGCAGGGTCCGGGCAGCGACCAGCATGCCGAACGAGGTGGCCGCGCCGCCGATAGCCGACGAGACGGCAAACCCGATCATGCCGGTGATGAAGACCCGCTTGCGGCTGAACATGTCGCCGATCCGCCCGCCGAGCAGCAGCAGGCTGCCGAACGCCAGGGCGTAAGCGGTCACCACCCACTGGCGGTCGCCATTCGGGAACTTCAGTGCCTGCTGCGCGGTGGGCAGCGCGATGTTCACGACGGTGGCATCCAGTACCACCATCAGCTGGGCAATGGCGACCACGACCAGGATCAGCCAGCGGTGATCACTGGCGGGCTGCTGGCCGCTGCGGCCAGGCTGCGCTGATCGGGAACGACCTGCTGACTGGGAACGACCTGGTGCAGAAGGAACTGAGGCAGCCGGAACCGATCCGGTGCTTGATGACATGGTGATTCAATCTCCCCCGCGCTAATTCTGGTGAACTGGTACGTGCTGAGCAGCAACGCCGTCGGCCGGCGCTTTCGTGCAGCGGGCCAGCTCGGCGACCGCCGTGTCCAGCGCGTCGAGAAGCCGGACCATGGTGAGCCGGTCCTGCTCATCAAGCGCGCCGAATACGCCGCGCATGAGCTGCGCCCGCGCGCTGAGGGCCACCGCCAGGGCGCCCTCGCCGGCCGGGGTCAGCGCGACGAGCTTGGCCCGCCGGTCACTGGGGTCCGGCCGTCGTTCGGCCAGCCCGTCCCGCTCGAGTGCATCGACGATGTCGGTGATGGAGTGCGCCGCGACCTCGAATTCGGCCGCTAGCACGTTCTGCCGGGTGGGGCCGCGCTGCTGCAGCTGGACGAGCACCTTGGTGCGGGCGAGCGACAGGCCGCAGACGCTCATGCCGTCGTGCACGACCCGGCGCAGCCGCTGGTGTACGGCGAGGTACCGGTCACCCACTTCCTCCGGCGAAACCATCACATGCGCCCTTTCCCTTATTCCCCCCTGGCTTGTCTACTTTGACACGCCTCATAATGAGGAACGTCACTAACACTACACCATGGCTCGCCAGCCCGGTCCCGCCAGCCAGGCCGCTGGGCACCGCAGCCGTCCGGAGCTGCCGGCGGCTAGCCGCCCAGGCTGCGGGACTGCTGTTCCAGGCCCATTTCGCCGTAGGGATAGTCGGCGGCCTGCGGGTCGCTGGCAGCGTCCAGCGCCGCGGTTTCCGCGGCGCTCAGATGCAGGTCAGCCGCGCGCAAGTTGCCCTCAAGCTGCTCGGCCGTGCGCGCGCCGAGGATTACGGAGGTTACCGCGGGCCGGTCCGCCAGCCAGGCGAGCGCAATCTGGGCCATTGCCGCACCGCGGTCGTCGGCCACTTTCTGCACCGCGTCGATGACCTCCCAGGTGCGCGCGGTGCCGCGCCGGTCCCAGGCCTCCATCCCGCGGCCGGGGTCGTCGCCCAGCCGGGTGTCGCCGGCCGGGCGCTGATCCCGCTGGTACTTGCCGGACAGCCAGCCGCCACCCAGCGGGCTCCACGGCAGCAGCCCGAGACCGGCGTCCAGCGCGGCGGGCACGATTTCCCACTCGGTTTCCCGCACCAGCAGGCTGTACTGCGGCTGCAGGGTGACCGGGGCGGCCACGTTCAGCGCGCGGGCCAGGTGCACGGCCTTGGTCAGCTGCCAGCCGGTGAAGTTGGACAGCCCGTAATAGCGGATTTTTCCCGCCCGGATGAAGCCGTCCAGGGTCCGCAGCGTCTCCGCCAGCGGCGTATGCGGATCGAACGCGTGCACCTGGTACAGATCCACGCAGTCCTGGTCCAGCCGGCCCAGGGACGCATCCAGCGCCCGGGTTAGGTGCCGCGCGGACAGTCCTGCCGCATTAGGAGCATTCTTAACTCCGAAACGGCCTTTGGTGGCCAGCACCATATTCTCGCTCACGTCCGCCGGCCGGCTGGCGAACCAGCGCCCGATGATCTCCTCGGACCGGCTGCTGGCGTACACGTCGGCGGTGTCCACGAAGGTCCCGCCGGCCTCGGCGAACCGGTCGAGCTGACGGTGGGCTTCGACCTCGTCGGTCTCCGCCCCGAACGTCATGGTTCCTAGGCAGAAGCTCGACACGGCGCAGCCGCTATGTCCCAGCGTGCGATATTCCATGGGATCACGCTACGCGAGTAAGGCGGCCGCAGGGACGCGGCCCGCGGCGCGCGTAACGGCCGGCGGCCGGTCCGCGCGTCAGCCGGTCAGCCGGCCAGCCGCGGGTCCGCGCGTCAGCCGGGCGGCGGCCCGGATCCGTGCTCGCGCCGGTACTCGGCGAACCAGGCGAGAAAGTCGTCGTTGCCGAACATCGCCGCGGTAGCTGCGGCACTCGGGGCGCCCGCGTCCGGATCCGCGCCCGCTTCCAGCAGTGCCTGGACGACGCCGGGCTCCCGTTTGAGCACCGCGCCGGCCAGCGGCGTCTGGCCCCGGTCGTTGGGCCGGCCGGGGTCCGCGCCGCGCTGCACCAGCAGCCGGACCAGGCCGTCGTGCCCGTGGTAGGCGGCGAGCATCAGCAGGCTGTCGCCGCTGTCGTTGGTCAGGCCAGCCGGGATACCCGCGTCGATGTAGGCGGCCAGGCCGGGCTCGTTGCCGCTGCGGGCCAGGTTGAAGATCTTCGCCGCGAAGTCGAGCAGCTCGGTGTCGTCCCCAGCGGGACCAGGCGCCGGGCTCGGGCCGCCCGGCCCGGCCGGGTCGCCCGGCCCGGGTGAGGGCCCGGCCGGGCCGGGCGGGCCGGGCGCTGGCTTCTTGTCGGCCGGGTCCGGCACGGGACTTCTCCTTACTGACGCGGGGGTGATCGGTAGCCGCGGGGCCGGGCGGCGGCGGGACGATTCGTTAAGGAGATAATTGACCTTCCCATCCCGAGGCAGGTCTTCGCGCGCAAGCCGCGTTCCGGGCAGCGAGGGAATACGGAGACACTGCGATGACGGAGACACTGCGAATGACGGAGACACTGCGAATGACGGAGATACTGCGAATGACGGAGATACTGCGATGACAGCACGGATCGAGAAGGTCGTCACGTCCGGGACGTTCTCCCTGGACGGCCAGCATTTCGCCGTCGACAACAACGTCTGGCTGGTGGGGGACGACCGTGAGGTCATCGTCATCGACGCCGCGCATGACGCCGCGGCGATCCTGGCGGCGGTCGGCGGCCGCAGCCTGACTGCGGTTGTCAGTACCCACGGGCACAATGACCACATCGGCGCGGCCGGCCAGGTCGCCGCGGGGTCAGGCGCGCCGGTGCTGCTGCACCCGGCCGACCGGATGCTGTGGGAAATGGTCTACTCCGGCCGGGCGCCCGACAGTGAGCTGAGCGATGAGGAGGTCATCGAGATCGCGGGCACAGCGCTGCGGGTGCTGCACACGCCGGGGCACTCGCCCGGCAGCGTCTGCCTGCACGCGCCCGAACTGGGCGTGGTCTTCTCCGGCGACACGCTGTTCAACGGCGGCCCCGGCGCGACCGGCCGGTCCTACTCTGACCATCCGACGATCCTGAAGTCGATCAGCGCGGTGCTGCTGTCACTGCCGTCCGATACGGTCGTGCATACCGGCCACGGGGACGACACGACCATCGGCGCCGAGGCTCCCCAGTTCGGCTGAGCGGTGGCCGGCGAGGCTTTCGACGAGCGCCCGGTCCGCCGGATCCGGGGCAATCCGGCCAGCCCGGCTGACGAAACCCGCTGGCCGGCCACGGTCCCGGCGGTGGCCCAGATTCTGCGGGACGGCCTGGAGCTGCCCGCCGGACTGACGGTGCTCGTCGGCGAGAACGGGTCGGGCAAGTCGACCGTGGTGGAGATGATCGCCGAGGCATTCGGGCTGAACCCGCAGGGCGGCTCGGTGCAGGCGCAGTTTCGCACCCGGGTCAGTGAACCGGGGCTCGGCGAGCACCTGGTCGCCGACCGGGGCCTGCCGCGGGCACGCTGGTCATATTTCCTGCGCGCCGACACCATGCACGGGCTGTACAGCTATCTGGAAGACAACCCTGGCCGAAAGCTGGAGGCCTTTCACCAGCTCAGTCACGGCGAGGGATTCCTGGAGGTGCTGCGCAGCCGGGTGAACCAGCCGGGCTTCTACCTGATGGACGAGCCGGACGCGCCGCTGTCGTTCATCGCCTGCCTGGGGCTGGCCGCACTGCTGCACGACCTGGCCGCTGCGGGCGCGCAGGCCGTCGTCGCCACCCACTCGCCGATTATCGCCGCCGTTCCGGGCGCCACCGTTCTGGAACTGGGCGACTGGGGCCACCGCGCGGCCAGCTGGCCCGAGCTGAACCTGGTCGGTGACTGGCGCCGCTTCCTCGCCGACCCGCATTCCTGTTTCCGGCACCTGCTGCCGGACTGAGAACCCCGGCGGATCATGCGGGCGAGGCTGCGGCGCGGGCGGGCTGCGGGTCCGGCGCGGACGTCAGGGCAGGAGAATGAGCTTGCCGGTGGTGTGACCGCTCATCAGAGCGCGGTGCGCCCCGGCGGCGTCGGCGAGCGGGAAGGTCCGGGTGACGAACACCCGCAGCTTGCCCTCCCCGGCGAGCCGGGCCAGGTCCAGCCGCGCGGCGTCGCGGATGCCGGTGCCCGGGTCCGCGCCGGGACGCCGCCCAGTACCTTGATCCCGGCCTCCTGCCCGCGACCGAAGGCGACAAGCGTCGCGATCCTGGACCGGTCGGGCACGACCGCGACGGACACGTCGACGGCCTCATCCGTGCCGGCGAAATCGACGGCCGCGTTGACGCCGCCCGGAGCCGCCGCCCGGACCCGGTCAGCTAGGCCGTCTCCGTAGGCCACCGGCGTCGCGCCGAGCCCGCGCAGGAAGTCGTGCCGGACCGGGCTCGCGGTGGCCACGACCTTCGCGCCGCGGGCGGCAGCGAGCTGAACCGCCATGATCCCGACGCCGCCGGCGGCGCCGTGGATCAGCACCGTGTCGCCTGGCCCCACGCCGGTTGCGGCGAGCGCGTGCCACGCCGAGGTGCCGGTGAGCATCAGCCCCGCCGCCTGCTGCCAGTCCAGCGCGGCCGGCTTGGGAACCAGCGCCTGCGCGGGCACTACCAAGGCGGAAGCGTAAGCGCCGGGCGCCCGGTACGCGATCACCTCATCCCCGGCCGCCACCGGCCCGGCCGGTCCCTGAGCACCGCCGGGACCGACAGCTGTCACCAGGCCGGCGGCCTCGGAGCCCGGCCGCAGCGGCAGCCGGGCCGGGTCCGTGCCGAACTGGCCGCTGTAGGTCTTGAAGTCGACCGGGTTGACGCCTGCGGCCCGGACCTCGATCAGCGCTTCGCCCGGCCCGGGCTGCTCCGGCGGCACTTCCGTCACTGACAGTACGTCCGGGCCGCCGAAGGCGGTCGCGATCACGATCACGGGCATCTGAGTTTCTCCTTGCGGGTTTCCGGCCGGCGCACTGCAGTTGACAGCATGGCAGGTGACGGGACAGCAGGAACGGGACAGCAGGAAGGGTCACGCGGATGCGCATATGGCGAGCCAGGGCAGCAGCCGGTTTGGCAGCGGAGATCCGCAAGCCCGATGAGCAGTGGCGCGAAGAGCTGACGCCGCAGCAATACGGCGTCCTGCGCTAGGGCCGCACCGAGCGGCCGTTCACCGGCGATTACGTGCACGAGCACGGCGACGGCAGTTACCGGTGCGCGGGCTGCGGCGGCGAGCTGTTCCGCTCGGATGCCAAGTTGAGTCCGGCACGGCTGGCGATCCCGGCTTCTCCGAGCAGGCCGACGTCTCGCTGGCGGGCTTCGGCAGCGATGACTGAGCTTCTCCCAGTTCTCATCGCCGATACTTCCGCGCTGATCGCATTCTTCAACAACGCTGACAAGCAGCACGGCGCGGTCCGGGACGGCATCGCCCTGGCTGGCCACCTCGTCGTCTCGCCGTGTGTCCTGGCTGAGCTTGACTACCTTGTCGCCACCCGGCAGGGGCCGTCCGCCGCTGCTGCCATCCTTTCCTACATCGCCAGCCGGGTAGCGGCCGGACGCTGGGAGGTGCCCGGGATCGGCTCGCACTAGCTAGCCGCGCACGCGGTGCTGCACGAATATACCGGCATCGGGCTGACCGATGCGATGAACGTCGTGCTGGCGCGGGAGTTTCGTACCGACGTGATCGCTACTTTCAATTACCGGCACTTCCGGGTGATCCGGCCGCTTACTCCGCACAGCGCTTTCCGGCTGCTGCCAGCTGACGCACCGTAGCGCGAGTTCGGGCCGCAGGTAGCTCTCCACGCCGACCGTGTGCAGGGCGCGGTTCCAGGGCACCGTGATCCGGGTGGCGTGCCTGAAGATCCAAGCATCTGCACTGGGATCCAGCAGCAGGTCCAGCTGCCACGGGTGCTCAGCGTCACGGCGCCCCCACAACTGGTCGCAGCCCTCCGTCAGCGCCGAATCCGGCAACGACGGCGCGGGGGCGGAGCGTGATCTCGCCCGCCTCCTGCCGCTGAACACGGAGTCGCGTATGAGCCAGATCACGTCCCTCAGTTTGAAGCGGCTCGGGCGGTAGAGCGGGCTGGCCGATGCGTCACAGTTGCCAAGAGGACCGCGGCCAGCCGCGGCCTGTCAGTCAGTGCATGACTATGGCGACGGCGCCTGACCCCGCGAGTCGATCAGCACGCCGTCAACATCGAAGAAGATGGCGGCGAGGTCTGACATTCGCGTCAGCGGCGGACGGGAACATCGGACAGCCGCTCTACGGCCGCGAGAATCTCCTCGGGGACGGAGTGACGGTCTGTGTCATCAGCACCAGATTCGTTCCGTACAGCCGGACGGTCATGCGTTCCCGCCGAACACGATGAGCGCGATGTACCCGAGGAGGGCAGTGCCCAGGAACGCGAGGTTCCGCCGGTAGGAGCGCTTATTCCAGCGGATATTGCACTCGGTGCCGCCGGAGGAGGCCGGATCGGAGCTGGGCATAGGACAATATGGCATATGTTCCGTGTCGGCTTACCATAACGCTGGAATCGCCTAGCGGTCATGACCCGACTGAAACGTCTGGCCGGCTCGCTGGACTCAGTACTCGCTGGACTCAGCAGGGGACAGGCAGGTCAGCAGAGAGGTCACGCAGATGCGCTTTACGCGAGCCAGGCCAGCAGCCGACTCGGCAGCGGAGATCCGCAAGCCCGATGAGCAGTGGCGCCAGGAGCTGACGCCGGAGCAGTACGGCATCCTGCGCCACGGGCGCACCGAGCGGCCGTTTACCGGCGAGTACGTACATGAGCACGGCGACGGCAGTTACCGGTGCGCCGGCTGCGGCAGTGAGCTGTTCCGCTCGGACGCCAAGTTCGAGTCCGGTACGGGCTGGCCGAGTTTCACTGAGCCGGCTGTCGCGGCGGCGGTGCAGCTGCGGACTGATCGCAGCATGCTGATGCGCCGTACGGAGGTGCTCTGCCGTCGCTGCGGCGGTCATCTGGGCCACGTCTTCCCGGACGGCCCGGGGCCGTCCGGGAAGCGGTACTGCATCAATTCCTGCTCGCTGGACTTCCGGCCCGCCGCCGCGGGCGGCAGGTAAAAGACCAGATTACGAAACGGGCCGTTCCCCCCTGACCCGCAGCGCAAGCCACGGGTCGCGGCCTGCCCATCCGGCCCAGCGCGAGGGCAGCCAGCGCGATGACCGGCAGAACTGCCATCCGAGCGTCCAGGCATGCCGCCCCGGAACTAGTCCACCTGTAACTGGCCGCTCACCAGCTGAATTGCGTGCCCGCACCGGATTCCAGCGCCTGGCCGACCGCGTAGCTGGCGGCTGCGAGATCCTCGATCGCGAGCCCGAGCGACTTGAAGATCGTGATGTCCGACGGCGAGGTACGGCCTGGCGCCGTGCCGATCAGCAGCTCGCCAAGCTCACCGCGGACGTTATCCGGGCCGATCGCCCCCTCGGCGGCGGCGAGCAGGTAGTCGCCGGACTCGTTCAGCAGCGACTCGCGGCGGTCGGTGTAGAGCAGGCCCGCCGCCATCGTCGCGGAGTCGAGCTCGCGCGTGGTCGGGATGCTGGAACCGATCGCGTTCACGTGGCCGCCGCCCGCTAGCCACTGCCGACTCACCAGCGGGGCAGCCGCATTGGTGGCGGTGACCACGATCTCGGCGCCGCTGAGTGCTTCTTCGATCGAGGCGGCCACCACCAGCTCGGCCTTGACCTGACCCGTCAGCTCGGCCACCAGCCGGTGGGCGTGCTCGGCGCTGCGGCTGACCACGCGCACCCGCCGGATCGGCCGGACGCATTGCATGGCCAGGATATGAGCCCGGGCCTGGACGCCGGAGCCGATTACGGCCAGCTCTTCTGCCTCGGGCAGCGCGAGCAGATCGGTGGCCACGGCCGAGGCCGCCGCTGTCCGGATCATGGTGATCGTGGAGGCGTTGACCACGGCTGACGGTTCGCCGGTGTGGGGATCGACCAGGAGCACGACGCCCTGGTGAGCATCCTTACCCAGCAACGGATTGTCGGGAAAAACCGACACCGCCTTGAATCCGAAGATCGGCTCCGGACCGCTCATGTGGGCCGGCATGAGCGCCATCAGTCCGGCCGACTGCGGTGGCCGGACGACGGTACGCAGCGGCTGGTGCACCTGACCGCTGGCGAGCGCGACGAGGGATTGACGGACGACCTCGATGCAGCTCGCCATCGGAAGCAACCGGCGGACGTCGTCATAGTTCAACAACAGCAAGCTCGCCTGCCCTCCTGTCGGCCGGCCCGCAAACACCCCCCACCCCGGCTCTCAGCCAGCGCTGCCAGTTCGCACTGAGCACAGCGCGCACCTGCCGGGGCGTCCGCCGCAGTATTCGCCGGCCAGCGTGGTTCCCTGGGAGCTTACGGTGTCGTTGCCGATCGCTGACTGATCCGAAGCGGCGGGACGGCAGTGCGGCTGGCGGGGAGCCTTCGCCGCGGGGATGGACGGACTACCGTTCGAAGTCTAGTATGCAGAAATAACTTCTGCAGGAGGACTCGATGACGACCGACCTGAGCGCCGCCGGCACGGCAGGCGGCGTGCCGGTGCTGGGGGTGCCGACGGACAGTATCGTGACGGTAGTGCCCTACGCGGAGCTGCCCGCGCCGCTCGGCGCGGACCTCGCGGCCAAGGTCGGGCGCCTCGGCTATCTCGGCGGCTTCTTCGGCCTCATGGCGCACCAGCCCGACGCGCTGCTGCACTTCAACCGTTTTACCGAGGCGCTGAAGGATGCGCTGCCCGGTGAGCTGAGCGAGGTCGTCGCCCTCACCGCGGCAGCGACCGCCGGCAACGATTATGAACTCGTCCAGCACATCCGGCTGGCGCGGTCACACGGAAAGACGGACGGCTGGATCAGCGCAGCTGCCTTCGGCGAGGCCGACGGCGGCCAGCTGCTGGCGCCAGCAGAGTGGGACGTCCGGGCGCTCAGCCGGGCGGCGCTGACCGGGGCGCCCGCTGACGCGGAGCTGCAGGCGGTCGTGACGGCACTGGGCGAGCCGATCGCGGTGGCGGTGCTGCTTCTGCTCGGCCGGTACGTCGCGCATGCTGTAGTCGGGCGCGTCCTGCGCCTGCAGGCGCCGGTAACCCTTGATCCGCCGCTAGACCGAAACCGCAACGCACCACCTCGGAGGACACCATGACGGTCGAGAGCGACGGCCTGTCGGCCGCATTCGTCGACGTAACCGGCACCAAGCCGCCCAAGCTGGATGACCTCTGGCCCTCGATCGTCATCCCCAAGGCTGACATGGACGCCGAGATCGCCCGGCTCGCCGAGCTGCCCCGGCCGCCGGACGGCCGGCGCCGGTCGCTGATCGTGCACCCGATGTCTAAGGGCGCCGGGCCGGGGCTGGCACCCGGCATCCAGCTCAGCCTCGAGGTGCTGAGACCGGGCGAGCGGACTAGCCCGATCCGACACAATTCAGCCCAGGTTATTTTCTGCATCCAGGGTGCCGGACGGGTGGTCGTGCACGGCCACGAGCGCAAGTTCACCACCTACGACGTCTGGAACACCCCGTCAATGGCGCCGTACGTGCATGTCAACGACACCCGCGAGCTGCAGGTCCGGCTCGTCTACTCCAATGCGGCGCTGCTGGAGAAGCTCAACGTCCACTACGTGGACGACTCGCCCAGCGAGGCGCTGCCGCAGTCGCTGGAGCGCGATGACGACTCCGCGGTCAACCCGTTCATCGACTCGATGCCGCTGGCCGGCGCGGCCGGGGACGAGCAGCTGATGTCGTACGAGCGGCTGATCAGCCCGCCGGTGCAGGACTCACCGGCGCTGCTGTGGCCCTGGCAAGACGTCAAGCGCGAGCTGGACAAGCTGCACGCGCTCGGGCCTAGTTACCGCGGCCGGCGGCTGTACCTGCTCTACAACCCGGCCACCGGCCGCACCAACGGAACCACCCACAATTTCTTCGCCACCATGACGATCCGCCCGGCCGGGATCGTGGACCGGCCGCACCGGCACACCGCTGCCGCGATCAACTACTACTTCCAGGGCGAGGGCCGTTCGGTCGTCGGCGGCAAGGTCTACCCGTGGAAGTCCGGCGACCTGATGCTGTCCGCGCCCGGCTGGGCGGTGCATAACCACGCCTCCGGCGACGCCGACGTCTACGAGCTGACCGTGCAGGACAGCCCGCTGAACCTGTCGATGGACTCGCTGCTGTGGCAGGAGGACATGAAGCGGCCGCCGGTCCTCATCGGCTCGCACACCGGGTGGGCAACCAACCGCGAGGCGATATGACCGGGCCAGCGCTGCGCGGCTCGTTCGTGCCCCTGGTCACGCCGTTCGACGAGGACCTGAAGGTCGACTACGAGGCCTACGCCAGGCTGGTCGAGCGGCAGGCGGCGGCAGGCAGCCACGGAGTCGTCGTTACCGGCACCTCCGGCGAGCCGTCCAGTCTCACCGTCAGCGAGCGCGCCGAGCTGGTCCGGGTCGCCGTGCAGGCGGCGGCCGGCCGCATCCCGGTTGTCGCGGCCAGCGGCAGTCAGAGCCTGGCGGAAACCACCGAGCTGACCCGGCAGGCCGAGGCGGCCGGCGCCGACGCGGTCCTGGTGGTTACCCCTTACTACAGCGTGCCGCCGCAGCGCGGGCTGGTGGAGTATTTCACCGCGGTCGGCGGCGTTACCGGCCTGCCGCTGATGATTTACCACATCCCCGGCCGGGCCGCGGTGACCATCAGTGTCGACAGCGTCGAGCAGGTAGCTGACCGGCTGCCGACGCTGGCGGGCATGAAGTACGCGGGCCGCGACCTCGGTTACCTGACGGACCTGTTCGCCCGGCTCGGACGGGACTTTACCGTCTTCGTCGGCCTGGAGGAGCTGTCGCTGCCGATGATGGCCGTCGGCGCGCAGGGGCTGATGAACGCGGCCGGCAACGTCCTGCCCGGCCCGGTAGCCCAGCTCGCCGACGCCGTTAACGGCGGTGACCTCAGCCTGGCCAGGGACCTGCATTTCCGGCTCGACCGGCTGAACAAGGCCATTTTCTGGGACACCAACCCGATCCCGGTGAAGTACCTGCTGGAGCGAGTGGGCGTGCTGAGCGCCGCGCGGCACCGGCTGCCGCTGATGCCCGCCACGGCGGAGCTGCGGTCGCGGCTGGATCAGCTGCTGGCGGAGCTCGGTGACCTGATACCGAGGGAGCGCGATGAGCGCGGAGAGCGGCAGGACGCGATGAGCGCTGCACCCGAGCTGCCGTGATGAGCGCCCCGACCGCGGCGCCCGCCGCCACCGCGCCGCCGGATCCCGGCCGGCCGTGGCGGCTGCTGATTGACGGCGAGCTCGCCGCCGCCGTGTCCGGCCGGTACTTCGACAACGAGAGCCCGGCCGACGAGACGGTCATCGCCCGGGTGCCCGACGCCGCCGAGGCCGACGTCGACCGGGCCGTCGCGGCCGCCGCGGCGGCGGCTCCCGGCTGGGCTCGCGTACCAGCGCGCCAGCGCGGGGCGATCGTCCGGGCGATGGCCGCCCGGCTGCTGGAGCACGCCGGCGAACTGGCCGTGCTCGACGCCCTGGACGCCGGCAATCCGGTGACCGCGATGGCGACCGATGTCTCCTGGGGCGCCGAGCTGATGACGCTGTTCGCGGACTGGGCGATGGAGCTCAAGGGCGACACGGTGCCTGCCAGCGCGGAGCACCTGCACTTCACCGAGCGGCGGCCCTACGGGGTTGTCGCGCGGATCATCCCTTACAACCACCCGCTGTTCTTCGCGGCCGGCAAGATCGCGGCGCCGCTGGTGGCCGGCAACGCCGTCGTGCTCAAGCCGCCGGACCAGGCCCCGCTGTCGGCGCTGCGGATGGCGGAACTGATCGGTGACCTGGTCCCGCCGGGCGTGCTGAACGTCGTTGTGGGCTCCGGCCCGGCAGTCGGCCGGGCGCTCGTGCGGCACCCGGCGGTCCGCCGGATCGGCTTCATCGGCAGCGAGCCCACCGGGCGCGCGATCCAGCGCGACGCCGCCGAGACCGGCGTCAAGGACGTAAGCCTTGAGCTGGGCGGCAAGAACGCCATGATCATCTTGCCGGACGCCGACCTGGACAAGGCCGCGGCGAGCGCCGTCGCCGGGATGAACTTCGCCGTGTCGGCCGGCCAGTCCTGCGGGTCTACGTCACGGCTGCTGTTGCACCGCGATATCGCGCGGCGCGTGATCGACCGGGTGGTGGACCTGACTCGCGCGATCAAGGTCGGCCTGCCGCTGCGCCCGGAAACCCAGATGGGGCCGCTGTCCTTCCGGCGCCAGTACGAGCACGTGCTGCGCCTGGTCGACGCCGGCCGGCAGGAGGGCGCGACGCTGGTAACCGGCGGGTCGCGGCCAGGCGACGCGGATTTGCAGCGCGGTTACTTCTTGCAGCCGACGATTTTCACCGGCGTCACGCCGGGAATGACGATCGCCCGGCAGGAAATTTTCGGCCCGGTGCTGTCCGTGCTGACGTACGACGATGAGGACGAGGCGGTGCGTGTCGCCAACTCGGTCGACTACGGCCTGACGGCCAGCGTGTGGACCCGCGACCTGCGCGCCGCGCACCGCGTCGCCCGCGCCCTGGACGCCGGGTACGTGTGGGTCAACGGCTCGGCCCGGCATTTCTGGGGAATGCCGTTCGGCGGGGTGAAGTCCTCTGGCGTCGGCCGCGAGGAGTCACTCGAGGAGCTGCTCAGCTACACGCAGCTCAAGTCCGTCAACGTAATGCTGGACTGATGAGCGACCGCACCGGAGCCGACGAGGTGGTGTCGGCGCTGACGGACGCGGGCGTAGACCACGTTTTCGGCCTGCCCGGCACGACGATCATGGACATCATCGACGCGCTGGCGCGCCAGGATGTGATCCGCTACATCACCGTCCGGCACGAGCAGGTGGCGGCGTTCATGGCCGACGGCTACGCCCGCGCCAGCGGGAGCACCGGCGTCTGCCTCGCCTCGCGCGGCCCCGGCGCCGCCAACATGGCCATCGGCGTGCACAACTCCCATGCCGAGAGCATCCCGGTGCTCGCGATAGTCGGCCAGGTCGGTGACGACATCGCGGCCCGGCACGCGTTCGAGGAAGTCGACCTGCTCACCATGTTCGCGCCGCTGACCAAATGGGCCGTTGAGGTGCACGATGCCGGGCGGATCCGCGAGCTGGTGCTGCGCGCCGTGCGGACGGCCGCGCAGGGCCGGCCGGGGCCGGTGCTGCTGTCCCTGCCGCTGGACCTGCTGCAGCGCCCGGCCGGGCCGCCGCCCGGTCCCGCGGCCGCGGGCCGGGTCTTCCGCCCCGCGCCCGATCCGGCGGCCGCGAGCGCCGCCGCGGCGCTGCTGGCGGGCGCCAGCCGGCCTGCGATCATCGCTGGCGGGGGCGTCACCGGGGACCGGGCCAGGACCGCGGTCGCGGCGCTGGCGGCCGCCGTCGATGCTCCCGTGATGACTACCTGGCTGCGCAAGTCGCAGTTCCCCGACGGCGCGGATCAGTACGTCGGCGTTCTCGGCTACGGCGCGCACGCGGCAGCCGAGGCAGCCGTCCGCGATGCGGACGTGATCCTGGCCGCCGGCTGCCGGTTCTCGGAGTTCACCACCCGCCGGTGGACGCTGGTGCCCGCCGCCGCGGCTCTCATTCACGTCGATATTGACCCGGCGGAACTCGGCCGCACCGCCGCGGTGACGCTAGGAATCCACGCTGACGCCGCCCTGGCCGCCGAGGCCATCAACGCGGCGCTGACTGCGGTGCCGGCGGTCGCGGCACCGGACGTCGCGGCCCGGTCTGGCCGCCTGCGCGGATTGCGGGCGCGCTACGAGCAGGAAAGCGCCCTGCCCGATCCGGGGCCGTCGGCCCAGCCGGTCTCGTCTGCCGCCCTGGTGGCTGCGTTGCAGCAGGCAGTGGACCGGTACCGGCCGCTGTTCGTCCAGGACGTGCACACTTTCGGCCCGTGGATCGCCCGGCACCTGCGGATCCGGGAGCCGGGCAGCTATTTCGCCGCGGCCGGCGGCAGCATGGGCTGGGGCCTGCCCGCGGCGATGGGCATCCAGGCTGCCCGCCCGGACCGCAGGGTGCTGGCCGTGCTCGGCGACGGCAGTTTCTGGATGGTGGCCCAGGACCTGGAAACCGCTGTCCGGGAAAAGCTGCCCGTCGTATGCGTGGTGGTGAACAACTTTGCCTTCGGCAATACCCGGGACCGGCAGCGGATCGCCCACGGCGGCCGTTACCTCGGTGTCTTTTACGGCAACCCGGACTTCGCGGCGTTCGCCCGGCTACTCGGCGCCTACGGCGAGCGGGTCGAGCGCAGCGGCGACCTGCCAGCCGCCATCGGCCGGGCCATCGAGTCCGGGGTGCCCGCCGTCATCGACGTCGTGCAGGACAGCCAGGAGGGCCTGCCACCGGGTATGGCGCCCCCCGCGGCCCGATCGCCAGCCGGCCAGTTACCGCGGGAGGGGCCGCCAGTCGGTAAATCAAACCGCTAAGCCGGCGTCTAATCCAGCCAGCCGAGCCTGCCTGGCTGTCACCGGTCGTCATCACTGGGTGGCTTCAGGTGGGGTAGGGCTCGGGGGTGGTGGTGTAGGTGCGGCCGTGGGGGAGGGTCCAGGTTAGGGTGCCGGGTTCGGGCTGGGTGGTGTGCCAGCCGGGGCATTGCTTGGCCTGGTGGTGGTTGCGGCACAGGGGCCTATGCCGCGAGCATCACATTCTCAAGCAGCACCCGCATTGGCGGCTGACCCAGGACAGCCCTGGCACCTTCCGCTGGACCACCCCGGCCGGCCACACCCATACCGTCATGCCCGATGTACACGCCGCCGGTCAATAGCGATAATTACACGGTCGCCAGCTGCGGCTTGCTCCATGAGTGGATCATTTGCCGTCAGCCTCACCTTGACTCTTTTGTGCGCGTGGCGCCCTGCGACGATGCTGGTATGGACGAACAAGCTGACCGCGCGGGCCGGAAACTCAGCAGGCAGGAGATCTCCGATGCCGTGACCGGCCTGGGATGGCGACACATCCTCGGCGCGGTGCGTCCATATGTGCGGGTGAGGTTGCTGGCCCAGGCGGCCGACGTCGCCGGCCGAGTGGCCGTCGTGGCCGGTCCCGGTGCCGGTGAGTGCCTGCAGGCAAGATCTCCGCCGTAGAGAAAGTACGCAGTGGCGACTGGGGCATCGCCGGGCAGGGGCTCACCACAGCGGACGTGCACGCGCTGCAAGGCCGGGCGGCGCAGCCCGTGGCGGGCTGAGCCCGGCGCGCGATGCTGACCCGGGTACGGCTGCTCGGTCATCCGCGGATCGAGCGCGCCGGGCAGCCGGGCCCGCGGCCACGCGGTCAGAAGTCCTGGGCAGTGCTTGCCCGGCTGGCCCTGGCGGAACTCTGATATTGCTGCGGGGCTGATCGGCGCTATCGCGTGCTGGCACGTGGACCGGATGACCCGCTCTCCGCGGGAGCTGGAAGATGTCATTGACCTGCATGACCGGCACGGTGTCCAGCTTGCCACCTGCGGTGGCGAGATTGACCTGTCCACTCCGACGGGCCGGCTGATCGCCCGGACGCTGGGCGCCGCCGCCCGCCATGAGGCGGAGCACAAGGGGGAGCGGCAGCGGCGGCAGAGCCGGCAGGCCGCCGAGCAGGGCCGGGCGCACGGCGCGCGGGGTTACGGTCATACCCGCGACCGGGCGCAGGTCATCGAGGCGGAGGCGCAGGTCCGGGAGTGCGCCCGGCGGGCGCTGGCCGGGGAATCGGTCAGGGGGCTGGCTGTCGCGCTGAACGATTAGGGCATCCTCACGATGACCGGCCGGCGGTGGACCCGGCAGGCGCTGCGCGCGGTGCTGATATCGGCGCGGGTCTCGGGTCGGCGCGAGTACCGGCCGACCGTCAGTTACGAGCCCGGGCACCGGCCGCTGACTGGTCCTATTACCGCCTCGGGGATGTGGCCGCAGATCATCAGCCCGGAGGACTCAGACCGGCTCCGCGCGCTGCTGGGGGATTCTTCCCGGCTGCGGCCCGCGGACCGGTCTTACCGGTACCTGCTGTCCGGGGTGTTCCGGTGCGGGGTGTGCGGGACGCCGATGAGCCGACTATACCTCGCTTGATGCGTATGTACAAAGCCACAACTGTCACCGATCGTAGTTTAGCAGCTACGGCAGTAAGGCTGTTATAGTAATAGTACGAATATCGGATTCCAACAGCCAATCGTCGTTGTCACATCGGACAGAAATATTAACGTGCGGCTTGGCACTATTGTAATATTATCCGCAGGATTTCTTGCATCCTAAAGGTTATTCACGGGGGTAAATGTTACCATCTCTGTAAATTACTCTGAATCTATATGGCGTGGAAAGTCAGCTATCCAGATAGTATCTTTCTCACCGGGCCGTGGTGATTTTTTCATAAGTCTATCAATGGCTCCAGTTTCAATATGCTCCAACATAAAAAGAGGCCCGTAGCGATCAGCGGTCGATCCCGGCTCTGAAAATTTATAGCCGAAACGATAACCGGGCCACTTCACATGCGAAAACAAGACGGCAACGTAGCTTTGTTCACGTTCCTGCTCGATAACTATTACCTGGAAATCCTCAGGAACATCCTCAATGAAGGGCTTACGTCCTGCGGGAGGGAGCGCATCGCCAGGTTGAGCACCATTCCGTACAGCTTGGATGATCGATGGGTCAAGAGGCGCAGATGACTCATTTTTGATTACTTTCTGAGCCAGATAGTATAGTCGATTATCCAAAATTTCTGCCTTTCCGGAAGGCACCGGCAGCCACCCACCACGAAGGGTTGCCTCAATTTCTGCACGTTGTCGCTCAAGTTGAGACTGCATATTTTTGTCAGTCATTTATTCTAAGCCTTCAGTCTTCAAAGCCGGAGCGCAAAGAGAGCTGACATCCCCACCGGGGGGGACGCAGGATAATTTATCCTCTGCGTCCCCCCGGTGGGAGATTGGTTACCTAAACTAGCCCAAGCTAGAGCGAGTTGTCGATCCAGTCTGGGCACTGTTGCTCAGCGGGGTCACCTATTCCTGGTCTGCAAAAACCAGTGACAACGCCGACAGTGTGACCATCTTGAGTAGGTTAGCCGGCAAATGTCGTATCATTGAGGGTTATCAAAAACTCCCCAATGCAGGCTTTTCCGGTTTGCTATTTAATTGTTATTAAGAATACTGAATCCTGGCACGGCGCGCCTGAAGGGCAACGGCTCCCCGCATCGGTAGAAAGGAGGTGCTAGCCAAACCCTCAGCCGATGGAGGAACCGTTGCGTCATCATCGTACCTTCGGACTGGATGCCGGACAACTCGATGAGCTGGAGAGGCGCATTCAGGTCATCATGCCGGGTCCCTGGAATAGGGGA
>JAABUX010000092.1_pt1 | contig 148268 bp, 114 predicted proteins | sample 5561851 | NCBI WGS metagenome assembly JAABUX01 (sample SAMN10711883, study PRJNA513361) | rock metagenome | isolation source: Antarctica rocks | place: Antarctica: Victoria Land, Richard Nunatak red sandstone | collected 2016-01-03
TACTGCATATGATTGCTCGCACCCATGCCGAAGCGTGAACCCAGGGCGCGCGCCGCATCTCCGCCGAAGAAGCTGCGGACAAACGCCTGATCGGCCACCGCAACCGGCTCACTTGTGGCACTGTCTGCATCTGTGAACATACGGCCACGCAGGAGCGGAATCTCCATCGTGTGGAAGAAGCCCGGGCTGACATAGTTCTGATCGGGCTCAGGATCGCTTTCCTGATTCGGACGGCCCTCGACCGAGATGTTCGAGCCATGCTCATCCCCGGACAGTAGACCTGCGAGGGAGTACGCTGCCGATTGCACGCCCGCGTGTCCCTTCGCTTCCTCGATCACGTCTGTGTACATCGCTGCAGTCGCCGCAGACGTGGCGCCGGTGGCTGATTTATCGATATGGAACGTGAGCAGCCGCGCGGTCTGGAACCCCGGATCGATGGTGCTCAATTTGTAAAGATTCCACCCGAATAATGTCGCCATGAGCAGCAGCAGGAGACTCAAGGCCAGCGTAAGCGAAACCATGCCCGAGCGAACCCGCGCACCTTGACCGCTCACCACTCCCTCGGCACGACGCAGCACCTGCGTTGGAGGCACCCGCGCATAGGCAAGCGCCGGTCCCAAGCTGAACAGCAGCGTAGTCACCAGACCTGCACCGACCCCGAACAGAAGCACCGGTCCGTGGAACGGCGCAGCCGTGGCCATTGCCGTTGCGGAGTTCGAAGGAAGCAAGCGGACCATCAGTCGCAGGCTGCTCCAGCCCAGTCCGCACCCCAGCGCGGTGCCGGCGGCTCCAATAAGCAATCCTTCGCTTACCGTGCCCGCCATGCGCTGCCACCGGCTCGCGCCGAGCGCGGCACGCAGCGCCATCTCACCCCGTCGCGTAGCCGCCCGCGAAAGCAACAGATTAGCGAGGTTCGCGCAGGCCACCAGCAGCACCAGCAGCGCCATGCCCTGCAGCACACGCACCGGCGTGCCCAGTTCCTCCGCAAGCTCTGAAACGCCGCGGCCTCCCGCTGCAAGCTTCAGGTTTGTCTTCATCCAGCCTGCGCCGTTGGAGATGGAGTCAGCATGGGTGTGGAGCACATCACGGCGCCAGTTCCACCACGCGCTGTTCAACCGTGACTCTATCCACGTCCGCCCCGCACCTGGGGGAACTCGACCCACGATCAATAGCGATCGATAGAGCGGGTCGAACTCCGTGTCGGGTCTTCCAAGCGAAAGAGCCATACGCATTGCTTTTGGGACGAACACCTGCGCCGGTCTTGCATCGAGCAGTCCGTGGTCGGCGATCACGCCGACCACGGTGAAAGCTACTCCGTTGATCGCTACCGGCATGTTCAGGACATTAGAACTCGCGGCAAAGTGACTGCGCCAGAACGATTCGCCCAGCAGTGCGACTGGATTCCCCGCGTGGATGCGATCGTCGTCTTCTGTAAGCAGGCGCCCGAGCAACGGGCGCTCGCCCAGCAAGCTGAAGTAGTTGCCGCTCACCAGCTGCGAATCGACGTGAAACGCCTCTTGCGCGGTTGCGAAATTCACAGGCAGAAAAGCCGCGGCCGCGAGCTGACCATAGGCCGCCCGAAGCGCGCGGTAAGCGGGCGGCGAAAAATAAAGGCTCTGACCGCCGCCATACGTATCAAGACTCCCGGTTTCATAATTGGAGTGCTCCGCGAGCAGCACCAGTTCCGACGGCTTGTGCACGGGCAACTGGCGTAGCAACACCTGCCGAAACACCGCATACACAGCCGTCGTGGGGCCGATGCCAAGCGCAAGTGTAAGCACGACGACCAGCGCGAATCCCGGCGCGTTGCGCAACCTGCGCAGTACCAAACGAAGATCCTGCCATAGTATTTGCATCCCTCACTCCTCCCGCAACAGCGAAGCTGGATCGACCCGCAAAGCCCGGCGCGCAGGTAGCCACGTGGCCGCGAGCGCCAGCAGTGCCATGCACGCCACCACGCCCCCAAGCACCGCCGGGTCCTGGGATGTGGCCCCGTAGACAACATGCGCAAGCAGGCGGCTCGCCATCGCCCCGAGCGCCAGCCCCGCACCCGAGCCGAACAGCAGCAGCCGCGCCGGCCGTCCCAGCGCAGCCGCAAGCACCTGCCCGCGATTCGCTCCGAGAGCGACACGCAGCCCGAGCTCCCGCATCCGCTTGCTCACCGAGTACGAAGCCATGCCGAAGATGCCGGTCACCGCGAGCATCGCGGCCAGGCTGCCCATGATGCCAAGGGCGACCGTCGCCGCAGCCGACGGGAACAGCGCCATGCCCATTGCTTGCGACCATGAGCCGATGGCGACCGGCAAGTCGGGGTCGAGCTTGTTGAACACGTCATGGATCGCGGTCGCGGTCACCGCATCGCCGGCTTGCGAGCGCACGACGAAAGTAACTTCGGTGTCGGGCACCTGCGCCGAAGGAAGAAACATGGCAGCGGTCGGGTCTTCAGTCAGCGTGTTGTACTTGCCATTTTCGACGACGCCGATTACCTGGATGCGCGGTCCACTGCGGGTGAAGTAGCGGCCCACCGCATCGGTTGTCCCGAAAACCTTACGCGCAAACGTCTGGTTCACGACTGCCACCAGTGGCGCGTGTGCATCGTCATGCCAGGTGAAGTCGCGTCCAGAGACGAGCTTTGTCTTCGCCGCTGCGAGGTAATCTGGTGAAATGTCGTAATTGTTTGCATCCGTTGCCGCGTTTGAATCGCGAAAGTCCGTGGTGCCTTCGCGATAGATATTGGTATCGGAGGTGCTGAGGCTGAGCGGGATTTTATTCGCGAAACCGGCAGCCGTGACACCCGGCATGGCCGCAATCACATCAAGCGCGCGATGCTGCGTCACTAGCGGCTGCGTATTGGGGTGCCCGCTCATGCGCAGGTCGAAGCTCGCAAGCGTGGCGCCTTTCGGCACAAAGCCATACGAGGTGTGCATGCTACGTGCCAGCCCGCGCACTGCGACTAGCGACGAGGTGACCAGCACCGAGCAAAGCACGATCTGCAGGACTAGCAACCCGTCGCGCAGAGTCCATCGGCGACCGCTCGCGACCGAAGCGGGGCCGCTCTTGATGACGAGATAAGCATTGTCTCGCCATACCTGGCGTATGGGCACAAGCCCGAGAAAGATGCCGCTCGCGACGGCAAGAGCGAGCGCGAGTGCCGACACACGCGCATCCGCGTTCACGGTGAATGCGATGGGGAAGTCCGGCGACGGGCGCCATAGCGTCAGCGCGCGTAACGCGACGTCGGCGAGCGCTAACCCCAGGGCGCCGCCCAGCAACGAGACAAGCACGGCCTCAGTTACGAGTTGCCGGACGAGGTTTGCCCGGCTTGCGCCGAGTGCGAGCCGCAGCGCCAGCTCCCGTGCACGGTCCGCTGCCCGCGCGGCAAACAAGCTGCCCAGGTTGGCACAGGCGGCCAGAAGCACGAGAGCGGCCAATGCCATGACGCCCCACAGAAACGCCCGCACAGGTCGGCCCAGCATGTCGCCAAGCAGGCCGGGGCGCGACAAGCGAAAGCTCATGCCTTCGTCCTGCATGTTGCGGCTCGCCATGTGCCTAACCAGCGTGTTCACGTCGGCTTCCGCCTCCGTCACGCTTACGCCCGGCTTAAGCCGGCCTATCACCCAGATTTCGCGGTTTCCGCGTGCTTCCAGAAAGCTATAACCCTCAAGCTGCGCCTGGTTCAGCATCGGAACCCAGAAGTCAGGCGCGGTAAAGAGCTCGCTCCCGCGGAAACTTGCGGGAGCCACGCCCAGCACCGTGAACGGATGCTTGTTGAGCTCGACTACCCGGCCTACCACGTGCGCGTCGCCGTTGAATCGACGTTGCCAGTAGGGGTAACTGAGCACGATATACGGGCTTGAGTCAGGGCCATGCGCGTCCGATGGATGGAAAAAGCGTCCCAGAACCGGCTCGACGCGGAGAACGTCGAAGTAGTTCTCCGACGCCTCGGAAAACCAGCTTTGATGAACGGATCCCGCGATACCGACGCCGGCCCGTTGCAGGTCATAGGCCGCCACGCCCGAGAAGCTCCGGTTGCCGTCGCGCAAGTCGCGATAGTCCGGGTACGACTGCGTAGGCGAGGAAGCGACCGTGCTACCCGTATTACCGAGACGATTGAAAGAAACAAGCTGCCGCGCGTCCGGCAGCGGCAGGGGACGCAGCACCAGCGCGTTCAGCACGCTGAACACAATCGCATTCGCGCCCACACCGAGCGCAAGCGTAAGCACGACGGTGAGCGTGAAGCCGGGCTGCCTGCGCAACCCGCGCAGGGTGTACCGAAGATGGTTCCAGAGTATTTGCATGCAGGGACTCCCGTCCTATTCGGTTCTCAGTGCTTCCATGGGTTCAACCCGCGCTGCCCTGCGCGCGGGCAGCAGGGCAGCCGCAAGGGCTGTGACAAGGAGAAGACCAATCGCCAGCATCACGGCAATGGACCCGTTGAATAACAAGCCGCTGCGCTCGCCGGATTCCGTGCCGATGACATTCTCAGCAATCCAGCGCGTGAGCAGTGGTTGCAACAGCAGCGCTCCCACCCCGCCCAGCGCGGCGCCCGTCAGCGCAAGCAAAGCACTCCCCGCGACGACCCCGCGCAGGATAGCTCCCCGGCTCGCGCCCAGCGCCATGCGAATGCCGATCTCGCGCGTGCGCTGCGCCACCTGGTAACTGAGCAGCCCGAACAGTCCGATCGCCGTCAGCAGCACGCCGAACGCAGCGAAACCCTCGGCCAGCTCCGTAAAAAACCGCGGCGCCGCGACCGAGTTGTCGACCACCTGCTGCATAGTCGTGAGCTTCGCGACGGGGATTTCCGCATCAGCATCGGCCACGGCTTTCCGCACCATCGGCCCGGCATCGATCCGCGCCGCCAGCTTCACAACAAAGCTGGTGGGGAACCAACCGTTGAGCATCTTTGTCCCGTCATCTGACAGCTGTGCTAACGGCTCGTACACCATGATGCTGGACTCGGCCAGCGAGCGCCCCGGTGCATCCGCGACCACACCGACGACGCGCCAAGTGCGCTTACCCATTTGAACCGAGCTGCCCACCGGCGAGCGCCCCGGCCACCAGCGACGCGCGGCTGTGGAGCCGACAACAATAGCCGGCATCGTCGAAGGCCCGTCGCTGTCCCTGATGTCGCGCCCCTCAAGCAGCGGAAGCTTCATCGTCCTGAAATATCCCGGCGTGACGGCGCGAGATTCCACGAGATGCTCCAGTTGCGAGCGCCCATCCGGATGACCGCTGGTATTCAGGCCGCGATCAAGCGGCAGCCCATTGATGGCCGCCGCACTGCTCACACCTGGGGACTGCCCCAATCGCGCGAGCACCTTCTGCACAAACTGTCCGGTCGCGAGTGTCGACGAGTACCGCTCGCCCTTGAGGTTAGTCTGGAAAACAACCAGCTTTTCGGGCGCAAACCCCAGCGGCTGCGCACGCAGCCTGAGAAACGTGCCCAGCAGCAGCGAAGCGGTCGAGAGCAGGATGACCGCAAGGCTCATCTGTAACACCAGCAGGGTGCGGCTCGCGCGCTGCTGGCGTCGTGTGCCACCCGCTTGCCGTGCGCCGGGTTGCAGGCTCGACCGCCCCTGCGCCAATGCCACGATGGCAAGTGGTGCGCCGAACAACACAGCGCTCAACAGGCCCAGCACCCCGGCTTGCCCCAGCGTGGACCACGCACCCGCCGCGCCATTGAGCTGAGGAATCGCAATCGGTGAAGCCCCAAGCAGAAACGGCAGCAGCAGACGTGCCGCGAGCACCGCGCCCGCCACCCCTGCGAGCGACACCAGCATCGTCTCAAGAACGGCGAGCCGTACCAGGCGCCAGCGTGTTGCGCCCAGCGCCGTGCGCAACGCAAACTCCGAAGCCCGCCGCAGTGCGCGCGCCGTGTTGAGCCCGGCTAGATTGAGGCAGGCGAGCAGCAGCACAGCGACGCTCGCCCCCGTCATCACGACGAGGCTCTCATGCACGCCCCCAGCGACGACGGTCGCAAGCGGCCAGACGTGGCAGTGCGGCAGCTGCCCTGCCGGATCCTGCCATGTTTTGTAGTATGGGTCCGCGCGATACAGCGCAGCATCGAGCGCCTGTATCTCCCCCTGCGCTTGCGCAAGCGTCACGCCGGGGCGCAGGCGGGCATACATCTGGTAGTTGTGGCCCTCGTAGCCAGGGTCTTTCGGGCTCGCCTTCAGCGGCCTCCATGCATCTGGGGAGACGATCTCGTGCTGCGACGCATACGTCTCGGCATGGAAGTTCGCCGGCATCACGCCGACCACGACGATGCTCTCCTGGTTGAGCCGCAGCGTGCGGCCGACCACCGACGGGTCGCCGCCAAAAGCCCGCTGCCACAGCCCGTAGGAAAGAACCAGCGCCTGCGGGCCGCCCGGACGATCCTCCTCCTCGGTGAAAGCGCGACCGAGCGCGGGAACGGCGCCGAGCGTGTCAAAGTAGCCGCGCGATACACCTAACAGCGCGACGCTCGAGGCATGGCCATCCTTGCCGGAAAGATTGGCCGTGGTACTGCTCTGGCTGATCAGAGTAGACGCCTGAAAACTGCGACTGGTTCGCATCAGGAACTCGGCGCTGTCGCCTGTCTGGTCCGCATTCGGCGCTCCCCCCGGCCACGCAAACGCGACCCCGACCAGGCGCTCCGCCTGTGGGTAAGGCAGCGGCGCAAGCAGCACCTGCCGCACCACGCTGAACACGGTCGCGGTGACCCCGATGCCCAGCGCGAGCGTGAGCACCGCGGTGAGGGTAAAACCCGGTGCATTGCGCAACTGCCGCAAGGCGTAGCGAAGATCGTTCCAGAGCGTTTGCATTGTTACTCCGTCCTGAGTGCGCGTATGGGGTCGATGGAAGCGGCACGCCGCGCGGGAACCAGCGCGGCCGCGAATGCCGAGGCGAGCAGCAGCCCGGCAACAGAGAGCAGCACTACCGGCTGAAAGCCGCTGGTCTGGTACAGCGTGTGCGCCAGCAGCCGCGCCGCCACGAAGCACAGCGGCAGCCCGAGCGCCAGGCCGAGCAACGCCTGCCCGAGCGCGCGCTTGACAATCATCGCGAGCACCCCGCCCCGGCTCGCCCCCAGCGCCATGCGAATCCCAATCTCGCTCGTCCGCCGCGCCACCGCGTAGGCCGTCACCCCGTACAGCCCGATCGACGCGAGCACCAGCGCCAGGACACCGAACAGAGTAGTCAGCCGCACCGTCAGCTCTTCCTGCGTGAAGTTGCTGCTGAGCTGGTCTTGGTACGACAGCATCTTCAGCACCGGAATGCCGGGGTCGATCGATTGCAGCGCCCGCCGCACCTGGGCTGAGGCCGCGCTCCCGTCGCCGCGATAGTGCACGATTAGGTTGCTCGCGAAGTGCTCGAAGTGTTCATTCGAGATCTCGTTGGCCTTGGCGTACGGCACGGACTGCGCCATCGGCGTGAAATACATCGGCCGCACTGGTTCAGACGGGTTCACATACTTGGTATTTTCGACCACGCCGACGATCTCCCACTCCGCCGACGAGGTCGGAAGGGGGCCGAAGTGCTCCCCGACCGGACTTTTGCCCGCAAGAAACCGCTGCACAAACGCCTGGTTCACCACCGCGATACGCGTACTGGTCGCCGTGTCGTGCTCGCCGATGCCGCGGCCCAGCAGGACGCGCGTACCCAGGGTCGAAAAGAACCCAGGACTGACGGCGGAGTAGGACGCGATGTGCGCGGCGTCGTAAACGGGAGTGCGCCCAGGCTGGAAGACAGCCCCGGTCCAGGTGTCATTCGTCATCGGTCCATAGGTGGCATACGCAAAGCTCTCGATGCCCCCCCAGCCGCGAAAACACGTCGTCGATCTGCCGGTACAGCCCGGCGAGCCGGTCGTAGCTGTAGCCGGCAGCCGCCAGGTCGGTCGACACAATCAGCCGACCTTCCGGCTGGAAGCGAAAATCCTGGTGCTCCAGGTGGCGCAGGCTCGTGATGAGCAGCCCCGCTGTTGAGAGCAGTACGAGCGAGAGCGCGGCCTGCAGAATCACGAGCAGCTTCTGCGGGGTCGCACTCGCGTCGCGGGTGCTGCGGTTGGCTCCGCGCAGCGCTTCCACCGGGCTCGTGCGCGAGGTAATCCAGGCCGGCGCAATGCCGAACACCACACCGGTGACAAGCGAAACAAGCAGCGCGAACAACAGCACAGGCACCGATGGCGAGGCCGAAAGCGGACTCAACTCCGCGCCCCGCATGGCGAGCGAGAGAATCGCGCGCGTGCCCGCATAGGCAACGACCACCGCCGCAATGCCGCCGAAGATCGAGAGCAGCACCGCTTCGACCAGCATCTGCCGAATCAGCCGCGCCCTCGGCGCACCCAGCGCGGAACGCACCGCAAGCTCCTGCTGGCGTGCCATGCCGCGCACCAGCATGAGGTTTGCCAGGTTGGCGCAGGCGATCAGCAGCACGAAACCGGCGACGGAAAGCAGCAGTTTCAGGCTGCTCTCATACTGGTCCCGCAGGTCGTTGATGCCGCCGCTCGCCGGCGCAAGCTCAGTGGTCTGCCGCGCCAGGATCTGGCTTGTTGCGTTCTCAAACAGGCCGCGATTCGCATCGATCCACTGCCGCAGCTCTCCCTGAATAGCCAACTGCACCTGCGTCACCTGCTTCGCGCGCGGTATCCGCACCAGCACATTCAGCCAGCCCTGCTCCGGGTACCGCATCAGCGGATAATCCGGTTCGAACAGCGGCTCCTCCGCAAGCGGCAGCCACACCCCGGGCGGGTCCTGCATCGCACGCTCCCCCAGGAACCCGGCCGCCGCGATGCCGACCACCGTCACCGGATGCCCCGTGAGCAGCAGCGTGCTGCCCACCAGACGAGGATCGGCGCCGAACTTCGTCTGCCACAGCGTATAGCTCACCACCGCCGTCGGCGGGGCGCCCTCGCGGTCGTCCTCGGGCGAAAGCAGGCGCCCGGCATACGGCTTGACCCCCAGCACGGAAAAGTAATTGCCGGAGATGAAGTGAGCCGTCAAAGGCTGCGCCGCGTCCGCATTGCCCGGTTTCCGCGCGCTCACCGTCGTGATGGCGGACTGGACCGCGGCCACCCCCGTCGTGTCTGGCGTGTTGTCGCGCAAAGAGCGGTACATCTCATAGGAAAACATCGACCAGTCGTTCTGCAGGCCGCCGCTTACGCCGGAAGTGTTGCTCTTGCCGACTTTGTACAGCTGCTCCGGATGCGAAACAGGAATGGAGCGCAGCAGCACCTGGTACACCAGCGTGAAAATGGCAGTTGTCGCGCCAATGCCGAGCGCCAGCGTGAGAATCGCGGTAGCGGCAAAGCCGGGTGATTTGCGCAACTGGCGCAGCGCGTAGCGGATATCGGCGAGGATCGTATGCATGTGTTTCCTTCTGTAACCGTGAGTGTGGCTATTCGGAGCGCAGTACCTGCATAGGGTCAACCGAAGCCGCAGCGCGGGCCGGTAAGAGCGTCGCGAGCAGAGAGAGCAGCAGAACCGCGAGCGCTGCAAGCGCATAGGCCAGAGCATCAAATGCGGGGAGCTGGCCAACCACACTGCCCAGAACACGTGAGACCGCAAGCGAAAGCCCGATGCCGATCGCAATGCCAACCGCCGTCACCTTTGCGGTATTGCGCAGCACGAGACCTAGCATCTGTGCGCGGTTTGCGCCGAGCGCGATGCGGAGTCCGAACTCGAAGCGACGTTGTGCGACCGTGTAGCTGGTCACGCCATACAGCCCCACGCCCGCAAGCAGAATGCTGACAGCCGCAAAGCTCGCGAACAGCACGGTGCGGAATTGATCGGCGCGCTCAGTCACCCCTATGTTTTCGCGCATGGTGGTCGCTGTCACGGCTATCTCCGGGTAAGTCTGCTCCAGGCGCTTACGCAGGGTTTCCGCCATGGCTGCCGGTTCCAGCCTGGTTCGGACGACGAGCTGCATATCCGACGCAATGAACGCGTGCTGCGCAACCGGGATGTACATCGTGGGGTCGGGCGCGGCGCCCGGAGAGCGACTCCGGATATCGCCAACGACGCCTACGATCGTCCACACGATGCTGTCAGCGTCGTAGCCGTTGGTGACCTGCCGCCCGATTGGGTCCTGGCCGGGAAAAACCTTACGCGCCAGCTCGTTGCTGACGAGCACGACGAGCGGTGCGCCGACGCGATCCTCTGGGGAAAGACCGCGCCCGCGAAGCAGGGGAACACGCAGGGTTGCGAGCAGGCCGGGCGTTACCGCGCGCACCTCGGCACTCGGCAGATTCTCGACCCCTGGCGCGAAGCTCTGGCGCCCTTTCACTGCATAGCCGATGGAGGGCCCGTCAAAGCCCATGGGCGCGCCTGCGATGGCCGCTACGGATTCAACGCCGGGTACGGACGAGAGAGACGCCTGCGCGGCATCGAGGCGCGACAGATTTGTCTCGCCGATGCGCGTCCAAGCAGCCGCGACAGCTGCTTGCGAGGCAGGCGAATGATCCTTTGCGACCGGCGCGGGCGTGGAAAGAATGGCATGCGTGTCGAGGGTGACGAGGTGCTCAGCGGCGAAGCCGAGATCTTGGCGGGACTGCGCGATGAGCTGCCGAGCCAGCAGAATCGCCGAAACGGAAAGTGCAAGCGTGAGCGCGACCTCGGCAACGACCAAGCTGTTGCGCAGCCGCAGGATGCTGCGGCTCTCCGTGCCTCGCGCGGCATCCTGCCGAAGCACCGAAGCCGGATCGACGTGCCACGAACGCCATACGGGGAACACCGCTGTCAAACTCATCAAAAGGAGGCTGACCAGAAACGAAAAAAGCAGCTCATGCACGTTAAGGTGAATATCCGCGAGCCTCGGTGTGCTTGCCGGAGCAAGCAGGACAAGGAGCCGCAACGCGGGCACAGCAAGCAACACAGCCGCAGCTGAGCCGGCGGCAGCCAGCAGGGAGGCTTCGCTAAGTGCGCGGGAAGCGAGCATTGCCCGCGATGCGCCGAGCGCCGTGCGGATCGTGACTGCTCGCAACTGGCGCGTAGCCCGCACAAGCTGCAGGTGAGTGACGTTGGCGCAGACAATCAACAGGATCACGCCGACTGAGCCCATCAGCAGGTGAAGCGTAGGACGAATGCCGCCGGTGAGCTGCTCCTGGAGCGAAACTGCCTCAAGCGTCTTGTGCCGGTCTTCAGGGAAAGTATGCTGCAGCCCGCGCGAGAAAGCCGCGAGTTCAGCATCGAGCTGCTGGGGGGTGATACCAGCACGCCTTTTGCCGACCACATTTGAGCTGTAGGAGGTGCGGCTTGTCTCCTGGGGTGCAGGCTTGGTTTCAAACCAGACCGTGGTTTTACCAGGGAACGAGAAACCGTCCGGCAAAACGCCGACGATGGAGCGCAGCGCACCCGTGTAAAGAATGGCCTTGCCGACGGCGGCCCGGGCTGAGCCGAAGTGCTCACGCGCAAACGATGCGCTCACGAGGGCGTTCTGGCCGGCTGTATCCGTGTTCTCAAAGAGATGGCCTGCAACGGGCTCGACTCCCATCACTTCGCCGAACCGCGGGCTGACGTTCGCTACAGGAAGATAGAAAGCTCCACCATTCACCTGGGCGCCGTCAAAACCGCTGTAGTAGAAAGCGGTTGCCTCCAGACCCTTCACGTCGCGAGCTAAATCGCTATAGTCCTCTCCGCCGAGCCTCGGTATGGAACGGCTCTCATCGACAAAGTGCGTGCGTACCGCGACGATACGGTCAGCATCGTGGTAGCCGAGAGGCCGCAGCAGAACACAGTCCACCACCGCGAAAATAGCCGCGTTCATTCCGATGCCGATGCCCAGCGTGGCTACCACGGTAAGCACAAACGCGGGCGAGCGGCGAAGACTTTGCCATGTGGAGCGCAGCCCGGCGTTCATGCCCGGTCCGCCTGAGAAATCCCCTTGGTAATCGTACTGGGGTTGTGCTCCGGATTTTCCAGCAACCGCAGCAACTCCCCCTCCGCCACGACCTTGCCGTCAAACAAATGCACCTGCCGCTCCGCATGCGCGGCAAACCGCGGGTCATGCGTCACCATGCAGATCGTCGAGCCCTCGGCATGCAGCTCCTTAAGCAGGCTCATCACCGCTTCGCCGTTTTTCGAGTCGAGATTGCCCGTGGGCTCGTCCGCCAGCAGGATCGATGGCGCCCCGGCGAGCGCCCGCGCGACCGCCACCCTCTGCTGCTGGCCGCCCGAGAGCTGCGACGGGTAGTGCCGCATCCGGTGCGCCATCGCCACGCGCTCAAGCGACTTCCCCACCCGCTCCTTGCGCTCGCTCGCCGCCATCCCGGCGCGGTACGTCAGCGGCAGCTCGACGTTCTCGTACACCGTCAGGTCGCCGATCAGGTTGAAGCTCTGGAAGATAAAGCCGATCTCCTGGTTGCGGATCCGCGAGCGCTCGGCGAAGCTCAGATTTTCCACCGGCTTGCCGTTGAGCTGGTACGCGCCGTCACTCGGCGTATCGAGCAGGCCAATAATCGACAGCAATGTGGATTTGCCGCACCCCGACGGCCCCGACATCGCCACATACTCGCCGCGATGGATCGACAAGTGAACGCCCGAGAGCGCGTGCGTTTCGATGTCCTCGGTGTAGAAGACTTTCTTCATCGCTTCGATCCGAATCAGTGCTTCGCCGTCCCGTACTTCGCTCATGCCTTGCTCTCCCTTTGTCATCAAACTTGAGTTACGCAACCCGGTTACAAATTCACTGGCAAACCTCAATCCAGCCGAATGCGATCCACATTGTCCCAGCGCGACATATCCGACAGGATCACGGTGTCGCCCTCATTCAACCCGCCCAGCACCTGGATGGCATTCACAGACGCGCGCCCCACCTTCACCGGCACCCGCACCGCCCCCTTGCCGTCCGGCGTCAGCCGAAACAGACTGATCGTGCTGTTCTCGTTGCCGAACGCCGGCCGCCCCACGTACAGCACATTCTGCAAACGGTCCAGGTCGATCGTGCCGTCCACGCTCAGGTCCGGCCGCGCGCCCTGCGGCAGAGCCCCCACAAGCTCTACGTCCACGGTGACGGTTCCGTTCAAAACCGCCGGATCGATCCGCGTCACCTTGCCCGCGATCACCCCGTTATGCGTGTCGATCTCCGCCGGCTGCGCAATCTGGATATCGCGCGCCTGCGTCTCCGCGATCTTCAGCGAAGCCTTCAACTGGTCTGGCTGCACCACCTTCGCCAGCGTCGTGCCCGGCGTCACATGCTCGCCCACCTGGTGCGGCAGCTCCACGAGTACGCCGGCAATCCCGGCCTGCACGCTCAAGGCATCCTGCTGCCGCTGCTTCAACGCCAGCATGGCGCGCGCTTCATCCACCTTGGTCTGTTGCACCTCAAGCTGCGTGGCAATCGCCTTATCGTTCACCGTAAGCCGCTCGGCTTCGATCCCGTCGCGCGTCTTCAACTCATCGGACTTGCCCTGTGAAGCGCTGTAGGTCAACCCCGAAATCACGCCGAGCTTGTAGAGCGCCTCATCGGTCTGCGCCTGCTTCTGCGCCTGGTTGTGGTCCGCCGTCACCGTCGCCGCGCCCGCGCGCTGCGTCATCAGGTCGCTTTGGAGCTTGGCCTGCAGGTTGCCGTACTCCACCTGCGCGCCTTTCAGGGTCAGCCGCGCCGTCATCAGTTCCTGTTCCAGCTGCGGGTCGGTCAGGTCCATGATGACCGTCCCCGGCTCCACCTTTGCGCCCGGCAGCACCCGCAAGCGCACCACCGTCGCTTCGGTTTGCGCGGGGATCAGCCGAATGCGGTCCTCGCGCGGCACCAGCGTACCGATGCCGCGCACCTGCCGTACCATGGGCCCGCGCTTGACCGTGTCGGTCCACACCGTGGAGCGCTCTACTGACGGCGATGCGGGCTTCAGCCGTGAAACCCCAAAGGCAACCGCCGCAAGCACGGCGAGCGCCCCAGCGGCCAGCACCCAGCGCTGGCGTGTTTTCCTGCGTTTTATGTCGGGACGTGCAATATCCATGTTTCATACAGTTGCACGAGCGTTGCCAAATACCGGCGTTCAATTGCCGCTCATAATAAGGAGGTTAGCCTGACATGGTCGATCCCGCACTGTCCGCATTCGGGCAGCGATGTCCATTTTCGGACATTCTCGCTATCCGTTCTTTCCCGGCAAGAGCTTTTCAGAAGCAGCTTCGGCACGAATAGCTCAGCCTAAGTACATGACCTTCCAAAGCTGGTCACCCTTCCAGCAGTGCGATATTGAAGGCCAGTAGGAAAGCGCTAGACACTGAGGGAAACAACGATGCGGTCATCGTGAATCAGGCAATGAAGGGTTATTGTGAAGCAATCGGTAGTAGTCGGCGGCCTCACTTTTCAGGCCAAGTTCCTCAGCAATTCAGGATCGAACCGCACGGCTTATCACATGCTGACTTAGCGCGCGGTTGCTTTAGCAGCGCGGGACTCCCCGGTATCTTCCGTCAGCATGACGATCCGATCCGACCCCTCAGCGGTAAAACGCTCCTGAAAGCCGCTGGGCCATCTCACGTCGATTGTTGAGGCCCCGTTTGCCGTACCCAGTCCGAAGTGCAGTCTCAGATCGCTGCTCGAGTTATAGCTGGAGCCGCTACGGACCTCCTGCACATAGCGCCTTCCATCGGAACCAACAAGTGTCACGCGTGCCCCGATCCCGTCGGCGTTCGATTGAGTGCCTCGCAGTCGGAGTCCCAGCCAGTGGTTCGGATGGGGGGCAACATTGACGAGCAGCGCCGGAATCGCTCCCATGTTGTTGACTACAGCGGAGATTCGGCCATCGTTCCAGAAGTCCGCGACCGCCAGTCCCCGCCCGGACCGCGCGTCGAGTAATCCGGGACCGGCCTGTCGGCTGATATCCTGAAACTTTTTATTTCCCAGGTTGAGATAGAGAAGTCGAGGCTCTTCGTAACTCGAACCCAGATGCGCCGTGTCAACTTCCGGATACACATGTCCATTGGCAAGTAACAAGTCCGGCCAGCCATCGTTGTTTACGTCGACAAACATCACTCCCCACCCGAGATACTTTGTATTGAGACCCAGTCCTGCCTCGAATATTCGCGAAGTAAAGGTGCCGTTTCCGTTGTTACGGTAAAGCGACGAAGTATCGTCGGAGAAGTTTGTCTTGAAGATATCCGGCAGCCCATCCCCGTCGAAGTCTCCGACCGTGGACCCCATGCCCGCCTGCTCCCGCCCATCTTCATCGAAAGCCGCGCCCGCGTCCGCGCCCACATCCGTATACGTGCCGTTCTTGTTATTCCGGTAAAGAATACTCGGGGTGCTGTCGCAGGCTAGATACAGGTCCGGCCAGCCATCGTCGTTATAATCCAGCGTCGAAACGCTGAAGCAATAGTGTCCGTCGGTGTGGGCGATTCCACTCGACATAGTCGCGTTACTGAACCTGCCGCTGCCCTCGTTGTGAAACAGCGTATTGGTTGTGTAGGGCAATCCCCTTGGACCGCACATGACGGGTGTGCCCTTCCAGACGCACATCTGGCCTTCTCCGGGTTTGGGCGCAGTATCCTCGTCGAACCTGACATAGTTAGCCACCATGATATCCAGCCTGCCATCCCGGTCGTAATCCACAAAGGCGCAGCCGGTGCCCCACTGCTTTCCTGTCCCGGCTACGCCTGCTTCCTGCGCGACTTCACGGAATGTTCCGTCGCGGTTGTTATGAAAAAGCCGGTTGGTTCCGTAGAAAGTCAGGTATAAGTCATCCCAGCCGTCATTATCGTAATCGCCCACGCAGGCGCCCTGGCCCCATCCAGAAGTTACAAGGCCAGCCTTGTGGGTTACATCCGTAAAGGTTCCGTCATGGTTGTTATGATAAAGGTGCCCTGTGGGAGACACGGAAAAATTCGAGGGCTTTCCCTCCGAGAACGCTCCATTGGCAACGTAGATATCCGGCCAGCCGTCTCGGTCGTAATCGATCACGGCGACCCCGCTGCCCGTTGTTTCTATGATGTACCGCTTGCTGCTCTCGCCGCCGTTCACATCCAGCGCCATCAACCCTGCCTGTCGCGAAACATCGACGAACCATGCGGGGCCGGACTGCCTCGGATCGACGGGGTAGATAGCCGCCTTCCTGCCTGAGGCCGAGGGCTTCTGGGAGGCGTGCTCGCGCGCGGCCCGCTGCGTCAGAAATGGCGCAGGTGCAAGCAAAAACGCCAACAGCGCCGCAATCAGCAGACCCATGCACGGAGCCTATCACCGCACCCTGACCGTTGCTCCAGGCGTCCAGCCTCCGATGTATGCTTGAATGTCATGCGCTGGATGCTCGCAATTCTGCTTTTCGCCGCGCGGCTGTGTCTGGCGCAAACAGCACCGCCGGCCGCGGCAGTTTCATCCGCCGCACCCGCCGCTAGGCCCTCCGCGATCGACGCCGCCCGCGACGACCTGGCGCACGGCAAGCCAACGGAGGCCATCGCGCTGCTTGAGAAAATTCGCGTCGCTGGCCCGGAGCAGAAGGGCGTCGCGCATGAACTCGGCCTGGCCTACTATCGAACGGGCAAGCTGCTGCAGGCGCGTGATGCTTTCGCGCAGGCCATCCAGGCTGACCCCTCCGACGTGGAATCCGTTCAGATGGAGGGACTGAGCCTGTATCGTATGGGGCAGCCCGCTGCCGCCATACCTTACCTCAAGCGCGTAACCCACTGGACACCCAACGCGAACGCCGATGCGAATCATGTGCTGGGGCTTTGCTATCTCAACTCCCAGCACTTCGACGAAGCGAGGCAGGCATTCGCGGAGGAATACGAACTGAAGCCGGACTCGGGCGCGGCTTACCTGCTGCTTGCGCGCATGCTGGTCCAGGTAAATCTCCCGGAGCAAGGCGCCGCAGCCGCCGAACGTGCGCTGGCGCTCTCGCCCGGCCTGCCGCTGGCACATTTCCTGGTTGGGGAAGAAGCCCTGTTCAAGTCCGATGTCGCGCGCGCAACCACGGAATTCGAAGCCGAACGAGCGCTGAACCCGGAGTATGCGCCGGTCTACGAGCGGCTGGCCGACGTGGACACCCGCACCGGCAAATACGATCAGGCTGAAGAACTGCTGCTCAAATCGATTGCGCTCGACAACTCACGCACCGGCCCGTTTCTGCTGATGGGCAAGGTTCTGCTGCGCCGCGACGACCCGGAAACTGCCGCCATGTATCTGCAACATGCCGAAAAGATGGATCCTTCAAACTTCATCCTGCATACGCTGCTGGGTCAGACCTACCGGGGCCTTGGGCACGAAGAGCAGGCCAGGACGGAGTTCGACGCCGCGGCAAAAATCCACGCCGCGGGCGAACTCAAGCTTCAGAACGTGCAGTAACCCGATTAACGAAGGTGAAGGGCGACGATTCTGGCCTGGAGGGGGACGCTTCCCGCGATGGAAGTCTCAAGCACAGCCTCGAAGGGCCGCACTCTGCCGCTCGGCCCCGATACAACGCGAAAGAGTTGCTCCAGCGTGTCCTTGCGGCAGGCAAACTCGACGGCGCTTTGCGTGCCGAATGTCGTCAGGCCGCTGAAGAGGAGCAGCTTCCGATCTCCCTGAAGACCGGGAAGCAGCGCCAGGATGGCGTAGTCCTTGGTGAACGGATGCTCCGGCCTTGCGTAAAGGGCCAGTTCGCCGGGCCGCGGATGATGGTTCACAATGCCCGCGTACCCGTTTCCAGCCATGAGCGTAAAGTCCATCGTCGAAGGAAGCTCGCGTAAGGACGAGTTCTCCGCGACCGAGCCGATGAAGATCAGGTTGCTCAGCTTCGCTTCGTCCCAGGTCACCAGCAGGTTGCGCTTGAGCGTAAAGCTGGCATGGTGCGCGTCGAACAATCGCGTCAGGTCATACACGCTGGTCAGCTCGCCGATCCCCGTGTAGGTTGCGACGAACTGCCCGCTATCCGGAGGCTGCGAGCGGGTGGCTGCCGGGGCATAGCGAAGCCCGTTGGTGGAGTCGCCCACGAAAAGGGCATTGCTATAAATGACGAGCGAACCGTTGTCGGAGAAGAACGGCGCCCAGAAGCGCTCCACAGGCGACTGCTGCCGGGAGCGTACAGTGAAACCCCACACGCCCAGCCCACACACGAGCAGAAGCGCCAGCATTCCGGCCCAAAGGACACCCCGCTTGCCTGCTTTCCTAAACGCTTTGGGGTGCGAAGGGGCAGGCGTCACAACGGGCTCCAGCGATGGCGGCAGAATCGGAGAGGACGCCCGGGCACGGAACACAGGCAGGTAATGTCCTTTCGGAATCTCGATGACAATTTTTTCTTCAAGCCCTTCATTGCTGAAGTATTCCAGCAGCTTTTGCCGCAACCCACGTGCGTGGGTGCGCACAATGCTGTCTTCGCTCGAGTTGTACCCGGGCTGCCGCTGAAAAACGTTCATCCCGATCTGCTGCTCGGTCGCCTCCTCCGGCGCCTCGCGCAGGGCGCAGTCGCACACATAATAGAGAAAATCCCGAAGGCGATTGGAAGCATGGAAACACTGACTCGCGGCGATGCGCTCCACCAACTCCCAATGTGGGTGCGCCTGGACTTGCGAACTGGGCGCGGTTGACGTGTGGGTGCGGGTCATACACTGCCTCGGGACGTATCATACCCGTATTTCACGGGTCAAATCACCGTGAGATACGTTACCAGCTCTACCCTGCGGCGCTGAATGTGGCAATTGGCCTGAAGTTCCGCCGGAGAGCGGTCCCAAGGCCAGCCCCAATTTCCCCGGATACTGATCGCTCGGCATCAGACTCCGGCGAAGCAATGGGTTTAAGGTTTTTGGAGGCAGTATGCAAAGCAAAGTCTCTGGCAAGAGAAACCAGTCGCGCGGAGCACCGCAGCTACAACGAGCTACCGCGCTACTGGCGTTTACCGTGGCGGCATCCTGGAGCGCTAGCACGACGGCTTACGCACAGGCCGTCTACGGTTCGGTATACGGAACGATCACGGATAACACAGGCGCCGTGGTTCCCGGGGCCAAGATTACGGTCACGGATGTGTCCAAGGGCACTTCCATGACCACGACCAGCAATGGCAGCGGCGATTATCGCGTCGATCACCTTATCCCCGACACCTACTCGGTCCAGGTCGAGTCCGCCGGGTTTAACAAGTCCTCTGCTCCCGGGGTGATCGTCAACGCGGACACGGCCCCTAAGGTAGACGTGAAGCTGCAGGTCGGCTCGACCTCCAACACCGTCCAGGTGACAGGAGGCGCCCCGCTGCTTCAGACGCAGCACACGGATGTGAGCACCGTGCTGAATACGCGCACGCTCGAGAGCACCCCGAACCTCAACCGCAATTTCACCTCCTTTGAGCTGCTGACGCCAGGTACTACCTATATTGGCTGGAGCGTGGGCCAGGCGACCAACCCGCAGCAAAGCGAGCAGATCGAAGTGAACGGGCAGCTCCCTTTCGCGACCGGTTACGAGCTCGACGGCACCGACAACCAGGATCCGATCCAGGGCGTGGCCGTCATCAACCCGGACCTCGACGCGGTCTCCGAGACCAAGGTGACCTCGCAGAACTACGACGCCGAGTTCGGCAAGGCGGTCGCCGGCCTTGTCACCGCCCAGACCAAATCGGGCGGCAACGACTTTCACGGCTCGGCATTCGAGTACCGCCGCTCCGACGCGCAACAGGCGCGCGACCCCTTCACGCAGTACGCCCCGAACGCGATCACCGGCAAATACATTCCGTCCTTCCTCCACAACCAGTTCGGCGGGTCGATCGGCGGACCCATTCGCAAGGAGAAGCTGTTCTTCTTCGGCGACTACCAAGGTCTCCGCGAGAAGACCGGCACCACGATCCTGACCACCGTGCCGACCGCGCTGGTGCACGCAACCTGCACCTCCGGCAACGCCTGCGACCTGAGCGACTACCTCAACCCGGCGCTGCAAGGCAGCCCGACTTACCAGATTTACGATCCGCAGTCGAACACTGCCGGACAGTCCGGGCGCACCCCGTTCACCAACAATGTCGTTCCGGCCGGCCGCCTTTCGGCCCCGGCCGTCAACCTGCTCAAACTCATTCCACTGCCGAACAACGGCAATAACATCATCAACAATTACGTGGGATCGGGATCGGGCGGCTTCAATACGGATGAGTTCGATGTGCGCATCGACGGGCAGGTCAGCGAAAAGTTCCACGCGTTTGGCCGCTACACGCGCTTCAACTCGAACCTGGCAGGCGCGCCGGTGTTTGGCGCCGCGGGCGGCCCGGGCTTTGGCAGCAGCAACTTCGCCGGCACCGATACGGCGCTCGACCAGAGCATCGCGGCCGGCGGTGACTTTGCCCTCTCCGCCAGGTGGCTCACAGACTTCCGCTTCGGCTGGTTCCGTCTGGCAATCGACGAAGAGGGCCCAAACTACAACCAGCCGCTCGGTACCAGCCTCGGCATTCCGGGCGTCAACCAGGGCGACCTCTCGCTCACGGGCGGCCTGCCCCAGTTCAACGTAGCGATTCCGAGCAATGGCACCAACGGCGGCAACACCGTCACGTACGGCACCACCACCAACCCATACATCCAGACGGAGAGCCAGTTCCAGGGCGTCGACAACTGGACGCGCGTGCAGGGGAACCATAACATCCGGTTCGGTGTGGATGCCCGCTACGGCCTGAACCATCTGGTCGGCGTCAACAATAACAACCTGCTGTCAGGAAATTTCCAGTTCGCCTCCTCGGTAACCGGCGGCTCGGCAACGGCAACCGCCACGGGCAGCCAGGGACTGGGCTTCGCCACGCTGCTGCTGGGGGATGTATCCACCTTTAACCGCACCCAGATCCGGAACACCGGGGCCGAGGAGCGGCAGAAGCGGATTTTCTTCTTCGGCCAGGACCAGTGGCGCGCCACCCAGACGCTCACCATCAACTACGGCCTGCGCTGGGAGCTCTACTATCCGGAAACCGTGGCCGGCAAGGGCCAGGGTGGCTTACTCGACCTGAACACGGGCAACGTCCGCATCGCGGGCTACGGCAACTACGGCACCAACCTCAACGTCGCGATGGACTACCTGCATCTGGCGCCGCGGGTCGGCGTCGCGTGGCAGTTCTTGCCCAATACCGTGGTCCGCGCCGGCTATGGGCGGGTGTACGGACAAGGCTGGTCAGGCGATACATTCGGCGAAGTGCTGACCTTCTCCTTCCCAACCGCCGTGACCCAAAACCTGAATTCGGCCAATAACTTCAACTATGCCACGACCCTGACGGGCGGCCCACCGGTTTATAACTTCCCCGCTATCCCGGCCAGCGGCAACTATCCACTGCCCAACGGCATTCAGGTGCCGACTCGGCCGCTCACCGTGCGTATCCCCACGCTTGATGCCTGGAACTTCATGCTGCAGCAGGAGCTGTCAAGCACCTCCGCCCTGCAGATCGGCTATGTCGCGAGCCACGGCATCCATAACATGTTCGACTCGTCGAACCAGTCCAGCCCCAACCAGCCCACGCTCGCCGGGTTCGACTGCATCGCAAGCGGCGCGCCGACCGGGTGCGTCCAACCCATCAATCCCGCGACCGGGCTTCCCTATACACTGAGCGATCGCCGCCCTTACAACAGCGGCGTCGCGCAGCAATACCTCGGCGTCAAGTATGGCCACCCCTTCGGCTGGACGCAGGACCTGCGCTACAACGCTAACGAGGCAACCACCAGTTACCAGGCCTTGCAGATACTCTTCAACAAGCGTTTCAGCCAGGGGCTCCAGCTGCTTTCGCACTACACCTGGTCCCATGCTCGGGCGCATGAGTCGGACTACTTCTTCAACGACCCGCATGCCGACTATGGCAACAGCTATTACAACCGCACCAATGTCTTCGTTCTAACCGGCAACTGGGACCTGCCGTTCGGGCACAACCAGGCCTTTGGCAGCCACGCCCCGGGCTGGGTCAACCAGGCTATCGGCGGCTTTACCATCAACGGCACCGAAACGATCGAAAGTGGGCTACCCTTTACGCCGTCCTACTCGCTTTGTGCTCAGGATCAGGATATCGATTCCCAGGGCGGCTCGCTCTGCCGTCCGAGCGTTGCCCATTCCAACACCTCGTACGGGCTCGGCAAGCAGGCCTTCAACCCGACCGGCCACCATCAGCCGTACTTCAATCCGGTGCCCACGCTTTCCTACGCAGGCCAGGTGCAGGGTCCGTACATTCGCCCCGCCCCCGGCACCTTCGGCAACATTGAACGCGACTCGCTATGGGGTCCGGGCCTTCTGGAAACGGAGCTCTCGGTCGCCAAGCGTTTCGCCCTGACCGAGCGGCTCAACATGCAGTTCACCGCGCAGGCATTCAACCTGTTCAATCATCCCAACTTGGCGCAGCCCAGCGGATGCGTCGACTGCGGCGCGAGCTCCGGACTTATCAACGACGTGATTTCCTCACAGGAGGGCACCTCCATGCGGCGCCTGCAGTTTGCCGCACGGCTGCAGTTCTAAACTGCTACCTGCCTATGCACCTATATTTAGGCCGGAGCTGGTTTCGTCTGCCGGCAATCGTCGTCTTCGCGCTCTGCTGCTGCCGTTCGCAAGCTCAGCAGTCCTTGTTCGATGCCGGCCTTTCCCTGTCCACCACAGCGGTCGAGCCGGTGCGCTTTGTCGCTGCGCATGGGCGACAGGCGCTCGTCATGGGCTACGGTGCGCCTGGACTTGAGATCTGGGCCTACCCCCTGCAACTCGTTCGCAACTACCGGGTCAGATTTCTGGTTCCCGGCACCGCCGAGGCGCTCGACGGCGTATCATTCCTGCGCCGCATCGAGTACCGTCCGGATGAAATCGTCCGCATCTACGTCGGGCCCGGTTTCGTTGTACGCGAGCACTTGTTCGTTCCGCTCGATGAGCCCGCCGCCATCCTCACCTATGAGGTCGAGGGCCGCGCCGCGCCCGCCATCCGCATCTCGTTCCTGCCGGTGATGAACCTGATGTGGCCCGGCGCGCTCGGCGGCCAGGAAGTTCGCTGGAGCGGCCCGCTCTCCGGCTTTCTGCTCTCCGAACAAAGCGAGCACTTTTCGGCACTCGTCGCCTCGCCCGACATGGTCGCCCACAGCGAGGTGGTCAACAGCACCCTGCGCACGGACCTCACGCAATCACTCGTTCTGCGCCCAAAAACAGGCCAGATTGCAGCTCCGGGCGCAGGCTCGGGTTCAGCGCGGCAGGCCCGGCTCTACATCAGCCTGAATGCAAAAGACGCTACGGATGGACGCGCCACCCTTGCCAGGCTCGCACAGCAGACGGAATCGCTGGGGAACGCAGCCCGGACGCACTATGCCGATTTGCTGAACCGGACGCTGCGCATCCACACTCCAGACGAGCAGGTCAATCGCGCGCTGGCGTGGTCCGCAATTGCGCTGGACCAGGCCTGGGTCTGCAACACCCAGCTCGGCTGCGGGATAGTGGCCGGCTACGGCCCTTCGCGGGGAGAACGCCGGCCGCAGTACGCCTGGTTCTTCGCCGGCGACGGCCTTATCGCGACCGAGGCGCTCGTTGCCACGGGCGAGTACGAACGGGCTCGCGACGAGCTTGCCTTCATCCTGAAGTATCAAAACCAGGCCAACGGCATGATCTGGCACGAGCTCTCCCAGTCCGCCGGCTTTCTCGACTGGGCGGGCAAGTACCCCTACATGTTCGTGCACGTGGACATCACGTTTGCCTTCCTGTCCACCATGGAGCACTATCTTGCTGCCAGCGGTGATGCCGCGTTCATCACCGCGAACTGGCCGCGGATCGCCGCCGCATACCGATACTGCCAATCCGTAATCGATCCAGCAACCGGGCTGCCCACGATTCCGGCGGACAAGGAGGGCGGCGATGAACAAACTCGCATGCGCGACGACCTCGGTCTTTCCTCGTCCTGGCTCGCTGCCTCCGCCGCTTATGCCTCGCTTGCAAACGCAACCGGTCACAACGCCGAAGCGCAGGGAGCAACGCTTGAGAACGCGCGCACCGCGCACTCCATTGCCGCCCGGTACTGGGATCCGGCGACCGGGTTCTGGCTCGCGGGGCACACAGTTACAGGTGTGCCCATCGCGGACCGGAGAAGCCGTCCGGCGGCGCTTTTGTCGCAGCACGTCTTCTCGTCCACGCAACAAGACTCGATCCTGTCACGGCTCGCGTCATCCGATTTCCAGACCGACTGGGGCACGCGCGGCATGTCCGCTACTTCGCCTGGCTTCGACCCCGATTCCTACTCACGCGGCAGCGTTTCCGCGCTCGGTACAGCCGACCTTGCAACAGCATTCTGGACCGCCCATCGCCCTGTCGCTGCCTGGCAGATGTGGAGCGCGCTGCTGCCCTGGTTCCATCTCGACTCGCTCGGCCACATGCATGAAGTAGCCGCCGGCGACTTCTTCCATCAGCAGATCGAGTCGGTGCCCGAGCAGACCTGGTCCTCGGCGGGCTTTCTCCAGAGCGCCGTTCAGGGTCTGCTCGGCATCGCTGTCCACGCCGCTCCGGCTGCGCTGGTGCTCGCTCCGCACCTGCCGCCGCAGTGGGATGCGATCTCGATCGATAACATTCGGGTAGCCGGCTCACGAGTCTCAGCGCGCATCGAGCAGCATGCCGGCGAAATCGACCTCACCCTTACCAATGACGGCGAGCTGTTCAACATGACCTTCGCTCCTCAGATCCCGCTCGGTGCGACGAAACTGCACGCCCAACTCAATGGCCGCACCGTGCCGGTTGACCCAGCCCAGCCGGAAAACGACCGATCAGGAGAAGACCAGCACGCGCAGGTCGAGTTCCGTGCGCCGCACGGGACCATCCACTGCCGCATACGCTACACGGGCGGCATCGAGGTATCATCGCCGACATACGACCTCCACCCCGGCGACGCGAGCACACAAGCAAGGCTGACAGGCGTCCACTTCGCTCGCGGCGTCCTCACTCTCCGCGCAGAGATCGCCCATCCACTCAGGCAGTTCTTTACGATCCGCACACCCTGGAAGCCGGGATCGGTGCAGGGCGGCACCGTCACAGCGCTCTCACCGGGCGTCTACCGTGTGGATTTCACGACTCCCGCTCCCTTCAAGGCCGGCCGGTATATTCCCGCGACCGTAACGATCGCCTTTCGCTGATGGTCCGCGATCAGCCTCCTGCCTGCTGGAATTATCCGGGCCTGCTCTAGCAGCACTACTATGGGAGCATGCACCTTTCCGTAGAACCGCCTCTCTTACCAATGCTTGCGAAGCGGGTAGCCGAGCTGCCTTCCGAAGATATATGGAGCTTTGAGCCGAAGTGGGATGGTTTTCGCGCACTGGTCTTTCGCGACGGCGACGAACTTCTGATCCAGAGCCGCGACGGTAAATCCCTGAACCGGTACTTCCCTGAACTGATTGCACCGTTGCACCGAGCCTTGCCTCCCCGTTGCGTGCTGGATGGCGAGATCGTGATTGCCCAGAACGGAAGGCTTGAATTTGAAGCTCTCCAGCTTCGTGTGCATCCAGCCGCGTCACGAGTAAAGCTCCTTTCCGAGCAGACACCGGCATCAATCGTGTTCTTCGACCTGCTTTGCGAGAACGACCACGACCTGCGAGAGCTGCCCTTCGAGAACCGCCGCGAACAGCTGCTCACGCTGCTCTCAACCGCCGCGCCGCCAATCCACATCACGCCGGCAACCCGCGACGCCAGCGTCGCCGCGGACTGGTTCAGCCGCTTTGAGGGCGCGGGTCTCGACGGTGTCGTAGCCAAGAACAGGGCCGGCACATACGAGCCGAACAAACGCGTCATGCTCAAGGTGAAGCATGAGCGCGACTGCGACTGCGTTGTCGGCGGGTTTCGCTGGTACAAGGACGGTGAGGATACAGAGATCGGTTCCCTGCTCCTTGGGCTGTTCGACGAGGCCGGCGCGCTGCACCATGTCGGCATCTGCGCAAGCTTCCCCAAGGAGCAGCGGCAGGAGCTTACCAGGTTTCTTGCCCCGTGGCGCACGGATGCGCTCGCCACGCATCCCTGGAAGCACTGGGATGCGGGAGGCGAAGAAACGACCGGCCAGCGCATGCCCGGCGGAAAAAGCCGCTGGAGCCAGGGCAAAGATCTATCCTGGGAGCCCCTGCGGACCGAACTTGTCGTCGAGGTCGCTTACGAGCACATGCAAGGCCCGCGCTTCCGGCACACCGCGCATTTCCGACGCTGGCGCACGGACAAGCCCCCGCGTGACTGCACCTATGCTCAGCTCGAGGTCGTTTCGCCGCAGGAGTTGCAGGCGATCTTTCCTCCGCGCGTCTGACTCGCATTTACTCGTTTTTCGGACCTCGCCGGACATTTCCCGACGGGGCCTCGTCAGGATCGGGTTTCTCTCCGTTATCCGGCCGCAGCGCCTCGGGAACGTTGCGGAGATTCACGCGAACCCGCGTCCAGGTAGAGGAGCTGCCGCGCATTCTGTCGACCAGCACGTCCTCGGGCGCCAGCAGCCCCGCCGCTTCGGCATGTTTTCGCTTCCATCGCTCCAGCCCGGCAAGCGCGGCCTCCTTGTGCGGGGAGTTCGCAACCGTGACGAGCGGCATCTTGATCCGGGTCTGCTTCGCAGGTGTTCCGCGAGGAACTCTGGCGCGCGAGGGCGATACCCGGGCGGCTTCTCCCTCCATCTTGCGAAAGTGCGGCGACCAGGGCGCATCCCCGAGTCCAGCGGCCTCATCCTTTGCGGCAAGCTCAAGCAGTGCATCGAGCGAGCCCGCTGCACGGTCCATCTCGGCATGGGGATCGCCCAATCGGGCGTAGCGCTCCGGCACCGTTAAAACGGTGAAGTCGGCAGGCTCACAGTCAGGAACTTCGTCCCAGCCGAGTGGTGTGGACACCCGCGCATCGGGAAGCGGGCGCACCGAATACGCGGAGCACGTCGTGCGATCTTTCGCATTCTGGTTGTAGTCCAAAAACACGCCGCGCCGCTCTTCCTTCCACCATTTGGAGGTAGCCAGGGTAGGCATGCGTCTCTCCACGGCACGCGAAAGAGCGAGCGCCGCCCGGCGCACCTCGCCGAAGCCCCACCGCGGCTCGATGCGCACGTTTACATGCATGCCTCGGGAGCCGCTGGTCTTCGGCCATCCGCGCAGCCCCACCTCCTCCAGCACCGCCCGGACCTCCAGCGCAACACGCCGCACATCGTCCCACGCCACACCCGGGCCGGGGTCGAGGTCCACACGCAACTCGTCCGGATGCTCGAGATCCCCGGAACGCACCGGATGCGGATGGAGCTCGAACGATCCCAGGTTCACGATCCAGGCCAGGCCGGCTGCGTCGTCCACGATCAGCTCATCCGCGGTGCGCCCGGAAGGGAAAGCGAGGGTCGCCGTTCGCATCCAGGCGGGGTGATCGGCGGGTGCGCGCTTCTGATAAAAAGGCTCGCGTTCCGCACCGTCGACGAAACGTTTGAGCATGAGCGGACGATCCCGTATGCCGGCCAGGGCTCCCGGCGCGACGGACAGAAAATAGCGCACCAGGTCAAGCTTGGAAAGCTTCACCTGCGTGGAAAAATAAGGCTTATCGGGGTGCGTGATGCGCACCTCCCGTTCCCCGACCGAAAGTATTTCCGCAGCAGTTTCCTTGCCCATGGATGCAGCCTATACCCGCGTCAGCCAGTCATCCATGAAGCATAGGAACTATTTGGGTGCACCAAACTGTGCCGGGTGAACGGCTAACGACAGCTCGGCCGCGAGTGGGACCGAGGTCTCCTCCGGCTCAGGCCGTTTTTTTCTGCCGCCGCCCGTCGCCGTCGTAAACAGCGTTCCCATGGCGACGCGGGTGTACGAATTCGCGACATACGGCGGGTCGCTCCCGTGTAGCTTCCCACCGAATTGGCGCGATTCAACCGGTAAATTACCAAAGAGGCATTGGTAGGTTCCTGGGCTTCGGTACTCTGAGACCGCTTCGGCAAAGCGTATGCGTACCGGCAAGCAGAGCACCCGTGGCAAGGGTAGCTAGCGCGCGCAGCCTTCCGAGCAGGTTTGGTCTTTTCCCTGGAGGATTTGTGCGACACGGTCTTCTTGCTTCTGCTATCGGTTTCGTTTTGCTGCTTGCCGGCTGTGGTGGCGGCAGTTCCAGTTCCGGCACGTCTTCCAGTCCGGCTCCCCAGCCGCCAACCTCGCAGCCGACCGCCAATCCAGCGCCAACCATCGTCTCCGTGGCGCCGGGCAGCATCGTAGCCGGCTCCGCGGCCCAAACCGTGACCATCGCCGGCACGGGTTTCCTTTCCTCCTCCGTCGTGAACCTGAACGGCGCGCCCGTCCAAAGCATGTATGTGAGCGCGACGGATTTGACCGCGGTTGTTCCGGCAGCGTCGCTCGCGGCCGACGGGGTGGACACGCTGACCGTAGTAAACCCGGTACCGGGCGGCGCATCACCCCCGCAGAAGCTCGCCATCACCGTGCCGACACCCGCGGTAGCCGCGCTTTCGCCCGCGGCAGTTCCTCAAGGCGCGCCCGCAAGCGTCACGGTGAGCGGAACCGGATTCGAGGCGAACTCTCTCGCACAGTGGAACGGCGCTCCGCGCCCCACGACGTACCGGTCCAGCACCTCGCTCCAGGTCGCGCTAACGGCAGCCGATGTGCAGGCCTTCGGCACGGGACAGGTTTCCGTGGTCAATCCGGGCATTGCCCCCGTCACACCGGTCGCGCTTACCATCCTCGCGAATAAACCCACGATCACCGCCCTTAGCCCTGGCGCGGTTGCCGTATATACGGGCTCAAACATTCCGCAGCAGGTCGTTGTCACGGGAAGCGGCTTTGCCGCGAATGCAACCGCGCAGGCCAACGGCAGCTCGGTTGCCATTGTGAATGGAAGCGCCACGACCATCACCGTTTCCATCCCGGCCAGCTACTTTGCCGCGCAAGGGTTCGTGGCGCTCACCATCAGCAATCCCGGGCCGCCCGCGGTCACCTCCAACAGCGTTGGCGTTGCCGTTACCTCGGCGCAAACCGCGGCTTTCACCGTGGCACCCAACTCCGCCCCGGCCGGCAGCCCGGACACAACCATTACCCTGCGGGGCAGCGGGTTTTACCCTGACTCGGCGGTTGCCTGGAACAGTCTCCCGCTCCAAACCAAGTACGTCGACAGCACCACCGTGACCGCGACGATCCCGGCATCCTTGCTGGCCGGTTTCGCCACCGCGAGTATCGGGGTCGCGACGCCCGAAAACCAAGCCCACCCAGCGCCTCCGCAGCCGTTTGACACCTACCTCGCGCTCCCCGCGAACGATCTCGCCTACAACCCGAAGGATGGCCTGATCTATGCAGCCGTCCCTGGCCTCGCCGGCCCGGGCCTCGGCAACAGCATCGCCGCGATCGACCCGGCAACAGGCGTTGTTACGCACTCAATATTTGTGGGCAGCGAGCCCAACCGCATCGCTCTATCGGACGACGGTCAGCGGCTTTTTGTAGGCCTCGACGGAGCGGGCGCGGTGCGCGAGGTGGACCTGACAAACTTCACAGCCGGGCAGCAGTTTTCGCTCGGCGGCGGTAAGGGCATCTATGTGCCGCCTTACACCGCGGAAAGCCTCGCCGTCGTGCCGGGGCAGCACGACTCGGTCGCCGTGTACTCAAGGGCCGGCGTGGTGACGGTCTACGATGCGGGCGTCGCGCGGTCCGAAAGCAGCTCCGGCTTGTCGGTGTATTTTGACAGCAACGTCGGCGGGCTCGCGTTTGCCGGCGCTTCCACCTTGTACGTGACCTCCAATGCGACTTCCGGCTACCTGTACCAGCTCACCGTCGGCGGCACCGGCGTCACCGCCGCGAAGCAGCTGGCAACAAGTACCGGCGGCTCCACGCTGCAGTTCGACAACGGACGGCTTTAACTCACGTCCGGCAAGGTGTATGACGCGGCGACGGGCAACCTCGCCGGTCAGTTTTCCACTTCGGACATCGGCAGCAGCTCCCCGCGGATAGTCTCCGGTCCCACGGTTTCGGATTCTTCGCTGGACCTTGCCTGGGTCCTGACGACCTCGCCGTCCGTCAACTTCGCGGGCGTTGTTCTTTCCTTCGACGAGAAAACCTTCAACCCTGTCGGGAGCCTCGCGCTTGCCGGGGTCGGCGGCAGCCAACCAACGCCTGACACGCCCGCGGACCTGATTCGCTGGGGCCAAAACGGCCTTGCCTTCCACACGCAGACGCAGATCTACGTCCTCCAAGGCCCGGTTGTGAAGGACATTTCGGGCTCGCCCGCCGATCTAGCCGTGTCCGTCAAGGCGCCCGCGGGCGCGACCCCCGGCACGGCGGCCAGCTTTACCATCCAGGTACAGAACACCGGCCCCGGCCCCGCGCAGGGCATTGCACTTTCCGCCGCTCTGCCGGCTAACGCCATTGCCGGCCAGACGCAAACGACAGCGGGCACGTGCACCGGTACGGGTACCCTGTACTGCGATCTCGGCTCGCTCGCGAGCGGAAGCTCCGCCACCGTCACCGTACCGCTCACGCCAACCGTCGCCGGCCCCCTCCAGCTCACGGCGAGTGCTGCTTCGCTCACCAATGACCCTGCGCTGGCGAACAACATGGCGAGCGCGAGCGTGACCGCCGGGGGAAACCCGTTCAATGCCGCACCCATTGCTACTGAACTTTCTCCGGCCTCCGTTCAGGCGGGAAGCGATACCCTCACCCTCACAGTGAACGGGGGCGGCTTCAGCACGGCATCGGCAGTGGAGTGGAATGGGCAGGCGCTGCCGACGACACTGGTCAACGGCGGCCAGCTTACGGCTACCGTCGCTAAAAACCTGATCGCGCATCTCGGCTCCGCGCAGGTTTCCGTCAGGACGGCCGCGCCCGGCGGCGGCCAGTCCCCCTCGCTTACCCTCAGCATCTACGGGCTGGTTGCCGCGCCCGCGAACAACATTCTCTTCGACCCCTTTACCCGCATGCTGTATGCCACCCTGCCGAGCACGGCAACCGGCATCACCGGCAACAGCGTCGTCGCGATCGACCCCCTGACCGGCGCGATAAGCACCCCTGTCGTTGTGGGCAGCGAGCCCGGCCCGCTTACGGAGACCAGCGACGGCAACTACCTCTTCGTCGGCCTATCCGGCGCCAACAGCCTTGGGCGCTTCAACCTGCTTACCCAGTCGCTCGACGGCACCTTCCCGCTCACGGTGAAGAGCCCTTTCGGCGGCAGCGGCACCGCGGCAGCGCAAAGCGTCACGGCAGTCCCTGGCACCGACACGACCCTTGCCATCGGCTTTGGCTCTGCAGGTTACGGCATCAGCATCGTTGACCTGAATGGGGCTACGGCAGCGCCACGGACCAAATCGACCGGCATCTACACCGGGGACTATCCCGTGTTTTCCGACCCGACACACTTCTACGCTTTTGACGCGGAAACCTCCGGGGCGCAGTTCTACCGGTACAGCATCGATGCGAACGGAACGAAAGAGATCGATGCCACCACGCTCGATGGCCTTGCCGAGTTTGGCGCGGAGCTCGCGCTCGATGGCGGCCTGATTTACGGGCCCAGCGGCGGCATCGTCGACCCAACCACACCGGTGCCTTCGCAAATCGCCGTGCTGCCGCTCGGTTTGGGGCTGCACCAAAACTCCTTTGTCGGACGGAATGCGATACCTTACGCCGTCGAGGGAAAGGATTTTGTGGTCGGCGTCAATGCGGGCAACTCGTTCAGTAACCTGCTCGGCCGCTTCGATACGACCCGCTTTGCCCTGGAAGACCAGTTCACCCTTCCCGGGGGTAACCTGGGCAGCATCACCGGCACGCGCTGCGGGCAGGACTGCATCGCGCTTGTGCTCCCTTCCTCGGGCGCCAGCGATCAACCCGCCACGCGCATTCTGCTGCTGCGCGGTGCGTTTGTTTTGCCCGCGGAGGCCAACGGGAGCCCGGCGCCAACGCTCAGCACGCCGAGCGGACCCATCGCCCAGGGCAGCGGAAACCAGTACCTCACCATGACAGGCAACGGTTTTCTGCCGGGGGCGACTGTGCTCTGGAACGGCTCGCCTCGCACCACGAACTACGTCGACAGCTCTCACCTGAGCGTTGCCGTGGCAGCTGCGGATGTCCAGGCGACGGGTACGGTTCAGTTGACCGCGAGCGATCCGGGCTCGACTGTTTCCAATCAGGTTGCGCTATCGGTCAAATAGGGCGGCACAGACAGCCGGACACTCCCACTATGCATAGAACGAGCAGGTGGAAGACGGCGGCCTGAAATTGACGCAATCGGCGTTAAAATCCTGCGGCTGGCTACTTCGTGACGTGTCTTTGTGAATCAAAGGCCCTTCCGCTGGAAGGAAGGGCCTTTTCGTCAACCTCCAAGTGTCTCGATCAACTTTAGATTGAAAGCCGGAAGATCGTCCGGCTTGCGGCTGGTAATCAGGTTGCCGTCTACTACCAACTCCTGATCCACCCAGTTCGCCCCGGCATTTTTGAGGTCCGTTTTCAGCGACGGCCACGATGTCATCGTTTTGCCCCTCACTACGCCGGCTTCGATCAGCGTCCACGACGCGTGACAGATGGCGCCCACGGGCTTGCCGCTTTCCATAAAGTCTTTCGCAAACGCAACGGCCTGGGGATCAAGCCGCAGGTGATCGGGGTTCTGCACCCCGCCAGGCATGACGAGCATGTCGTAATCGGTAATCTTCGCTTCCTCAAGCGTCTTGTCAACCTTCACGGAGTCGCCCCACTCCGTGAACTTCCAGCCCTTGATCTCGCCATTTTTGGCCGAGACGACATGCGTAACGGCTCCCGCTGCTTCCAGCGCCTTCTTGGGCTCGGTCAGCTCTACCTGCTCAAATCCTTCGGTCGCGAGAATCGCGACCTTCTTCCCTGCTAACTGCTGTGCCATCGTTGTGTTCCTCTCTTCCAGGCAGTAGGACGGCGCGAGTCGGGCGCGTGTTGCCATCCCTGGCTGGCTCCGCTTACCGGCATCACAGCAAATGATGAGATTTCCGGGGCGAAACGAGCGGGCAGGGTGCCGGAAGGTGAATAACTGGTGAAAATCGAGAGCATGGGTCGATCTTGCCCCACCAGTTCGGAACCGAGCACATATCTTTAGGCTGGTAGGCATTTCGGAGGAGATTTCCATGACGTACACCTTTTCGCGGCGTGTGCTCGGTTTTGCGAGTGCGGCTATTTTGTGCGGCAGTCTAGCCGCTTGCAACTCCGGTTCCGGCTCGGGCGATAACAACGTAATGCTTTCCGGAGCCGGCAGCACATTTGTGAACCCGGTCATGACGCGCTGGACCGCGGACTACGGGCAGGCGCACACCAATGTGCGGATCAACTACCAATCCATCGGTTCGGGCGGCGGCATTGAGCAGGTCAAGAACAAAACCGTGGACTTCGGCGCGACCGACGCGGCGCTGACCGACGCCCAACTGCCGGAGATGGGGCCGGTCATCCAGATTCCCGAGTCTGCCGGGCCTGTGTGCATTACATATAACCTGCCTGGCGCCCCGCCGAATATTCAGCTTTCCCCAAGCGTGCTGGCCGGCATGTTCCTGGGTACCATCAAGAGCTGGAGCGACCCGCTGGTTGGCCGGGACAACCCTGGCGTGAAACTGCCGAATGTGCCGGTCGTGATTGTGCATCGCGCCGAGGGCAGCGGCACTACCGCGATCTTTACCGATTACCTGGCGACGGTAAGTCCGGACTGGAAAAAGCAGGTAGGCGCTGGCAAAAGCGTCAAATGGCCCGTGGGCCTGGGCGGTAAAGGCAGCGAAGGCGTAACAGGGCAGCTGCGGCAGTCGCCCGGCGCGATCGGTTATGTGGAGCTGACCTACGCCGAGCAGAATAAGCTGCCGGAGGCCAAGATCAAGAACGCGTCCGGCGCGTATGTGTCGCCCACGGCCGACGGAACCACGGCCGCGATCAGCGCGTTCTCCGAGCAGCTTGCCAAGGATCCGCGACACTCCATCGTGAACCCGCCGGCGTCGGCCAAAACTGCTTATCCGATCTCCGGCCTGACTTTCCTGATTATTCCAAAGGACGGGCCGGACAAGGCGAAACGCACCGCGCTGAAGAGCTTTGTGCAGTACATCATCGGCGATGGGCAATCAACCGCCGGCTCGCTCAATTACGCGCCACTGCCGGATAGCGTAAAGCAGTATGACCAGGGGCAGTTGAAGCTGCTGACGGCAGCCGGCCAGCCGATTCAGGGGGAGTGAAGAATCAAAGCAGTGGAGCAGACGCCTTCCGCATGGGAGGCGTTTCATTTTCGATCGGCCTGCTACCAGAGCAGATCGACAATGTCTCCGCAGGGAATCGTGTGTTCCCGGAAGGCAATCTCCGTTACCGTTCGAGTTTGCCTTCCCCCTAACGAAAGAAGCTGGTATCCACCGGATCAACGACGTAAAACGCCGGGACACTCAGGCTCTCAAGGTTGTGGCCATGTGTCCCCGTCACAACGATATGCCGAAAAAGCGGTGCGGCTTTGGCCTCTTCAGAGAGTGCTCCGGTACGAGTCTGCGTCGCAGGCCGGGATTTGAGACGTAACTCACATCACCTCCGGTGTCTCGATCCCTAGTACCACGAGCGAGCGCACCAGTGTTCGTTCCGCAACCGCCGCGGTAGCTAATAAGAGTGCTCGGCGCGCGGAGTCGTTTTCAGTCAGAATATGGTGCTTGCGATAAAAGGCTGAGAACTCCTGCGCGAGCTGAAAGCAGTGGCGCGCCAAGTGCGCCGGTTCCGCCGTTTCGCGGCACTGCTCTAACACCAGCCCTGTTTTCGCGGCGCGAAGCCACACCTGCCAGATACCGTCGCCCGCTTCCCCGTCCAGGAATCTGGCCATGTCGAGTGAGGTCGCTGCCGAAAGCGCTTCCTCCGGGGTGGTGCCTGCTTTGCGGAAGATCGATCGCGTGCGCACGACCGCATACTGCAGGTACGGTCCGGTTTCTCCTTCGAACGACAGCGCGTCTTTAAAATCAAACGCAATGACCGTGTTGCGCGTAAATTTAAGCATGAAGTAGCGCAGCGCGCCGACCGCGATCTGCCCCGCTGTTCGTTCGCGCTCGTCATGCGAAAGCTCTGGATTTCGCTCCGCGACTTCCGCGCGTGTCGCCTCGAGCAAGCGGTCGATCAGGTCGTCGGCTTTGACGCCGAAGCCCTTGCGCCCCGAGACCTCGATGTAGGCGCGGGTGCGGTCTTCTTCGGCGACCTCGTAGCCGAGCTCGAGCGCGCAGCGCGGGGTGAGCGCGACCATTTCGTAGGAAAAATGCGTATAGCGCGCGGCCTGGTCCGCGTAGCCCATGCCGCGCAGGGCCTCGATGACGTTGGCCTGCGGGTCGCTCTGCCGCGCGTCGATGACGTTGTAAATCGCGTCAGCACCGCCGAAGTGCGGGGGCTCAGCCGCGCCGTGCTCGGCGGTGATCCAGCAGGTGCGGTCGGGATACTCGAAAAACGGCAGGTAGCCGAAGTCGCGGCCCAGCAGGCCGAACTTCCACAGATGATAGGCGATGTCCTTGCCGACATAGGTCACGGTACCGTTGGAGCGCACGATCACTTTCGCGTCCTGATCTGGCTCATTGTCCGGCCCCTCACTCTCGCTCGCCGAAGAAGCAACTGCCACGCCACCTCCACCGGAGACGGCGCGCCGCATCACCCAGCAGCCGGCGTTCTTGCCCGCCGTTTCCAGCCGCAGTACGCCCTTTTGCTTGAGCTGGGCAAACGCCGCGTCCCAGAAATGCAGGTGCAGGATCTCACTTTCACGCGGCAGCAGATCGTACTCGATGCCCAGGCGCAGCATGGTTTCCAGGTGCCGCCGGACAATAGCCGTGGAGACTCGGTCGGCGATCACGGCGGTCTGGTTGCCGCCTTCTTCCAGGCGGTGCAGTGTGTCGAGCCGGAGCCGTTTGCGGGCTACGTTCTCGTCCGCGCTGCCGGCGGTGTACCACTGCGAGGTGCGCGCGTACAGGTCCCAGCAGGTATAGTCGATCGGGACTGTGAGCGAGGAAATCCAGGCGTCAACTTGCGAGAGCGATAGCCCGAGCAGGTGTTCAAGACCCACCACAATGTCAGCCACCTGCACGCCGGTATTGTCGATATAGTTCTGCACGGAGACGCGGTCGCCGGTCGCGCGGAGCAGGCGGACAAAGGTGTCGCCAAGGATCGCATTGCGCAGGTGGCCCACATGCGCGGCCTTGTTGGGGTTAATGCTTGTGTGCTCGACAAGTGCGTGCTGGGCCCGGCGCATGCTCGCTTCCGGTGCGTCGTTCTCGGTAAGTACAGCCATGGATCGCACCGCGGCCGCGCGGTCCAGTCGCGCATTGATGTAACCGGCACCAGCGACCTCGAATGAAGCGAAGCCCTCGACCTCCCCCATCGCGACGATGATCTCTTCCGCGATCTTGCGCGGCGCTTTGCGCAGCGTTCGCGCGAGCTCGAAGGCCACGGGCAGCGCGTACTCGCCGAAACGGATGTCAGGCGGCTGCTCGATTGCGATAGCCGCAAGCTCGACCGAGTACAACGTTTGCAAAGCGGCCCGCAGACGCGCGGCCAAACGTTTTTGTCCGGAAAGATACACGGGGGAGTCCTGCTTTTCTGGTGATTTTGCCTGGGTCTTTCTGTCTGCAGAGTGTAGCAGGGAGAGGTTTGACGCTCTCCGCATGACAACCTAAGATGAGGGCTTGTGCTCCCTCGCTCGAATCGCGGCGGCATCGCACTTCATCACACGTACCCATGCCTGAGCCCAGCACATCTTTTTACATCACGACGCCGATTTACTACGTCAATGCGCGCCCGCATATCGGGCACACCTACACGACCGTGGTAGCCGATGCGATGGCGAGGCGTCGTCGCGCACTCGGGCAGGATGTCTGGTTCCTGACCGGCACCGACGAGCATGGGCAAAAGATCGAGCGCTCGGCGGAAAAAGCAGGCACTGCGCCGCAACAATTTACCGACGATGTCTCGGCCGAGTTTCGCCGGCTGTGGGACCGCATGGGCCTTACCTACGACGACTACATCCGCACGACCGAGGAGCGCCACAAGCGCGGCGTGCGCAAGCTGTGGAACGTGCTCAAGGAGCGCGGCTTTCTCTACAAGGGCACGTACACGGGCCAGTATTGCGTGTGGGACGAGCTGTATGTCGAGGCTGGCCCGGGCGCACCGTGCCCCGATTGCGGCCGCACCACCGAAACGGTAAGCGAGGAGAACTACTTCTTCAAGCTGTCCGCGTTTGAAAACAAGCTGCTGGAGCTCTACGCTGAGCGGCCCGAATTCATCCAGCCGGAAACGCGCCGCAATGAAGTGCTTGCGTTTGTGCGCGGGGGCCTGCGCGACCTGTCTGTTTCACGCACCAGTTTCAAGTGGGGCATTCCCGTACCGGGCGACGAGTCGCATGTGATCTATGTCTGGCTCGACGCGCTGGCGAACTACATCACGGCGCTCGGCTACGGGTCTGATGATCCGGCCGATCAGGCACGGTTAGAAAAATACTGGCCGGCGCAGCTGCACATCATCGGTAAGGAGATTTCGCGCTTCCACTGCGTGTACTGGCCGGCGTTCCTGCTCGCTGCCGGGCTGCCCTTGCCCAAGGCGGTGGTTGCGCATGGATGGCTCTTGTTCGAGCAGTCGAAGATGTCGAAGTCGCGCGGCAACATCGTGCGCGCGGAAACGATTCTCGCCTTGCTAGGCGCCGATGCACTGCGTTACTTTTTGCTGCGCGAGATTGTCTTCGGACAGGATGGCAGCTTCTCGTTCGACGCATTGGTGCAGCGCTACAACGCCGACCTGGCGAACGGCTACGGAAACCTGGTAAGCCGCACCCTCGCGATGATCGCGAAATACTGCGACGGAGTGGTTCCCCAAGGCGCGTACGACGAGCGCGTTGCAAGCGCCGCGACGCGCACAATGCATGAGTACGGGCGTCACTTCGATGCACTCGATTTTTCCCGCGCTCTGGAATACGCGTGGTCGCTGGTTGCGCTTGTCGACGGCTACATAACGGAGCGTGCGCCCTGGAAGCTCGCGGTATCCGAGCAAAACCGCGCAGCACTTGAAACAGTGCTTGCGACCTGTGCGGAAGCTATTCGCATACTCACTGCGCTTATCTACCCCGTAATTCCCGAGGCCGCCGCGAAGGTTTGGCAGCAACTCGGCCTCGGTGAAATCAAAAACGCCGATCTGCGGCATCTGAGCTGGGGAGAGCTCGCCCCGGGCACACGCCTGGGCGCGCTCGCCCCGGTTTTTCCGCGCGCGGACAAAGACACTGCCGAAAGGATGCAGGTAATGGAACAGGAAAATGCAAAAGAGGCCCAGAACGCCGCCGGGGCAGCGAGCCCGACAGTGCCGGAAACCGTTGCTGCACCCGCCGATCCAGCGCTCGCCTGGGCCTCACCCACGCTGCCGATCGCTACACCGCTCTCCCCGGCGAACGCCCTCGGGGCTTCGCTCGAAACCGTCCCGGTCGCGTCCCTTCCGATCGGAGCCTTCGAACCAGGCCTGCAGTCGTTTGAGGACGCGGCGCTTGCCGGACAGGTAACCGCACCCGCGCCGATCGAGGTCGTGACGGTCGGCGATGCGCCGATGCGACCCGATACGCTGCCGCAAATTACGATCGACGACTTCCTGAAGGTTGAGCTCCGCGTAGCAAAAATCCTGGTCGCCGAGCGGGTGCCGAAGGCCGATAAGCTGTTGCGTCTCGAAGTGGACCTCGGGTATGAACAGCGGCAGATTCTCGCCGGGATAGCGGAGACCTACGCGCCGGAGTCGCTGGTCGGCCGCAAGGTCGTTATCGTTGCGAACCTCGCACCGCGCAAGCTGCGCGGACTGGAATCGAACGGCATGGTCGTGGCCGCCTCGCTCGGTGAAAGGGGCAAACCATCACTCGCGGGTTTTCTCGATGACGTCGAGATCGGCGCACGACTCAAGTAGCCTGACTCAGGCTGAGAGCTACGGAGGGGTTGAAACAATTGCTGGTTGACTCGCACGCGCACCTGGATCACAGCCGTTTCGCGGAAGATCGCGATCTGCTGCTCGCTCGCGCTTGGCAGGCCGGGGTCCGCGCGATTTTATCGATCGGCATCGGCGACGGACCATCCTCCATGGACGGAGCCTTGATGCTGGCGCGGGCCTACAAGAGCAAGCCGCTTACACCTCGTGTTTTCGCCACAGCGGGCGTCCACCCGCAGGAAGCCGCGCAGTGCGACACGCTGGCGCTCGCGAACCTGGACGCCCTGCTCGACGAGCCGGAAGTTCTGGCCTGTGGTGAGATCGGGCTCGACTTTTACCACGAGGAAAACCCGCCCATCGACGTTCAGCGCGAAGCTTTCCGGGCTCAAATGGAGCTCGCCGCGAGCCATGCGAAACCGATTGTGATCCACTGCCGCCCAGGTGCAGCGTTTGGCTCTGAACAAGATGCCTGGGAGCAGACGCTCGCGATTCTCGAACAACACTGGCAGCCTTCTGGCCTCGGTGGCATCCTGCATTGCTTTTCGGGCGACCGGGCGCAGGCGGATCGGGCGCTCGCGCTCGGGTTTCTGATCTCGTTCGCCGGCAATCTGACCTACCCGAGCGCAGGTGCGCTGCGCGACGTTGCGAGCGCAATCCCGGCAGATTGCCTTCTGGTCGAGACGGACTGCCCGTTTCTCGCCCCTGCGCCCGATCGCGGCAAGCGCAATGAACCTGCCTTTGTCGCGCGCACCGCTGAGGTGCTCGCACGCCTTCGCGGCATCTCAGTGGAAGCACTGGGGGCACAGACGACTGAAAACTTTTACCGGCTTTTCCATATCGCTGATGCCGTCCAGAAGGGATAGCTGTAACCCACGATGGCTTTACGCCCATAATAGAAAGCGAGAGGGGAGAACCTATGGCCGCTGACAACTCCTTTGACGTTATTTCAAAAGTCGATATTCAGGAAGTCAAGAACGCGATCGACCAGGCGACGAAGGAAGTGAACGCCCGGTTCGATCTCAAAGATTCGAAGTCGACCATCAAGCTCGACGGCGACGAAAAGGGCCTGGAACTGCATTCAGCCGACAACTATAAGCTGGAGGCGGTGACCCAGATTCTGGAACAGAAGCTGATCAAGCGCGGCATCTCCGTCAAATCGATCGAATACGGCAAGCTCGAACCTGCTACCGGCTCAAGCGTGCGCCAGAAGGTCACGCTGAAGCAGGGTATCGCGGGCGACAAGGCCAAGGAGATCGTCAAGCTCATCAAGGATTCCAAGAAGAAGGTACAGGCCTCCATCCAGGGAGACACGGTCCGCATCACCGGCAAGGATCGCGATACTCTACAGGAAGCCATTGCATTGTTGAAAGGCCAGGACTTCGGGATCGATATGCAGTTCACGAACTTTCGCTCAAACTAGGGGAGTTCGGCCAGGAGTTCGGGAGCCAGTCTGGCGCGGGTCAGTTTCGTGCAGCGCAAGCAGCTTTGCACTGGAACCGCCCATCGCGCATCAGCTATGGCAGGAGAGTATGTGGGTACAGCGGCGATAGCAACGGCAAAAGAGGTCTTCGACCTTCTGCACGACGACCTCCTGGCGATCGAGCGGGAGTTCGGCCGGGATGCTGTTTCTTCTGTCGCCGCGATCACCGAAATCACCGAGTACCTGCGCGAAAGCGGCGGCAAGCGCATTCGCCCTTCCCTGCTTCTGCTGGCCTGCCGCTGCCTCGGCTACTCCGGTTCCGGCATGCACCGGCTGGGCGCGGTAGTCGAGATGGTGCACACCGCAACCCTGGTCCACGATGACATCATCGACGGCGCGGAACTACGCCGCGGGCGCCCTTCGCCGAACACCACGTGGGGCAACTCCCGCTGTGTGCTGGCCGGCGACTGGCTGTACATGCAGGCCTTCCGCATCGCGCTTGAAGAGCAGAACTTCCGTGTGCTCGACCTCCTGATCTCGCTCACCCAGGTGATGGTCGAGGGCGAACTGCTGCAAACCGAAAAACTGGGGCGCGCCGTTTCCGAAGACGAGTACAACGAACTGATCTATCGCAAAACCGCCTGTCTATTCGAGGTCTCCATGCGCCTCGGCGCGGTGCTGGCAGGCGCGGACACGAAAACGGAGGAGTGCCTCGCCGAGTACGGCCATGCTCTCGGCCTGGCCTTTCAGGTGGTCGACGACGTGCTCGACCTGACCGCGGCGGAATCGGTTCTAGGCAAGCCGGTCGCAAGCGATCTGCGCGAGGGCAAGGCGACGCTCGCGGTAGTGCACGCGCTCGATCACGCGAACCTCGAGGAGCAGGAAGCAATCCTGCAGGTATTGGCCGATGGGGCTTTCACCCAGGTGCGGTATGAAGATGTGCTAGCCGTTCTCGATCGGTGTGGCTCGATTGAGTTCGCGATGGGTGTTGCCCAGCGTCATGCCGAGCAGGCGCGCCGCGCACTCGATCCCCTGCCGGAGTCTGTGTACAAGCGCGCCCTGCTGTGGGTGCCGGACTTCGTCGTTAATCGCGATAAATAGCTGCCGCGCCGTACTCTGCCTTTCCTCGATTTCCTTCCCCGGTTCACTGTGCGGTCCAATGCATCGCACATATCACCCCGCCACATGAATATTGTGTGGTAACAATAATTCCTTTGCGTCGCGCAGCATGCCGGGCCTAACATTGCCCCGTCTTACCAGGTCCCGCCCGAAACAGGAGATCTCCAGCATGCGCACCCAACTCTTCCCAGCCTTCCTCCTAAGTCTTGCCATGGCACCAGTCGCCTTTGCCCAGCTAACACCCGAACCGCAGCAGCAGTACAAGCAGACCAACCTTGTCACTAGTTCCACCGCCGCGGCCGATGCGCCAACCGTCGATCCCAACATCAACGGGGCTTGGGGCATTTCCGAGTCCTCTACCGGCCCCTGGTGGGTTGCGGACAACGTCACTGGGCTTTCCACGCTTTACAGCGGAGTTGGCGCGATTGTGAAACTTGTTGTAACCGTACCGTCGGCAGATCCTAAAGCCAGCAAAAACGGTACGCCCACCGGCGTCGTATTCAATGCCAATCCGTCCAACTTCATCCTTCCCGATGGCAAGGCCGCTACGTTCATCTTCGCCACGCTCGACGGCGTGATCGCAGGCTGGAATGGCACGGTACCAAACGAGACGGCACAGGTTCTGGTCAACCGCAAAGAAACTTCGGTCTACACCGGTCTTGCTGTCGCGCAGGCCACGGTCAATGGTGTGACCGGGACATACCTGTACGCGGCCGATACCCGAGAGGGCAAAGTGAGTGTATTCGACAGCCGGTTTGGAGAAGCAAAAGTCATTGAGGATGCCATTGCAAAGATCGCCGTGCCTTCCGGCTTCTCGCCTTTCAATGTCCAGAATATCGGGGGCAACCTGTACGTAACCCTGTCCCGCGCTGACCAGACGACCGGACCTGGTCGAGGCGTGGTCGCGGCCATTTCTCCGGAAGGCCAACTCCTGGGCGTCCTCGAGAATGGACCTTTCTTGAATGCTCCGTGGGGCATCGCGGTAGCGCCGGGCAACTTTGGCCAGTACAGCCACGATCTGCTGGTCGGCAACAACGGCGATGGTCAGATTAACGCTTTCAACCCGGTCACGGGGCGCTGGATCGCAACCCTGGTCGATGCAACCAATAAACCTCTCGCCATCCCTGGCCTGTGGGCGCTTTCGTTCGGCAACGACACCGCAAACGGCGGACCGGCAACCTCGCTCTACTTCTCCGCGGATCTGAATGGCGCAGGCGGGTTGTATGGCGCGATCACCCCAGTTCAAAATGCGAATGGCAGCAATAACTAAAGTTAGGGTCGTGGAAAAGGCCGCTCGCGCGGGCGGCCTTTTTCTACGCGGTATACGGTTCAGGCAGGGTTTTCACGGAGAAAATCGCCGATACTTTCGTATTCCTTCTCGCTCAGCCGGAACGTCATCGCCGGCAATGTACCCTCGACCTGGTCGGGGCGGCGTGCGCCCACAATCGCCGCGGTAACCGCCGGGTGATGCAATGTCCAGGCAATCGCCACGACGCCGGCCTGTACGTCATGCTGCTTGCCGATCTCCCCCAATAAGTCGGCCAATTTAAGATTGCGCGACAGCTTGGGCTCATTGAAGTTCGGGCTTCTCTTGCGCCAATCATCGGCTGGCATCCGCGCTACCCGCTCGGCTGTCATCTTGCCGGTCAGAAGGCCCGAAACCATCGGCGAGTAATTGATGACCCCGATATTGTTTTCCAGGCAAAACGGCAGGATTTCGCCCTGCACTTTTGCATTGATCAGCGAGTAGGGCGGCTGCAGCGAGGTGATCGGCTCGATTTTCTGCACGCGCTTCATCTGCGCGACCGAAAAGTTCGACACGCCAATGTAGCGGACCTTGCCTTCTTCCTTCAACTTGGCCAGCGTCTCCCACCCTTCCTCTATTTCACTTTCCGGATCGGGCCAGTGCACCTGGTAAAGGTCGATCACGTCGCGTTCGAGCCGACGCAGCGAGTCTTCACACTCCTGGCGGACAGATTGCGCGTCCAGTGCCCGGTAAATCTTTCGGTCCTCGAGGTTCCAGCGCATGGAACACTTGGTAAAGACGTACGGCTTGTGGGGACTGTTGCGAAGCGCCCGCGCGACGACCTCTTCCGAGTGGCCCAAGCCGTAAATGGCTGCCGTGTCGATCCAGTTGATGCCGAGATCGAGCGCCCGCTCGATAGCGCGAATGGAGTCGGAGTCTTCCTGGGCACCCCAGGCAAACTCCCAGTCGCCGCCGCCGATGGCCCAGGCTCCGAAACCGATTGGGGTGAGCTGCAGGTCGGAGTCGCCGAGCTGCCGTAGTTCAAACTTGATGGGTGCTTTTGTCGCCATACTTTGGTCAGATGCGAGTGGCGGTGTGAGATCGCGAAGGCAGAAGCTAGGCAGGCGACGGCGGGTCACGGTTCACCGATGCCGGCGGAAAAGCGAAACTCGCCGGCCGGGGACCAGGGCCCGCCCTCGTAATGCCAGAGCAGAAAGCCGGTGGCCTCAACCGTCCACGGGCGAAATGCCGACGATAGCCGCTCGTAGAGCGCCCGAGCTTCGCCGGGGTCTACCTTGTTCTGCACCACAATGTGCGGACGAAACGGCTGCCCGTCCTGCCTGGTGAGCCAAGGCAGCCACGCGGCACGGAGCCGGGCATGCAGTTCGTCGAGCTGCGATGCGCGCACGGCATAGGCAACGCCTCGCCCAAGGCGCATCAGGTCATACACCTCTACCGGAAAAAGGGCGGTGCGATCGGCAAGCTTTTCAAGCTCCAGGCGAATAGACGCTTCCTCCTTGCCGGGCAGCGCATGAAACAGGGACACGTGCGCCGGAATCCGGTTCAGGCGTGCTGGGTAATAGCGTTTTCGTTCCCCATCAAACCGCGCCTGGCCTAGCGTGTCCAGACCGAGCGTGAGAACCAGGGGTCTCTGCCCCGGAAGTTGTTGCACTGGCGTGCCGGGTGCATCCATGCTGGAGTGGGATGCAAGTCAAACGGAGAACATCTGCCGTTTCAAGCCTGCTTATGTAGTGATATTTCCTTGAGTGAAGTATAGTAAGAAGGCTGACTAGATAGCCGGGCATGTTTTCTAGGGTTAGCTTGGCCATACAACAGTCGCCCAACTTCTATCAGTGTTTCTCATGTGGCATACGAAAGGATTTCCAACTGTGTTGATGATTCGCCTGGCGCGCTTTGGCGCCCGCAAAAAGCCGTTCTACCGCATTGTTGTGATTGAAAAGGATCGTGCCCGCAATGGCCGCTCTATCGAGCTGGTGGGCACCTACAATCCCCGCACGAGCCCCGCCACGGTCGACCTCAAGCGGGAGCGCATCGATTATTGGACCGGCAAGGGCGCCCAGCTTTCCGAACGTGTCGCTATTTTGGTCAAAAATACTCCCGCGCAGACCGCGACACCGGTGGAAGCCACAGCATAATGGCTGTGCTGCACCACATCCGTCCGCATGCCGCAAGCTCCGCAGCCTATACCCTGATCCTGCAAACAGCCTGGCTTTCACCTCTGTTGCGCCCTGTTCACAAACTGCTACTATGGCGGCGAACCAGGCAGGCTCCCTAGCCGCAATACGAAGCCTGCCGCCGGAGCAGCACGATGACAGAAGAGCCGAGCAATTTCGACAGCAGCCAGTTTGCAGGCGCCGCGGATCCAACCCAGGCGCTGGTCACCCAGATCGCGCGCGCGCTGGTCGACCATCCGGAAGAGGTACAGGTCCAGGCGCTGGAACGCGAAGAAAGCACTGTTCTCCGGCTCCATGTATCCGATTCGGATATCGGAAAAGTTATCGGTAAACAGGGCCGCACGGCGCACTCGCTGCGCACAATCCTGGGGGCGGTCAGCATGAAATATCATCATCGCTACACGCTCGATATTGTGGAACATGGCGACGGACACGACGGCCACCCCCATGCACCTTCTGCCGAAACCCACGAGTAAGTTGGAAAGCGCAACCAATCCGGCAGTTCCGTGGTTGCGGGTGGCGCGTATCGTACGGCCCCAGGGTCATCGCGGCGAGGTCATTGCCGAACTGCTGACCGATTTTCCACAGCGTTTCGACCACCATCCAGCTGTTTCCCTCCGACCGCCAGGGGCAGGGATTCCGGATCGGACTGCGACCGTGGAGAGCTATCGTCTGCAAGGCGGTCGCATTGTGTTCCGGTTTGCCGAATGCGCGTCCATGAACGATGCCGAGGCCTTGCGCGACCATGAAGTGGTGATCCCCTGGAGCGAACGCATGCCCTTGGCCCAAGATGAGATCTACATCGCGGAACTGGCTGGCTGCGCTCTTATCGACATCCGTTCCGAAAGACTGGTCGGCACGATTCTCGATGTGAATCGCGAGGCGACCGCGACCGCGCTTCTGGTGGTCCAGGACGCCAATGGGCGCGAACTGCTGGTGCCTTTCGTGAAAGCGTGGGAGCCGCGCTGGGATCTCGAGGCACGCACGCTGCACATGGCGCTACCCGATGGGCTGCTCGAGCTTGACGAAGCGGCAGCGGAGTAAGAAGTGCGCTTCGACATCCTCACCATTTTCCCGCATTTTTTTGGAGTCCCCACAGCCAAAAGCGCCGATGGCGCCGGAATCTTCGGCTCGGGCATGCTGCGGCGCGCGCTTGCCGGAGCCCAGGTCGAAGCTGCGGTGCACAACCTGCGCGAGTTTGCGATCGGAAAACACCACACTGTGGACGACCGGCCATTCGGCGGCGGCGAAGGCATGATCCTGAAACCCGAGCCGTTCGCCGCCGCGCTTCGCTCGATTGGCGTCACTCCCAAACAGGAGCGTGACCCTGCGCGCGCGACCGTAATTCTGCTTTCAGCCCAGGGCCGACCGTTTACACAGGCCGTGGCGCACCGGCTCGCGCGTCTGGAGCGAGTGGTGCTGCTGTGCGGGCGATATGAAGGTGTCGATGAGCGGGTGGCGCTTCTGCTGGCCGACGAGGAACTATCCATCGGCGACTATGTGCTGACCGGCGGCGAGCTGGGCGCGGCGGTAATCGTCGATGCCGTTACGCGGCTTGTCCCCGGAGTTCTTGGCAATGCAGCCTCCAGCGCATTTGAGAGCTTTGGGGCGGCGGATGACGCGCTAGGCAGCGAGACCGCTGACAAGAACGCGCCTCAGAGAGCGATCCCACGCGCGACCCACGGCGCCGGCGGCCTGCTCGACTATCCGCAGTACACGCGCCCAGCGGAGTTTGGCGGCGAGCAAGTGCCCGCCGTTCTGATGAATGGCAACCATGAGCAGGTGCGCCGATGGCGTCGGCAGCGTGCGCTCGAAAAAACCTGGCGGTACCGCCCGGATCTGCTCGAGAACGCTTATCTGAGCGAAGACGACCATGCGTTTTTGGCGCGCCTGTCCTCCACCTGACGAATGCACAACGGCATGTATACTAAGGTTTCGGTTCGAGCCCGGCAATCCGCTCCGCAATGCCGCAGGGCAAGCGCCGCAACTGAAAATCAAGCCCAGGAATAGCCCATGTCGATCCACCCAGTGATGCAGCGCCTTGCCGAAAAGCTACAGCGTACCGACCTCCCCGAATTCGCGACCGGCGACACTGTTCGTGTGCAGGTCAAGATCAAGGAAGGCGACAAGGAACGTCTGCAGGCGTTTGAGGGCTTGGTGATCGCCTACAAGCGGGGGCCGCAGGGCACGTTCACGGTACGCAAGATGAGCTTTGGCCAGGGCGTCGAGCGTATTTTCCCGTTCAATTCCAAAGTGGTCGACAAGGTCGAGAAACTTCGTTCAGCGAAAATTCGCAGGTCGAGACTGTTCTACCTGCGCGGCCTGCGCGGCAAGGCTGCGCGCCTGAAGGATGTCGAGCGCTCCTAGCCGACTCTCGATCAAATTAAAGAAGCGCCTCTTCGGAGGCGCTTTTTACTGACCCGTCTGCATGTCGTTGAGCGGCGCAGCGTGACGTTTTCTTTCGCGACATAAAGCAATACACTGGAAACGATGGCTGCTCCACATCCGCCCGTTCCAGCCCGGCGCACCCCCCTGCCGGATTCCCAGGTGTCTAAAATGACGCGCAAGCTCCGTATGCTGCGCGCGCTTGCCTGCGATGCGAGCTTTGAACAAGCGGCGAAGGAAGCCGGTGCGCAGTATATCGCTGGGGTCGACGAAGTCGGACGCGGCGCCCTGTTTGGCCCGGTTGTGGCTGCCGCGGTGATCCTGCCGCCGGATTGCAATGTCGACGTGCTGCAATCCGCCGGTCTCCGCGATTCGAAACAACTCGAGGCCGTGGACCGCGAACGTCTTGCGGCGATGGTTCGCGACTGCGCAGTTGCCCTCGCGATTCAGGAAGTCGACGCCGCAACAATCGACCGCGTAAACATCTATCAAGCCACAAGGCTTGCCATGCTCGGCGCGGTCGCGGCACTTCAGCCCGCGCCGGATCACCTGCTGATCGATGCGCTGCGCCTCAACCACCCTTGCCCGCAGACCAGCATCGTCTATGGCGACTCGCGTTCCCTTTCGATCGCCGCTGCCTCTGTCGTCGCCAAGGTGTACCGGGATGCTCGCATGTGCGAGTTTCACGAGCAGTTCCCTGCCTACGGACTCCATGAACACAAGGGCTACTCCACGCCCGAGCACGGGAGAGCGCTCCTGCGGCATGGTCCCTCGCGCCTGCACCGCCGCAGCTTTCGCCCGGTGTGGGAGGCTGAGCTGCCGTGGGATCCCTGTTAAGTTGAATTGGTCGTCCCCTGCTCTGCGAAGGAGTTCCATTGCCGCTGCGCCTGATGTGCCTGACTGCCCACCCTGACGATGAAGCCGGAGCCTTTGCCGGCGCCCTGCTGCTTGCCGCCGAGCGCGGCGCCGAGACCTCCGTGTTATGCCTGACCGAGGGCGCGGCAGGCTCATATCGGGATCCAGGACAAAGCGACGAGGAGCTGGCGGCTTTGCGCAGAAAGGAGTTTTGGGAAGCCTGCGCGGCGCTCGAGGTACAAGACACACAACTGCTGCAATACCGCGACGGCGCCCTCTGGCAGGAGCCCTTTCTGCCCCTGGTTGGCGTCCTGGTCGCGGCACTGCGGCGGTTCCAACCCCACATCGTACTCACGTTCGGCGGCGAGGGCGGGGTCAACCTGCACCGCGACCATACGATGGTTTCACTGGCCGGGACTGCGGCCTTCCATTGGGCAGGTCGGTCGGGATTTTACCCCGAACAGCTCGGCACACTCCGGCCTTGGGCATCGCAGAAGCTGTACTACGCCTCGACCAGTTTCCTTTCCACTTCCGACGAGGAAGTGCGACGCGGCGGCACACGCGTCCCTCCGTCGCTGAGCTATGTGCTCGAAGGCAGGCTGAAGGAGCGGAAGTTTGCCGCTTTCGACAAGCACACCTCACAGCGGGGTGTATTGGAGCGGGCACGGACGCAGTTCGGCGACCTGCTGGACCGTGAAGATTACCTGCTGGTCGCCGCGCGCGAGCCGATTGCCGACGAGCGCGACCTCTGGGATGGAGTTGTGGACGAGGAGTAGTCTTTATCGCGGGACGAGAACTTTGCTCGCGAGCACACCGGGCTCGTCCCCCACCTCGCCCAGTCCGCCGTAGCGACGATTTCGGCTGCCATAGGCTTCAATCGCTTCCAGCAGGTGCACCCCGCGGAAATCCGGCCAGAGCCGGTCTGTGACGAAGATCTCGGTGTACGCAATCTGCCAAAGCAGGTAGTTCGAAATGCGCATTTCCCCCGAGGTGCGTATCAGCAGATCCGGATCCGGCATGTCGCGCGTGTACAGGTGCCGCTGGATGTCCTGCTCAGTCAGGTGCTCCGGGCGCAACAGACCTTGTTCAATCTCGCGCGCGAGGCCTCGCATCGCATCCACCAGCTCTGACCGCGCGCCGTAATTGAGTGCCAGGGTGAGCGTAGTGCCGGTATTGCGGCAGGTTTCCTCCGCGGCCCACTCCATGCGCTCGCGCACTTCCGGGGGCAGCTCATGGATGCGGCCGATGTACTGAATGCGCACGTTGTTATCGTTCATGCGTCCGACGTTGCTGGTTAGATAACTTGATAACAGCTTCATCAGAAAAGAGACTTCGAGCCTCGGCCGGCGCAGGTTGTTTTCGAGCGAAAACGCATAAAGCGTAAGCCAGGACAAGTTGATGCGCGAAGCCGTTTCGACAACGTATTGCACCGATTCGGCACCCTGCTTGTGACCGAAAAAACGCTTGAGCGAGCGCTTTCCGGCCCAGCGACCATTGCCGTCCATGATAATGGCGACGTGTTCGGGAAGCCGCGCCGGGTCGAGACGACGGTGAATGGCCGCCTCCTCCGCGGAGAGCTCATGGACGCGGCTGGGCTGCTCAAGTGGCAACGATCGACCTCAGTTCAGACCGTAGCATAGCGCGAGAGTGCGCGCAAAGCAGCCCGAACTCCCGCGCGGGTTCGTTGCAAAAGCCTGTTCGAAAACTAGGCACGCGCGAGATGCGCACGTCCCGTAACAGCTTCTCGCGCCATGTCGCGTGCATGACGGAGCAGCACTTGCTGCTGAAAGGCATTGAGCCGATACGCGAATGGCAGGACTTCGCACAGGAAGGAGTCTGCTAGGACGGCAGCCAGGGCTTGCTCCCGGCGTGAGCCTGCATCGTGCAGAAGCTCGGCTATCGAGGATTCCAGTGCCGTCGCCAGGCGTTGCAGGGAGGAGAGCGTCGGCATGGCCTTGCCATTCTCAATTTTGGAGATGTACGTGCGGGGAACCTGCATGCGGCCCGCGAGCTGCCGCTGGCTGAGTCCGCGAACATGACGTAATGCGCGTACCGCGCGGGCGACGTCCAGTTCCTGCGGCGCGGCTGCCTGGGCGGTCTGCAACTGGATCGCCGGCAACTCAGGTTCTTCAGCCTCGAGCGGCTTGCTGCAACGGCGGCAGCTGCCGGACGAGGTCCGGAACTGCACCAGCTGGCAGCGTTCGCAACGCAATACCTCACGCGCCTCAAAGGTGGCTAGGGTAGTTGCCATAAATTGTCTACGGAGGCGCCAGAGCGGGCGTGCCGTACGGAAGCGAGCACACAGGCCCTCTTCCCGTTACGCGAACTTCTCCACTGTGCTCTCGGGTGTCTTCGTTGTCAAGCGGAACCGGGGAACAATCAGGTACTTTGGTCACGAAATCGCAATGAGCCAGAAGAGCCGTCCGCGTATGCTTACACCCATGAGTCTCGTCGCCACCGAGCGCAAGCGGCCCCGCACTCGCCGCCGTGCCAAACGCAAGCGGGCCGGACTGCTTGCGTGGTGGCCGCTGCTGCTGGCCTTGGTCATAACGCCCTTTGCCGTGCGCGCTGCAAGTGTCCTGGTGCTTTCCGGCCCCGGCGCTCTACGTCTTTTGTATCCCTTTGTCGTGCTCTTACAGGCCCACGCACCGGCTTCGCTTGCGCCGGAACAGCGCGACACCCTCGCCGAATGGACGATGTGGGCGCAGCTTCCCATCTATGGCCTGGTTGTGTCGCTTGCGGGGCGCTGGCGCAGTATCGCAGCGGGGCTGCTGACTGTGCTGCTGCTGCATGCTGCCGCACTGAGCGCGGCAATTCTTTTCGCGCGCTGACTTCAGCGCACCTGCGTATCGGCCGCACGCAGCTCGTCCACGATCACTCGTGCCGCTTCCCTTGCCTGCTCATAGCCATCCGGCGAAAACGAAATCGCGCCTACCCGGGCATGACCGCCGCCGCCGTACCGCTCGCAAATCGCCGCCAGATTCACCAGCTTTTCGCTTTTCGTAGCTGTCCAGGGATTAGTCCCCACGGCGACTTTTGTGCGAAAGCTGGAGCGGGACAGTCCGACGGAGTAGGTCGCGCCGGGATGCAGGTAGTAGGGGATGAACTTGTTGTAACCCTCGAGATCGTGGTCGGCGATGTCGAAGAAAATGGTTTCCCGCTCCTCAGACGATCGCTCGCGAATGATCTCGACCGCAGCCTGGTGACGCTCGAGCAATGGTGGCAGCAGCTCGGCCACAAACGGCTGCTCGAGAATTTCCTCTAGCGGGATGGCAGTAAGCAGCGGAATAATCCGGGGCACGAACTCCGGATCGGTTGCCGACTCAATAACCAGCGTGAGGCGCATCGCCGGCTCGCGCATTTCCACCGCGGCCGTCGCGCTTTCGTAAAGTGCTCCATCCACGATGTTGGCCCAGTGCACCAGGGTCGCGACGCCCGCGCGGTCAAAGCCGAAGCGGGCCGCCGCCGTATCGGCGATCAACGAGGTACAGGAGACGTAGTTCGGATCATAAAAGCGCCGGTCGCGGAAGTTGCTTTGGGGGTCGGCGAGGCCGCGCCGATACGCGGCATGATCTTCAGGCGAAAGAAATGCGCTCAGGTGGTGATCGAACCACCATGTCACTTTCTGCGAAGGCGAGTACTTGAAATCGACGATCGCATTCTCGTCACCCGTGAACTCCCGGTCGTCGAACAACGACCCGGCGCGATGCACCAGGCCGTGGTATTCATAGGTGGCGTGCCCATCGATACACTCGCGGTGGAAGCGCGTAAACAGCGAAGCGGAGCAGGCTCCGTCGAAGCAGTTGCCGTGATAGAAGACGCGAACTCGCAAGCGGAGGGGTCCCTTTCCCGAGGCCATCTTTGCCGCAGGTACGAATCCCCTAGAATGACAGCACTTGTTTGGGCTGTCAAGCAGCACGCTTTGCACAGGGAGCTATTGCCATGAGAGAGCCGACAGAGATGACTGAGACAGGTGAAGATCAGCCCCTAAAACAAGACCCAGAACAAGGGCCACACCGGCGTAATGGCAAGCTGCACTCCATCTTTGTCGGCAATGGCGGCCTCCGCCCGGGTTGGGGCTGTCTTGCTTTTCTCCTGGCTTTGTTCCTGCTCGGATTCTCAACGAATTTCCTAGCTAAGCTGCTGCTGCATTCACAGGGCAGGCCGCAGGGCAGCACGATTTCGCCTGCGTTGATGGTTCCCGTGGAGTTGATTTCTGTGACCCTCGTCCTGCTGGTCACCTTCCTTATGGCTCGGCTGGAGCGCCGGCCGCTCGCCCGCTTTGGCTTGAGCGACCGAGCCCTTCCCTCTCGTTTGATCGGCGGGCTGGTCGCGGGCTTCGCCGCGATCTCGGCGCTGGTGGGCGTTCTGTGGGCCATGCACCTCCTGGTGCTGCATGGCCCGGTGCTGCACGGTCAACAGATCGCGGGCTACGGGCTTGTCTGGGCACTCGGCTTCCTGCTCACGGGCATTTTCGAAGAGATGCTGTTGCGCGGCTATCTCCTGTTCACGCTGGCGCGGGGGCTGGGTTTTGTCCCCAGCGCGTTGCTGCTCTCGGCGGGTTTTGGGTTGATCCACGGCAACAATGCGGGCGAAACGCTTGTCGGGCTGTTCTCGGCCGGTGCTGTCGGCCTGCTCTTCTGCCTCAGCATCTGGTACACCGGCTCGCTCTGGTGGGCCATTGGCTTCCATGCCGCGTGGGACTGGGGCGAGAGCTTTTTCTGGAGCACCTCCGACAGCGGAACGATGGTCAAGGGTCATCTTTTTTACGAGCACCCCGCGGGCGCAATCCTGCTCAGCGGCGGCGCCACCGGGCCGGAAGGCAGCCTGTTTGTTTTTCCCGTACTGCTTGTGTGCGCACTGTTTGTTTTCCTCTGGTGGCGCGGGAAGCAGGCCCCGGGCTATCGGCTCGTTTCGGCTCAGGGGCGTCTCCCTGACCCAGGTTTCGTTGAAAACAGGTGAGAGAATCAGGGGGTGACGCGCTCCCCTGACCGCTCTTCGCGCCCCCGTACGCTCCGCCGCGTCGGCCTTGTACTCGCTTCCATCGCAGCCCTGCTGCTCTTTTGCATCGCCGTCGTGTTGGCGGGCCTGCGTCATCGCATGCACATTTCGCTTGCGCCGCTCGACGGCACATTGCACCTGCCTGGATTGAGCGCACCCGTTACCGTGCGGCGCGACGCCCATGGTATCCCGCATATTGAGGCCGCAAATACCGATGACCTGCTGGCCGCGCAAGGCTGGGTCACGGCCAGCGACCGGCTATGGCAGATGGACATGGCGCGCCGCCTGCCTGCCGGTGAAGCAGCCGAGGTGCTCGGGTCCGCCCTGGTGCCGCACGACCGCGCCGAGCGCACCCTGGGCATACGCGACGTAGCCGAGCGCATGGTACGCACCATGCCGCCAGCCCAGCTTGCGCAGCTCCGGGCCTATGCCCGAGGCGTCAATGCCTATATCGCGGGGGACACACTGCCGGCGGAGTTCAGCTTGCTGCTGTACAAGCCCGCGCCCTGGCGTCCGGTCGACTCCGTGCTAGTCGCGCTCTCCATGGCAGAAACGCTCGATGAGCGCTGGCAGGTCAAGCTCAAGCGCGAGCAGGTTGTGGCCCGTTTATCCGCTCATGGCCAGGCGGCGCTTGCAGCGGATCTGTATCCGTCCGGCTCCTGGCGCGACCACCCTCCCGTACCGAGCGCCCCCGCAATCGGCGACCCGCAGGACGTGCCACAAATTCCGCTCGATCCGTCGCAGGTACAGATACCAGTCGTGCCCACGGGCGACCTGCTCGCACTCGCCGCGATCGGCGAGGATGGCGCCGCATGCGCAGGCTGCCGCCCAGGCTCGAACGAGTGGGCCGTCAGCGGCGCGCATACCGCAAGCGGGGAGCCCCTGCTCTCAAACGACATGCACCTCACCCACGGCATTCCAGACCTCTGGTATGAGTCCGAACTTCGCGCCGGCAACTTCCATGTCGCGGGCGTGACGGTTCCGGGACTGCCATTCATCTCCGCCGGGCACAACGATCACATCGCCTGGGGCTTTACCGCGCTGGGCGGCGATACGCAGGATGTTTATGTAGAGCAGATCAACGCGCAGGGGGAGTACCGCGCGGTTGGGGCAGACGGCTCCGTACAGCGGAAGCCGGTCGAGCATGAAAAAGAGCGCATCCATGTGCGGGGCGGAGCCGATGTGGACATCGATGTCGAGCGGACAGGCCACGGTCCAATCATCACCCCGCTGCTCGCCCGATTGAACGGCCTCGACAACAAAGGCGAGCGCCGAACCCTTTCGCTGCACTGGTCCATTTATGACGAGCAGGCCAAAGGGCTGCCCTTGTTCGCGCTCGACAGCGCCACGGACTGGACCAGTTTTCGCGCAGCTCTCGCAACCTGGTGGGCGCCTACGCTCAACGTGGTCTACGCGGATGACGCGGGGCACATTGGCTATCAGGCGGTTGGGTTGATCCCGGTGCGTGCCGGCGGGCTCCAGGCGTTGCCCATCACCCCCGGCCTGACGCAAGCCGCCCTCCCCACCCAGGCAGTTGCTCCGTCAACTTCACAGGCCGTCCCGGGCGAGTGGACCGGCTACATTCCGTTCGACGCCATGCCGTCGGTGCTCGATCCGGAGGGCGGCATCGTGGCCACGGCAAACGCCCGTGTGTCACCCGACGGCTACCCTTACCAGCTCACGCTGGAGTGGGCGTCGCCGTATCGCAACGAGCGCATCTGGAAGTGGCTCAGCGGCAAACGAAAATTGACGGGCGCCGACATGCTCACGCTGCAGACCGACATCTTTTCGGAAGTCGACCAGGAGATTGCTCAGCGGTTCGCCTACGCGGTCGATCACGCCGCGCATCCGAGCGAGCGTGCCCGGCAGGCCGCAGATATTCTGCGCTCGTGGGACGGGGTTCTGAGCACGGAGTCGCCTGCGGCAGCCATCGCTACCAGAACTGAGCAGGCGTTCTGGCCGGCAATACTGCGCCCGAAAATCGGCGACGGCTGGCAGCTTTACGACTGGTCTGAAAGCTCGTACGCACGCGAGCAGTTGATCGCGGGGCAGCCCGCGGCGTGGCTCCCGCCTCCTTACGCCGACTGGAACGACTTCCTCGCGGCACTCATCGACGGTGCGATGAAAGGTACACCGAGCAATTTACGAGGCTGGCATTATGGCGACGTCCATACGATTGAACTCAGGCATCCCCTGTGGAAGTTGTTTCCAGGCGTCCTACTCGGTAGAAACAGCGGCGTCGGCCCGCTGCCACAGTCCGGCGGTCCGTCGACCGTCAAGCAGGTTTCAGGCGACCTGGGCCCCTCGCAACGCTTCACCGCTGATTTCAGCAATCTGGACCGGTCGACGGAAAACATTGTGATGGGCCAGTCCGGCGACCCGGTCAGCCCGTACTACCGCGACCAGTGGCCGAGCTGGTACGGCGGAACTACGTTCACGCTGCCGTTCAGCGCGGCCGCCGTGCAGGCTGCCGCGCGGCACACGTTGCACTTGGTACCATAGCCAGTGCGGTTTTCGCTTCGGATATCCGGTGAACGCACGTTCTTAAACAGCCCGGCGCTCGGGATTGCGCTGGCGCTCGCCGCTATCCTGCCGCTCTTGCTTCGTGGGCCTTCCTGCGGGCACGACTTCGATTTTCACCTGCAGAGCTGGTTTGCTGTTCGCGCGGCTTGGCACGCCGGCCTGCTTGTGCCGCACTGGATTGCCAGCGCGAATTACGGCGCCGGCGAGCCGCGTTTCGTGTTCTATCCTCCACTCTCATGGCTGCTGGGAGCCGCACTCGGGCTGGTACTGCCCTGGAAATGGGTGCCCGCGGCGTTCACGGCTGTATGCTTTGCCGGGGCAGCGGCCGGCATGCACCGGTTGGCAAGCCGTTTCTGCCGGCCCGGGCCTGCCGCGCTCGCCGGGGTGCTGTATGCGGCCAGCCCCTATCTGCTATTCACCGCCTACGAGCGCGCCGCCTATGGAGAGCTGCTTGCCGCCGCGTGGATGCCGCCCCTGCTCGCCGCCGTACTGGCCCCCCGTTTGCCCGTCGTGCGCACGGCCTCCTTGCTGGCCGCGCTCTGGTACACCAACGCACCTGCCGGGGTGATGGGCTGCTATCTCGTACTTCTCTCGTTTTTCTGGAAAGCAGGCAGGGAGCTTGCCCGTCGGAAGTCCACTCTGCCTACGCGCTCGCACCTGCGCATGCCCAAAAACCTCCGCGCAATCTCCACTGCACTTGTGCGCTACGGCGGCGCACTGCTCCTGGGCTGCGCGTTGGCGGCCGACTACCTGCTGCCCGCCTGGTACGAGCAGCGCTTTATCGCGATCCAGCGAGCCGTTGGCCCCGGCATGCGCATTGAAGATAGCTTCCTATTCGCGCATACGGGTGAGCCGTTTCACGACGGGGTGCTCGGTACCGCATCGTGGATTGCTGCCCTGACGCTCGGAGCGGGCGCGACAGCGGCGGCCGCACTGCTTTGGAGCCGGCGCACCGAGCGAGCCGCCACTTCACGCAGCCGGACGGTTTCGCTCGACGGGGAGGGCGGAGTCGGGTTTCCGGCACTGCTCATCGGGATCTGTTTTCTCCTCCAGCTCCGCCCCAGCAGCGTGCTGTGGCATGCGCTGCCGGAGCTCGCTTTTCTTCAGTTCCCCTGGCGGCTGCTATTGCCTGCCAGCGCGGCAGCGACGCTGCTGGTCGTGCTTGCTCTCCCGGCGCGGGGCGAGCACCGGCAGTTCGCATGGGTTGGCATTGCTCTCTTTTACGTCGCCGGGATGACGGTCTGGGCCGGGCAGACGCGCTATCAGCCTTGTGACGAGCAAGACAATGTTCCGGCACAGCTTGCGTTGCTGGGCAGCGGCGCAGGCTTTGAAGGAACCGATGAGTATGCGGCGATCGGCAGCGACAACGGCGAAATCCAGCAGGGACTGCCCGCGATTCGCCTGCTCCACGGGCCGGACGCCGATGAAGGCGACGATTCGCTCACCCCGAACCCATCCTGGAAGCCTCCGCCGGAGATTACGGGTTCTGTGCAGGTGAAAGCCTGGAACCCCGAAAAGCTGTCGATCCGCATCCGCCCCGAGGTCGGCGTGTATGCCGTGCTCCGGCTGGAGCGCTTTCCCGGGTGGCAGGTTCTGCTTGACGGCAAACCTTGCGGCGCGGCGTGTGTGACGCGTGAGGATGGGCTGCTCGCCGTGCGTGTACCCCCGATGCGCACCAGCACCATCGATGTCCAGTACAGGGCCACAGCCGACGTCCGGTGGGGCCGCGCCGTTTCAGGCGCTGCCCTGCTTCTGCTGCTCGCGAACAGTGCTCGACGGCGTTTCCCGTCAGCTATCATGAGACGGAAATGATCTCCCAGCCGACGGACATGATCTCCGATGTGCAAAGCCTGCTCCGGACCGGCGCTGCGGCAACAGACGGCGCTCTGGAACGATTGCTGCCTCCAGCGAGCGCGGTGCCGGCCTCCATTCACGCAGCCATGCGCCACAGCACGTTTGCGGGCGGCAAGCGCCTGCGCCCAGTGCTGGCGCGTGAGGCCGCGCGCGCCGTCCTCGGCTTGGTTCCCGCAGGTGTCGACGAGCTGGGCGCTGCGCTCGAGATGCTGCATACGTACTCGCTCGTGCATGATGACCTGCCGGCGCTCGACAACGACGACCTGCGCCGCGGCAAACCGACTTGCCACGTCGCCTACGGTGAGGCGATCGCGATTCTGGCCGGCGATGCGCTGCAGACCCATGCGTACCGGGTGCTGGCCGGGCTGGCATGCCCTCCCGAGGCGCGGGTTGCGATCATCCGTCTAGTCGCCGAAGCCACGGGTACCGAGGACGGCATGATCGGCGGCCAGGTGCTCGACCTGGAAGGTGAAAGTGTCGCGCCCACCTCCGCATCCGTGGAAGCGATCCACCGGGCGAAAACGGGCGCGCTCATCCGGGTCAGCGTGGTCGCGGGCGGTCTTTTCGCGGGCGCAACGGTTGAACAAACAAACAGTCTGACGGAATTCGGGCGCAAAGCGGGCCTGGCTTTTCAGATCATGGACGACGTGCTCGACGTGACACAAAGCTCGGCACAGCTGGGCAAGACCGCCGGGAAAGACGTCGCAAGCGATAAAGCGACCTGGCCGGCCGTGCACGGAGTGGAGCAGTCACGGCGCGATGCGACCCACCTGATAACTCAGGCCTTTGCTGCCCTCGACAGCTTCGGATCGCGTGCCGACGGGCTGAAAGCCGTGGCATCCTACCTCGTCGAACGTACCCACTGAAGACACATCGCAGCAGAAAGAAGGAATCCAATGGCCCTGACAAAAGAGGATGTACTCACTGCTCTCCGCGATATCAATGACCCGGAGCTGCCGGTTAATATCGTGGACCTTGGCTTGATTTACAAAGTCGAGGTACAGCCCGACCCGGATGCGCCGGGCATGTTGCCCCGGCAGCGTGTCGACGTGGAAATGACGATGACCACGCAAGGCTGCCCGGCGCACGCCATGATTCTGGAACAAGTCAGGAACCGTCTAGGGGGAATTCAGGAAATCAGCTTGGCAGAGGTCAATCTAGTCTGGGAACCGGCCTGGACGCCGGACCGTATTAGCCCGGCGGCGCAGGAAAAGCTTGGGATTGCATTTTGATACGTTATAACAAAACTTGAGGGCGAGCGAGCGAAGATGGTGCGTTTATCTGTCAAGCGCTCACCAACCATCCTGTCCCTTGCTCACTCGTCGCTATCAGGTCAGGCTTCTATGCCGGCCTTGAGATCGTCTCCCGCAGGCGGGCTGCTTGTTCGCTGATACGCTGGATAAACGTTTCGGCCCGTGCCAGAAAATCCTGCCCCGTGCGGATGTGGCCTGGCAGATCTTTCCATAACTCTTGCGCGGCTTCCGGCCTTTCAAGCAGCGTCGTGACAGCGCCTGCCGCCGCAATGACCAGCGCCTGTCGCTTGCGGCCTGTAATTAGCAGGATAGCCCCCGCGACCAGCGTGGCCGCGCAAACATGGTGCGACCAGTGCACATTCTTTATCTCTGCCAGAACACCATCTCCGGACTGCGAATCTACTTTGCTCAAATTCATTATGCTCGCTCCTCTTTAGCATGCAGTGGGATGCGGCTTGCGCGGAAAATGACTGCCCGCCGCCCTCCCCGCTTCAGTCCAGGTCGAAGTCGCGCACAGGGCGACCGGTTTCAGGCGACTCCTTGGCCTTGCGCAGAGCCTCGGCAAAACGTTTGGCCATCAAGTCTTCCTTGTTTTTTTCAGCGTCCACTGCCTGGCGGAAGAGCGATTCCTTGCGTTCGTCGCCTTCGCGCATCACGCGCGCCGCGGTTTCAAAATCCTCGAATGTCCGTTTGCGCGGTGCGGGCGTGTGTCCAATGACGGCACGGGTTGCTGGGTCGATGCGCAGGGTGCCGCCGCATTCCGGACAGGTCACATCGAAAGGTGCTGAGGATATTTCGACTGCCATGGTTGCTCTCCTCCCGGGAGTTATAACAGGATCGTTTTGTGCCCAGGGCAGGGGCCCCCAGCGGCCTCGACCAGCGCCGCCGGCAAGGCAGCGCCGCCCCGGGCCAACGCAGCCGCCGCGCCTACACCCCGCTCCTGCAGATGCCCGTCAGGGTACACGGCAGCGTACAGGGCGGCAACTCGCCGGCGAATGCCCGTATCTTTCCCCAGCTCCCACTTGGCGGCCAGGCGACGAAGGCGGTTCATCTGATAGCGCATTTTGCTCGCGGCCACCTCCGCCGAGCGGCCCAGCCCCTCATCCTGCGCACGCATCCAGGCCGTCAATGCGTCCAGTTCAGTCGTCATCGCGGCCCCTGACGCATGCAGCCGCTGCTTCGCTTCGAGCCCCGTGCTGCGCGCGCCCACGCGCTGCGTCAACTCTTCGAGCGGCATGCGAAAGATCTCCGGCAGGTCGATTCCGTCATGTTCCATGGTCCGGGCGTCCCGCGCATCCAGCAGGGTCGCGCTTAACCGCGGCAACACAGGCGTTTGCCGCCCGAGGATGTGCCGGTGCAACACACCGTTCTGAGCGAAGTAGGCGATCTCCGCCGGGCCGCCGATGTAGGCGGCGGTAGGCAGGATCGCGTCCTGAAAAACCGGGCGCAGCAGTGCGTTCGGGCTCAACCGTTCGGGTTCCGTTTCCAGAATCCCGAGCAGGTCTTCGGTCGAATAGGTACGGTTTCCGGCCGTCCAGCTTCCGCCGGGTCTGCGTTTCAGCGGCAAACGCGTGTGCGGCTCATTTTCCGCTCCGCCCGCGAGCAGAAACAGCAAGCTTGCGCCGGGCTTGACCAGCACTTGCCGGTGATACCCGCGTGCTTCGAGCGCTTTGCCTCGCTCCAGCAGCAGCCGCTCCAGTTCCCCTGCTTCGGTGATGGCCTTGCGAAGCACCTCCGCACCCAGGGCGTGGGCCGCGCGAGCGGCAGCGTCAAAAACGATCAATCCCCCCTCGCGAAAAGTTGCCGCAAGCCACTGCGCAAAGGCGCCCGCGAATGTGGCCTCGGGCCGGTAACAGCGGCGCAAAAGCTCCATCTCCGGCACTGTCTCGCCCAGTAAGGAACCAGCCTGCTCCAACGCCCGCTCGACCGTCTGCCCGAGCCGCAGGGCGCCGACCGGAGCGCCGGAGTTCCGGTCCGGGTGATCGAGGAGGCGCACAATTTCCAGCGCCTCACCATGGCCCCGCAGTGAAAGGTGATCGATCTCGGCGAAGTCGTGATCCTCGGTTGCCAGCCAGAAAACAGGCACATGCGGCACACCGGTTGCGCGCGTCGCGTCCCCGGCCAGCCGAATCGCGGTAGCTGCCTTGTACAGCGTGTAGAGCGGTCCGCCGAACAAGCCGACCTGCTGCCCGGTAACAACCGCGCGCGCTCCCCCTCGCAGCCGGACGATGTTCGCGATGGATGCCGGGCCGGCATGGCAGGCATGGTTCTGCGCTTCAAGAAGGTCGGCCAGCGGAGCACGAGGTGTCGCCGGCTCCGCTTCGTGCGTCATCCAGCCGTCGCCGGCTGGTGCAACGGGGTAGAACTCGCTCGCGTTTCCCGCGATGTAGTCCCGGAAAAGCTCGGACAAACCCGGCAGCACAGCGAGGGGGTAACACGCACCGACCACAGGGCTCTCCATCTCACTTGCAGTTTCTCACGAAGGCATACTCCGTCTCCGGCTAGATGCACACGCCCGTGCAGAGGGTGCGCGACTTTCATCCGGGTGCACCTCGTCGGCTTGCTCCCGGACCGCATCCATTGGCAGAGACATCGAAGACGAGGAATTTGCATGCCCAAAAAGAGGAATAAAAACAAGAAGGTCTGGGGAAAAGGGAAACATGGCAAAAGCGTGATTCCGCTCTCGCCGCAGTTACGCGAAGAAGGCAAAGCCGAGGTGCTTCACTCGGAGGTCGCCTACGAAGGACCGCTTTTCAAAGTGTTCAAGGAAGAAGTACGGGAGCCGAACGGCCACGTAACCCACCGCGACATCATCCGCCATAACGGCTCGGTCGTGATCCTGGCGATCGACACCAGCGAGGGCAAGAAAGACCCGCTCGTGATCATGGAACGGCAGTACCGCCACGCCGCCGGGCAGTATCTGTGGGAGCTGCCCGCGGGTAAAATCGAGCCCAATGAGGAGCGGCTCGCGGGCGCAAAACGCGAACTCGAAGAAGAAACCGGCTATGCCGCACGGGAGTGGACCGAGTTGGTCCGCTACTTCGCCAGCCCCGGCTTTCTGGGCGAGTGGATGCAGATATACCTGGCCGAAGGCTTGAACGCGGGCACTGCCCGGCCAGAGCCGGACGAGACGCTCGATATCTATCCCCTGCCCCTCTCGCAGGTCGAAGAGCTGATCGCTCAAGGACAAATCCTCGACGGCAAAACCTTGATCGGTATCGGCGCCTACCGCGAATTGCATGCCTCTCGCAAAAAAGCCGCGAAAAAGAAACGCAAAGGACACGGCAAAACCGCTTGAGCCTCGTCAAAGTGGGCAGCGTTGCCCATGCGCCGCGGAGCGAAACCAACCGCTCCCCTGGCGCGTCAGTTCGGTAGGCAAGCAACCGCAATCCACGTAAATCCAGGTACACAGGAAGGCACCGCCGGTGGGACATTTCAAAGGCAAAGTGAAGTGGTTTAACAACGCAAAGGGCTTCGGTTTCATCGGCAGGGAAGACGGACCGGATGTATTCGTCCATTACTCCGCTATCCAGATCGAGGGATACAAGAGCCTGAAAGAAGGCGACGAGGTGGAGTTCGACGTCATCCAGGGCCAGAAAGGCCCGCAAGCGGATCAGGTCATCCGGCACCGCGAAATCGCCTGAACCTGTCCGCATCTACAAGCGCCCTGCTCCCTGGCTATGCCGGAAGCAGGGCTTTTCTGCGTTTATCAAACCTCGTGAAGTGCCATTTACCATTTACGAGGAAAAGCCGGAATGGTAGACTTCTCTTGGAGAAGTAAGCCCGAGAAGCGTGTGGCCTCATCGGGGCAGTGAACACTACTTATTCAGTAGCGTTCGGACCAATGCTGCGACAGCAAGTATGAATCGCCAATCGATGACGATTCTTATCGCCACGCGGAGCCACAAATGTGACTCTCGGGGCATACGGCGCCACCTTCAGACATCGGTCGGCCCGAAGGTCGCTCCTAACGGCTTTCGGACCTCACCGATCCTTATAGCCGCTCACACGTGTCTGGATGCAGACTGCCCCTTCAACGTACATGAAACCACTGGGACGCATGCGTTACCGCAGTGCGATTCGCAGGCTTTTTCGCCGCTTTCTGTTTCAATAAGAAAGCCATGGAAAACCGCCTGATCGCCGCCATGCTGGACGAGACCGCCGACCTGCTGGAAATTTCAGCAGCCGACCCATTCCGCGTCCGGTCGTACCGGCGAGCAGCAGAGGCCGTCGAGGCCAGCACCGTGCAGGTGCACACGCTCGTAGCCGAGCCCAAAAAACTGCTCGCCATCCCTGGCATCGGCAAAGGCATGGCGGCCAATATCAAGGAGATCGAAAAAGCCGGGACGTTTCCCCTGCGCGAAGAGCTGATGCTGCGCTACAAGCCGTCCATGCTGGAATTGCTGCGCCTGCCCGGCATGGGGCCCAAGAGCGTTGCGCTGTTCTGGGACGCGTTGCAGGTCGGCTCGATCGAGGAACTGGAAGCCGCGCTCGAAGACGGCCGCGCGCTCACCTTGCCCCGCTTCGGCGAGAAAGGCATCGAGAAGCTGCGAGCCGGCATCGCCGATTACAAGCGCAACAGCGGACGATTCGCTATCAACGTGGCGGAGCAGGCGGCTGAGAAACTCATCGCCTACCTGCGCGAGTTTCCCGGGCTCCATCGCATCGTTCCGGCCGGCTCGCTGCGGCGTGGACGCGAAACCATAGGCGACCTCGACATCCTGGTCACCGGGCCGGCCTGCGCCGAGGATCAGGTTGCCGCCGCAGTAGAGTACACCGCTGCCTATCCGCTGGCCGGTACCGTGCTGGCAAAAGGCGCGAACAAGGTTTCATTTCGTATGCGCTCCGGCCTGCAGGTGGACGTGCGCCTGCTGCCGGAGGGCTCCTTCGGCGCCGCGCTGCAGTACTTTACCGGTTCGAAAACACACAATGTCTCGATTCGCCAGCGGGCGCTGCGGCGCGGTTTCACACTGAGCGAATACGCGCTAGCTCGCGTGGAAGATGGGTCGTTTGTCGCCGGCGCCGATGAGACAGACATCTACGCCGCACTAGGACTTGGGTGGATTCCTCCCGAGTTGCGCGAGAACAACGGCGAAATCGAGCTGGCCGAAGCCGGTGCCCTGCCCCAACTGATCGAGCTCGCCGATATTCGCGGCGACCTGCACATGCACACCGACGTGACCGATGGAAAGAACACGATTCGCGAGATGGCCGAAGCAGCCGCCGCGCTCGGGTACGAGTACATCGCGATTACCGATCACTCCAAGCAACTCGCCATGACCAACGGCCTCGACGACGAGCGAGCACTCGAGCACATCGAGCGCATTCGCGAGGTCGACCGAGCCATGGAAGGCCGCATCCGCGTACTGACCGGCATCGAGGTCGACATCCTGGCCGACGGCACACTCGACCTTTCGGACGAGGTGCTGGCGCAGATGGACATCGTGGTTGCGAGTACGCATTCGCACTTTGCGCAGGGAGAGCAGGAAATCACCGAACGCCTGCTACGCGCGGTCGAAAACCCCTATGTGCGGGTAATGGGTCACCTGACCGGCCGCCAGTTACTGCGCCGCGAGCCGATGCGGTTCGACGTAACAGCCGTGCTGCGCCGCGCCGGAGAACTCGGCTGCGCGGTCGAGCACAATGCTTCGGCGGAACGACTCGATCTATCCGACAACCACCTGCGCCTGGCGCGCGAGCTCGGCTGCCCTATCGTGATCAACACCGACGCGCACCAGACCTCCACGCTTGGCAAGCTGCAGTACGGCCTCCGACAGCTCCGGCGCGCCGGCCTAACCGCGAATGATGTGCTGAATACACGACCTTTCGACGCATTCATGGCCGGACTTCGATTGCGGCCCCGTCCCTGAACTCACTTCCCTCAAGGTGTAACCCATGCCGTACGAAATGCCTGCCTATGACGCAGGCAAGAGCCACCGCACCCTCGCCCTGATCGCAGCCACTTGCATTATGTTCTTTCTGGTTTGGGCTTACGTCTTCTTCGAGCAGAAGCCGCGCGTTGCCGACGGCGTCATCCAGTCCATCACGGCTGTTCCCCTGCACACGGAGTTTCGCCAGGGCGGCACCATGCGCGAGGGCTACGGCGGCGGCATGCAGAAGTACGATGAAATGTATGTGTGGGTCGCCTTCAGCATGAAAAACCTGACCGAGGATGTGCCGCTCTACGAAACCGGGCAGCGCGCGACGCTGACCCTGCCCGACGGCGAACAGCAATTTGCCTATGCGGCCAGCCCGTCCGACATCGCCAAGGTGAAAACAATACGGCAGCTCAAGCAGGTGCCCGGCACGCTGGTACCGCACGAGCTGACGCTCAAGCCGGGCGAGCAAACGCAGGGCCTCGCGCTGTTCGCCTTTCCCATCACCCAGCAAACCTGGGACACGCGCCGCGAGTTTTCCGTCGCCGTCTCGTTCCAGTGGCAGCGCGATCTCGCCATGAAGGAAAAGGCAATGAACCGCTGAACGGCTGTCTATGCACCCCAGCCTAGAATAAGGAAGTGGAACCGTCCCGGCAGCACGTCGTGGTCGCAGGAGCAGGCATTATCGGCCTGGCTACGGCGCTTGAACTCCTCACCGCCGGCTTTCGCGTAACCGTGGTGGAGCGCGGGCGGGCCATGGAGCAGAGTTCGTGGGCGGCTGCCGGCATGCTGGCCGTGCACGACCCGGAAAACGCTGGCGAACTTTTTCCACTTTCCCTTCTCAGCCATGCGCTTTACCCAGGCTTTCTCGCGCGTGTTGAGGCGCTGAGCGGTTTGAGCATCCCTCTGCGGACGACGCACACGCTCCAGGGCCGCCATGCGAAAACGCACGATGAAGAGCCACCTCCTGAGTTGCCCACGCTGCGCACCGATCGCTACAGCTACACCCTGCTCGAGGAGACGAGCCTCGACCCGCGCGACCTGTGCACCGCGCTGCCTCGCGCTGTCATCTCCTCCGGCGCCCTGCTGCGGCAAGGCACTGGGGTCATCTCCGTCGGGCGGTCGGGCGGGCACGTGTCAGTGGAGCTGGAGAACGGAGACGTCCTCGCAGCCGATCACTTCGTGCTTGCGAGCGGCGCTTGGTCGGGGCAGTTGGCGCTGCCAGGGACGCTTCCCTTACCGGTAGCACCGCGCAAAGGCCAGATGATCGAGGTCACCCTGCACCAAACCTCGCTGGACCGAGCCTCCCTGCCGGTGGTGATTCGTACGCCGGAGCTGTACTTGGTGCCGCGTGGAGATGGCCGCGTAGTGATTGGCGCCACGGTCGAGCGTGCGGGTTTTGACAGATCGGTAGACGAAAGCGCTGGAGACCGGCTGTGGCGAGCTGCTGCTGCGCTGTGGCCGCCTGTGCTTGAGGGCCGCATCACGGCGCGCTGGACGGGGCTGCGCCCGGGCTTCAGACAGGGTGTGACCGATCGTTTGCCCGTAATCGGGCAATTTAGCGACGGACTGTGGGTGGCCACGGCACATTTTCGCAATGGCATTCTGCTGGCTCCCGGCACGGCGCATGTTCTGCGCCAGCTTATATGCGGCGAGGCGCCCGCGACATCGCTCGCAGCCTTCGCTCCCCAACGTTTCGCGCAAGCACGGGAAGTCGCCCTTGCGGAAGAGAATGCTTCGTTTTTCTGAAGGACTTGGCCTGTAATGGAATCCGTTTTTCGAATGGACCCATCCGGGAATGCGGGCTTCGTGAACCGAAGTAGCACCGTGACAACCGTTTCTCCGCTGCGCTATAACGTAGTTCTGAGATGTAAGCCGGTTTAAAGGACAGGTCCCGGCAAAGAATACCCTTCCACACCTGCACGCCGTGGAAAAGCACAGGAGAGACATGGCCACTGCCGTAGCAGGAAAAGGACTGGAAGGAATTGTCGCCGCCAACTCTGGCGTCTGTTGGATCGATGGCGAGGCCGGTGTGCTCGCCTACCGGGGCATCGACATTCACGAGCTTGCGGAACGTTCTACATTTGAGGAAACAACATACCTACTTTGGCACGGCAAGCTGCCGTCCGCAAGCGAACTCGCGGAGTTCTCGAAAACCCTGGCCGAAGCGCGCGAACTGCCTGCTCCCATTGCCGAGATGATGAAGGCATTTCCGCGCGGGGCGACCCCTATGGAGGTGCTGCGCACCGCGGTCTCTGCCCTGAGCTTTTACGACCCCGACGAAAAAGCCGTCGACCACGCCAGCAATCTACGCAAGGCTTTCGCGCTTACCGCGCAGGTGCCCATGATCGTCGCGGCCTGGGACCGGATTCGCAACGGGCAGGAAGTGGTCCCGGCCGACAAGTCGCTCTCGCATGCCGGCAACTTTGTGTGGATGCTGCGCGGCGAGAAGCCGTCTGAAACGGCGACCAAGACCTTTGACGTCGCGCTGATACTCCATGCCGACCACGAACTGAACGCTTCGACCTTTGCCGCGCGTGTCATCGCGGCGACGCTTGCGGACATGCACTCGGCCGTCACGGGCGCCATCGGTGCGCTCAAAGGCCCGCTGCACGGCGGCGCGAACGAGGCGGTGATGCACATGCTTTTCTCGATCGATAAAGCCGGCGCGGACCCGGTCGAGCACGTCAGGCAGATGCTTGCCGAAAAGAAGAAAGTCTCCGGCTTCGGCCATCGCGTGTACCACACCGAAGACCCGCGCGCGACCCATCTCCGCCGCATGTCAGAGGAACTGGGCAACGCCGACGGCAACCCGAAGTGGTTCGATATGTCCCGCGCCATCGAGCTCTACATCAAAGGCGAAAAGAAGCTCAATGCGAACGTCGATTTTTATTCTGCTTCAACCTACACGACGCTTGGAATCCCCATCGACCTGTTCACCCCGATTTTCGCGGTAAGTCGCGTGGCCGGCTGGGCCGCGCATGTCATCGAGCAGCTTAGTGATAACCGGCTGATCCGCCCGCGCGCCGAGTACACCGGCCCGGAGTACCCGGCGCCTTACATTCCAGTAAAAGAACGGTAGACTGCCTGCGCGGCCGGCGGCCACTCGCGTGGCATTTTATTTGACGCTCCGGCGTTCATTTTTGTGGCCCTCGCGATGCTCGAGATCGACTTTCCTATCCCGACTAACGGGAGGGCCACAGCGCCAATGGGTACGCACATACGCCAGCCGCCACGTGAGTGGCCGCAGCCGCGCAGACGGTTTATTTTCTACTGGCCGGGGGAATAATTCCATTCATGCGCAGGTACTCGACCATCTGCCCATAATGATCGTTCGCGTGCGCCATGGCATAGGCCACGGTTCCGGCGCGCGTGCCCCCTTTGCCGTCCATGTCGGTAAACGCGTTCGCAGGCGTGATGGTCGCAATCGCCGCATGCGCGTACTTGTAGGAATCCTTGAGCGCAGCCAGAATCTCGTCCCGGTTGTTCAGCTTATCCAACTCCGCGCGGCTCTTCCCGCCTGGAACGTTGAAGGAGTGAAACATGCCGTAGTTGGCCGAAGCCAGATGCTTGACCTGCGCCGAGAACGTTTTGACTCCGTCGTAAGTACCCATGCTGCTGGACGGCGCAAAGTTGAATTTATCGGCCGGCATGGCCTCGGCAGCGTCGACAATCTCCTTCTCCTGCCCGGAGAGCAGTTTGTCAAACACCTGGGACGGAGCGACGGCTGCGCCTGATCCCGTTTTGCCGCCAGGCATGTTCATGGAACCCATACCCTGGGCCAAGCTGCTGGCCGGTAAAACCAGGCTACTGGCCGGCAGAGCCAAACAGGTGGCAAGTGCGAGTGTTTTAAGCGAAATACGAAGGTGCATAGGTCTGAAATCTCCTTAAGATAGCGCGTCGTTGAGGAAAGCGATGCGCAGCAAGCGTAGCAGAAGCACGGGCTCTCACGCGGCGTAAACTAGATGGAGAAATGCAGCGCATCTACATGGACGCAAACGCCACCACACCCCTGCTTCCCGAGGTGTTCGAGGCAATGCGCCCGTACATGATGGGCGGCTTTGGAAACGCGTCGTCCATTCACCACTTCGGGCAGCAGGCCCGCATGGCCGTCGAGGAAGCCCGCGAGGAGGTCGCTGCGGCACTCGGTGCGCGTGCGGCCGAGATCGTCTTTACCAGCGGAGCGACCGAGAGCGATAATCTGGCTCTGTTCGGCATGGCAGCGAAGGCGCTCGATGCAGGCGAGCCCGCCCATCTGATCACCACTGCAATCGAGCACCATGCCGTGCTGCACGCTGCCGAAGCTCTTGAAAAGCGCGGCGCTCGCGTGACCTACCTGCCGGTATCGAGCGAAGGCGTTCTCGATCCGGACGACGTTCGCCGCGCGCTCCGTCCTGAAACCAGACTCATCAGCGCGATGCTAGCCAATAACGAAACTGGAGCGCTTCAACCCATTGCAGAGATCGGCCAGATCGCCGCCGAAGCCGACATCTGGCTGCACACAGACGCGGTGCAGGCGATCGGCAAAGTTCCTGTGAATACGAAGGCTTTGGGAGTCGACCTGCTCAGCCTGTCGAGCCACAAGCTGCATGGTCCGCAAGGCGTCGGCGCGCTCTGGGTTCGACGGGGCACGCCCTTGCAGCCGCTCTTTTACGGCGGCTCCCACGAGCGGCAACGCCGGGCAGGGACAGAGAACCTCCCTGGGCTCGTCGGCCTGGGCGCGGCGATCCGACTCAGCCGGCAAGCGCTCGCCGACGGCACGACCGCGCGCATTTCCCTTATGCGTGACCGGCTGGAGCGCGGTCTGCTGGAAGCGATAGACGAGTGCGGCGTAAACGGGCCTGTCGCGCCAGGCTCGCGTCTGCCGAACACGACAAATCTCTGGTTCGATCATCTGGAAGGCGAGGCACTGGTGATCGCGCTCGACCTGAAAGGCCTGGCGCTCTCGGGCGGCTCGGCCTGCGCTTCGGGTGCCACCGAGCCCTCGCACGTGCTCACCGCCATGGGCCTCGGCGCGCACAGAGCCCGCGCCAGCCTGCGGTTTTCACTCAGCCGATTGACTACGGAAGACGAGATTGACCGCGCACTGGAACTGGTTCCAGCCTCGGTTGCACGGCTGCGGGAACTCAGTCCCGTGTACCAGGGCGCCGCCGCCGGGGCGTGCCGCGTTTGATGCGGGGTCGAAAGCCGGCGTCTATGGACAGGTCGAATCGCATAACCCCCACCGCGACTTTTTCTCGTTCCGGCCATCTAAGTAATAGAGGATTGAATGAAAATGCCAAGGTTGAAAGCCGCTCTCGTGCTTTCCCTGGCGACTCTGTGCGCGTCCGCCTTCGGGCAAAACGCAAACCCAGCCGGACCAGGGACAGTCAATTATGTAGAAGGTCAGGTTACGCTCGCGGGCCAGGTCCTTGATTCCCACTCTGTGGGATCGACCGAACTGAAGCAAGGCCAGGTTCTCTCGACCGGCAACGGCAAAGCCGAGCTGCTGCTGACTCCCGGTGTGTTTTTAAGGCTGGATGACAACAGCGCCGTTCAAATGGTCTCGCCTGACCTGACGAACACAGTGGTTGCGCTGGACCATGGTCGCGCCGATGTCGAGGTGGACCAGCTTTACAAGCAGAACCACATCCTGATCGATGAAAAGGATGGTCAGAGCCTGCTGTTGAAAGGCGGTCTGTACGAATTCAATGCGAACGACAACTCCATGCGCGTGTTCGATGGCAAAGCCGCGGTGTTTGAGGGAGCGGGGACCGTCTCGGGAAACGAACCGTCCGGCGAGAAAGCGATCAAGGTGAAGGGCGGGCATGAACTTGCACTAAACGGCGAGCCCAACAAGCCTGAGAGCTTTGACAAGAGGCAGGCGAAGGACGACCTATATAACTGGAGCAGCCTGCGTTCGGAGTATTTGGGCGAGGCGAATGCAAATCTCGCTTCGGAGTATGCAGGGCCAGGGGGCTTTAACCCGGGCTGGTACTGGGATACAGGCCTGTATGGCTACACGTGGCTGCCGGGCGACGGGGCATTCCTGAATCCCTTTGGCTTCGGTTTCTACTCTCCCTATTATCTTTACGGCGGTGGCCCGTTCCTTGGGCGCGGCTACGGATTTGGAGGTGGCGGCTACGGTTATGGACGGCCAATCTACCGTGGGGGCAGGTTAGCGGGCGGCTACGGCCATGGAGCGCCTGTAGCACGATCCTTCGGCGGCGGCGGCTTCCACGGTGGAGCAGGTGTCGGTGGAGGAGGCTTTCACAGCGCGGGAGCCGGTGGCTTTCACGGAGGCGGTGGCTTTCATGGAGGCGGTGGCGGTGGCGGTGGATTTCACGGTGAGGGCGGCGGCGGTCATCGCTGAGTCCATGGGCAGGGTCGGGCCACTTTGGCGCGACCCGTTTTCCGAGCGATACTAGGAGCACCATGCCGGAGCAGCACAACAATATAGTCGCGGTCGCGATGTCCGGCGGGGTGGACTCCTCGACCGTGGCTGCCATGCTCAAAGCCGAAGGCTATGACCTGATCGGCCTGACGCTGCAGCTCTGGAACCAGCGTCGGCTGGCCGGCAAGGAAGGCATGCCCGAGCAGATACAGGGACGCTGCTGCTCGATTGACGACGTCTATGATGCGCGTCGGGTGGCCGAAACGCTCGGGCTGCCCTACTATGTCGTGAATGAGCAGGCGCGATTCGAGCGGGATGTGGTCCGGCCGTTTGTGGACGAGTATCTGGCCGGGCGCACTCCGATTCCCTGCTCGTTGTGCAACAACCATCTCAAGTTTGACCAGTTACTGTTGACCGCGCGGCAGATCGGCGCGGATCGGATTGCTACTGGTCACTACGCGCGGAATAAGTACGATCCGGAGCGCGGTCGCTGGATCCTGAGCCGCCCGGCCGATCGCTCCAAGGATCAGACCTACTTTCTTTTCGGACTTACGCAAGAGCAGCTCAGCCGTACACTTTTTCCGTTGGGCGGCTACACCAAACCACAGGTGCGCGCCTTGGCTGCCGAGCACGGTCTTGTGCTGGCGCAAAAACCCGACTCGCAGGAAATCTGCTTCATTCCCGGCGGGGATTACAAACACTTCATCGACGCGTACCTGGAGGAACAAGAGGAGAATTTGCCGGATACGTCGGGCGCTCTGGTAACGGCCGGAGGCGAAACGCTGGGCGACCACACCGGAATCCATAACTTCACCGTCGGCCAGAGAAAAGGGCTCGGCCTTTCCGGACCGAACCCACTGTACGTCATCCAGATCGATGCCGCGTCGAACACGGTTACTGTGGGGACTGGACCCGAACTCCTTCGAAAGTCCTTCCGCGTACGCCAGTTGAACTGGATCAACATTGGGGAACTTCGAGAAGAACTTCGAGTCGAGGCGAAAATAAGGCATCGCCACGAGCCGACTTCAGCGACCATTCGCATAATCGCGGAAGACGAAGCAGAAGTCCTCTTTGACGAACCCCAACGAGCCGTCACCCCTGGGCAATCTGCCGTTTTTTACAGCGGTGACGAGGTAGTCGGCGGCGGATGGATTGTTTGACTGCTTGGATCGGCCTTATCTCCCCCCGTTACCGGTTCCTCCTCGACAATATCTTGGGCCGCTCCGTTCGATTTGGCATGAGATCTGTGGTTGAAAAGAGTATCCAGCCCTACGCGAAAGCCATTCAGTACGCTGCCGACTTTCCGCACAGGTTTGGCTACGCCGGACTGCACAGCGGAACCCGCGTGCGAGATGCTGCCCAGTACAGCGGAGACCATATCGTCCACCTTGTTTGCCTGCACACGTGTTTTGTCAACAACATCATCGACGGTTGAGTTCACATGTTTGGTCTGGTCACGCAGCGTTGAAGACATTTCCACCAGGTGGCTGGAAATCGTCTTCACCTTGGGTGTGACATCCTCAACGACACTGGTCACCTGACTGGAGATGGTCTTTATCTTGGGCGTGACGTCCTGCATGATGTTGTGAACGTCGCTCACGATCGGCATTGCTTTCGCCGTGACCTGTTCCGTGATCTTCATGATTTTCTTGAGTGCTGCGGAAACCGCGATAAACAGGCCAATGAACACGGCAGCCTGAATCACGACACTGGCAACCACGGCAATGGTGAAGATCAGAGATAGAGTGTTAGAAGGCTGCGGAACTTGCATATCGGGGCTCTCGCGATTGGTTCTGGTTGTGGATTGCCGGGGAAGCGATCTGCTGGAAGGCCTATCTATCAATTTCACAGGAGGCCATTCCTTGGCCTCCTGTCAGCTGCTGGACTAGCTAGATTGCTTGGTGCCGGGAATCAGCTCTTCCTGCGGGAGAGGAGGAACAGATGTGCTGACGTAAGCCTGTTTACCGGCCTCCAACGAAGCTGAAAGCTTTTCCTTCTGCTCGGCAACCGTCTGACGACCCTGGTTATAGACTTCGTTTATTTTCTGGCGACCGGTTTCCACAGCATCCTTGCCGCGATCCACATAGTCACTCACTTGACTTTTGCCCGCATTGGCATACTGAGTTGCCTGTTCCTTGCCGCGGGATACATAGTCTGCGGCCTGACCCTTACCCCGTTCGACATAATCACCGGCAACGCGCGTTACTTCACTCGCGCGCTTCTTTACCGACTCGCCCGAACCGCGTGCCCCCGCGAGCAGGTCCTCGCGCGTCTCCTGTCCAGGCCGGGGAGCATACAGAACACCTAATAACGAGCCCATGCCGAGCCCTGCCAAAAACCAGCTGAATGCGCTGCTACCACTAGAATTACTGGACATAAGTGTTTCCTCCTAAGCTGCTGTATTTCTGCTCAGATCCCGAATACGACGGAAGCAGAAGCAGGAAGCAGTTGTCCCCGAGGTAGATGCAACTCTTGCGTTTTGTGCTGTACTCGCCGGCCAGGACCGCAGTGTTTCAGTGGACAGGCAAAGGCGGCTTCGCTAGGAGCGAAGCCGCCTTTGTTTCCGGAGATGCCGCTACTGTGAACAGGTCGGGAACAGCGGAATGGAGTTCGTGCCATTGCTAGTGGAGCCGCAGCCGGCGGCCCCCATCAGCCCGACCGCGAACAGCACGACAAGCAGCGACCGCCATGCACGCCGCTGCGCGGGCACACAGAAAAACAGCACGGAGCAGAGAGCGGAGGTGCTACCGAATGCCAGCAGAAGTCCCTCTCCGGAACCCGCGGCCGAGGCGACGGTTCCGGGAGTAAAGGTGCAGCTGGCAGCGGTTGAGCCGTTGTAATTCGTATCTCCGCCATAGCTCGCCGACAGTTTGTTCGCCGCCTGCAGCGTGGAGTTCGGCACAGCGAAGGTTGCGAAGGTTGCAACCGCGCCGTTGCTGCTGGAACCCTTGGTTCCGTTCGTCGTAAACGCTGTTCCATTGACCGTGAGTGTGACCGGACCGGATGGAGCCGTGCTGGCGTCGCTATCGGTGTCCAGCTCGACCGTAATGTTTCGGCTTGCCGTTGCGGCGGTGCTGGCGGTTCCGGTATGGACCGTGAGACTCGTCAAACCCTTGCTGATGACGAGCGAAATGCCGGCGGTTGGCCCGCTGGCCAGGTAGCTGTTATCGCCGCTGTAGCTCGCGCTCAGGTTATAGCTGCCGGGCGCTAGATCGTAGAGTGGAAAATCGGCCACGCCCTGACTGCTTAGCGTTTGCGTTTGCGCTAGCCCATTGTTCAAAAGTGTTGCCGTGCCTGTCGCGACGCCATGCGAAGTGGCGCCGTTACTATTTGCCGGCTGCACACTCGCGAAGCCATAGGCTCCGTACGGAATCGGGTTTTGGCTGATGGTGTTGCCGGTGTTCACGTCGACGATGGCGAGCGACAGGTTCGGCGAGCTCGCTTCCGGAGTAACGGTGACGGGAATGGCCGTCGAGGTGCTGGGCGCGTCCTTTACGTCTCCTTGATAGTAGGCCTGGATGTTATACGTTCCGCCCGGAAAGTCGGCCACGCTCACCGTACCGATGCCGCCCGAGGGTGGGAGAGGAATATTCTGATTGAGGGCTTCACCAGCCAGCCCGGCGGGCCCGGTCACGGAGACTGTACCAGTTGCCGAACCAGGTGTCACAGCGGCCGTAAGCGTAATAGCCGTGCCATGCACGATTGAAATGGGCGCGTTGCTGGGGGCGCCTGTACCCACGGCAGCGGTGAGAGAAACTCTCGTTGGCGCGAACGTTGCGCTATCCCAGGCATTGACGAGCTGTGAAATGTCGATACTGCCGAGGCCGGTCGCCAGATCGTAGCCGGTGCCGGCGTTGAAGCCGTTCAGAAAACTACTCGATCCGCAGTTCGGATCCGTTGCAATAATCCGGCACGGAACGGAGTTGTTCCCTGCCGTGATGTCATGGAAAATGCTGGCGCTATTGCTATTCGTCGCATGCAGGTTATAGATCACGTTGTTGGCAAGCCCGAGCCGCTGGTTGCTGCCGCCAAGCGATTGCAGCACCATGGCGAGAGCGCCGGCAACCGCGGGAGTTGCAGCGGAGGTGCCGCCAACTCCGAATAGCGAAAAGCTGCCGTCGGCAGCCTTGGCGCAGTCAGTCGAGGGTGTGCTCAAGCCTTCAACGGTGCTGTCTCCGCAGAATGCCCAGGTTGCCTGATGCAGGGAGCCGGAAGAAGCGAACAGCGAAATGTCAGGCAAATAACGAACACCGGCCGGGGCCGTGGAACCGACATTGATGCCGGACTGGAACGACGGCGCCAGATAACCCGTGAGTGGCACGGAGCAGCTGCCATTGCTGTTCTGCACTCCGCTGCAGAAGACCGAACTGCTATAGCCGCCGCCCCCAGCAGCGAGAATCGTCACGAGCGCGCTATTGGCGCCATAAGGGTACTGTTTCGCGGTATTGGCGTTGTAATTGCCCGGAGGATTGTTGCTGATCGACTCGTTCCAGGGATTTTCCGGAATGTAGCCCAGCGCCGACCCATAGTACGGGCTTGTGCCGCCGTTGCTCGCTCCACTCACGTACTGTGTGAAATTCAATGGCAAAACGTCGAAATCCGTGCCGCCCACAGCGATGTTGTAGGGAGTCGAAGCCAGTCCGTTTACCGCCAGGCTACCTGTGGCCTGCGTCTCGCCCGGGTTCAGGTCGCAACCCGCTGAACCGGTGTCTCCCGCCGAGACCACAACCGTGATCCCCTGTGCCGCCGCCTGTTGCCAGAGCGCGTTGATCTGCGCATTGCCCGCAACTCCCTCATTCACCTCGCAGTTGCCGTAGCTGACATTCAGGATCGCGACGTTGTTGTCCTCAACCGCCCGGAGTGCCGCGTCGTAGACTCCGTCCTGCAGAAGGTCAGAGTTGCTCTCGTAGTAGTAGATCTTTGCCTGGGGAGCCAGGCCGCCTGCTAGTTCCATGTCGAGCAGCCCTTCGAGGGCGTTCCCAGTCGTTCCCGGGTCCACTCCATCGACGACCACGGTCGGGCTGACTGGTGCACTTTCATTCAGGAAGAGCTTGCGATAATTCAGGTAATCGGCTACCGGAATATCCGAGTCGCCCGCCAGACCGATACTGATGCCCGCGCCGGTCCATTGCGCGCTGCCTTTGTATTTCGGGTTCAACTGTGAGTTCGGCGCATCGTAAATCGTCGCGGCGTCCGCGGGAGTGAGGTAAAGATAGGGTACGTTGTGGCTATCGGCTATGGTGATTTGAGGCGAGACACCCTGGTCAAGCTGCGACATCACCTGTAGCCGCCCATCCTTGTTTATGACCTGTGAGTGAGGTCCAAGCACATGCATCGGCTTCGAATGAAAATCATTCAGCGGCGAAATCCCCGTAATCACCGGTGCTAGCGCGGCCGGGATCTGCGGGTCCTTTGCATTGCTGTAGTGCTGCACCTCGTTGATCACATAGGAATGAATGCTGGTGTGGAAGGCCTGCGCGACCTGGCCCGTGGTGCCGGAGAACTGGATTAGATTGCGGCTGGCCGGCACGGATTCGATCTTGAAGCCCTGGCTTTCGAGCCAGGTCTCGACTGCCTGGAGATCCTCATTCGCGATGCCGAAATTCGCGCCGTAGCTTTCGGGCGTGAGCCACTTGCGGTAGTTGGGCGAGTTTGGATCCCCAAGGCCGCCCAGGTATTGCCGCAACGCGACCTCCTGCGCCGGGCTGCGCTTCAGCAGGAGTTGCAGCCTGCCGGTGGGGAGGCTGGTGGACGCGGCGCCCCGGTCGTAGCGGGCCTGCGCCATGGGGCTGGTATTGCCCTTCAGCGTGACAAGTGCTTCATTGACAACCGGCGCGGTGACCCGAACCGAGGGCACGGCCAGCGGCGCGGCGCCCGTTTGCGCCTGCACGGCAGGTGTGACCAGCAGCGCCGATGCGGCGAGACCGGCGCGGAAAAAGGGGACAAGCTTCAGTCGCATGCGGGTTCCATTCATGGGTATTCGAACAAGCGGTTCCAACGAACCTTCTTCAAGCAGTCGGAGCGGGCAGTGACGATCGGGTGCGCGCGAATAGAAAAAAGCGGTAGAGCGGAGTATCCGCTGCTTCCTTGTATGGCAGCCATGCCACGGAGTCAAGTCACGACAGTACCGTGCGGTGGCGTTCTTGATGACAGCAAAGAAGAAGAAAAGTTGCGCCCTTGCCGCACATTTTTAAAAAACCTTTCAGGGTAGCAATGTGATTGACCCACAAAGCCGGAAAGTGCAGGAATCGCACGCAAAAGCACAACTGGGTTTGACACTGCCGAGGCAGCACTTTAGCGTTCGAAAGAAGACTTCCTTTTTCGTTGCCGCTCGCGCTCATGCAATGCACTCGGTGGGCATGAGGGCTACTTCCAAGCTCCAAAGTTCATTTAAAGTAGACGTAAGGACACATGCCCCCTTTCTCGCCCCTCCTCCCGCACCGCAGGCAGCGCCGGCTCGCCCTTGCACTTGCCCCCTTGCTCGTTATCGGCATAGCCTCTGCGCAGTTCCCTTCGGCCGCGCCGCAACCCACCGCGGCACCACAGGGGGATGTCGCGCGCGCGCTCGCCGGCTTCCAGGCGCGCACCACTGTCAAGGTGCTGCCCAACGGGCTGACCCTGGTGCTGTGCGAGCGCAAGGATGCGCCTGTGTTCTCCTACTTCACCATCGTGGACGCGGGAGATGCGAACGACCCGGGGCAGGAGTCGGGGCTCGCGCATATGTTTGAGCACCTGGCTTTCAAGGGTACGGAGGACATCGGGACGAAGAACTACCCGGCCGAGAAGGTCGCTCTGGCGAAGCTCGAAACCGCCTACGCCGCCTACGATGCCGAAGACCTGAAACGAGTCGGGCAGGATCCAGCCAAGCTCAAACAGCTTCACGATGCGTACGAAGCAGCCGAGCGCGATGCCAACCAGTACGTCATCCCCAACGAGTTCACCGAGATTGCCGAGGCCAACGGTGCCAATGGCCTGAACGCCGAAACCTCGCTCGACGACACGCGATATTTCTGGTCCATGCCCGAGAATCGGCTGGAGCTGTGGGCCTACCTTGAAAGCGACCGCATTGCCCATCCGGTCCCGCGCCAGTTTTACCGCGAGCGCAGCGTGGTGGAGGAAGAGCGGCGCATGCGGGTCGATACCAGCCCGACCGGACGCCTGGTCGAGCAGTTCCTGGCCACCGCCTACGTTGCCCACCCGTACGGGCGCCCTAACGTCGGCTGGGCCAGCGAGCTCGACCACATCACCGCGACCGAAGCAACCGCCTTCCACGCGCGTTACTACGTGCCGTCCAATATCGTCGTCGCAGTCGTCGGCGACTTTTCAAATGGGAACGCAATGCCGCTGATGGAGAAGTATTTCGGCGCTATCCCCGACGGAGGGCCCAAACCGCAAGGCGTCATCACGGTCGAGCCGCCGCAGACCGGGGAGCGCACGGTTTCGCTCCAGGACCCCTCGCAGCCCATGTATCTCGAGGGTTATCACCGGCCCGACTACCGCGACCCGGACGACGCCGTGTATGACGCCATCCAGGACATCTTCTCCAACGGCCGCACCTCGCGCCTGTACCGCAGCCTGGTTCGCGACGAGCGCATTTCGGCCGAGGTCGAAGGCTTCACTGGCTTCCCCGGCGAGAAGTACGCCGGGCTGTTCGGCTTTTTTGCCGTGCCCGCGCCCGGACACACCAGCGCGGAGCTGCGCACGGCCATCCACAAGGAGATCGACAAACTGCGAACCGCCGACGTTTCCGATGCCGAGCTCGCGATGTTCAAAACCCGCACCCGCGCCGACCTGCTGCGCGGACTTGGCGAAAACCAGGGCCTGGCCGAGCAGCTCGCTGTATACCAGTTGCGTTATGGCTCCTGGCAGGAGCTTTTTCTCCAACTCGCCCGCGTAGACAAAGTAAGCAAGGCTGATATCCGGCGCGTGGCGAACAAGGTATTTACCTCGGCGAACCGCACGTACGCCCAAATTGATCCGCCCGCGCCGCAAACCGCCGCGAGCGCCGCGCCGATGCAGGCTGGGGGTGCGCGATGAGGTATCTCAAGGCTCGCTTTCTCTCCCTTCCCTGCTCGTTGCTACTGGCCGCTGGCGCCTTTGCGCAGGAGAGCCACCCCGTCGTCCCGCCCGATGCACGGCAGGCCGCGCAGCCCGGCGCCTGGCAGCAGCTCAACGTTCCGCCGTTGGCGCCGTTCAAGCCGGTCCAGCCCCGCCGCATCGAGCTGCCTAACGGTGCCCTGCTGCTGCTCCAGGAAGATCACGAGCTGCCGTTCATCAGCGGATTCATCGAAATGCACGGGGGCAGCCGCGATGTGCCTGCGGCGAAAGCCGGTCTGGCCAGCCTCTACGGAGAAGTCTGGCGCACCAGCGGAACCGCTCAAATAAACGGCGACGCGCTTGACGACCTGCTGGAGGCCAAGGCCGCCAAAATCGAGACGAGCGCGGATATCGATTCGAGCTCCGTATCGTGGTCGTGCCTGAAGGGCGATAACGATCAAGTGCTGGGGCTGGTCACCGATCTGTTGCTGCACCCCAAATTCGATTCCGCGAAACTCCAGCTCGCACAGCAGGCGACCATTGCCGGCATCCTGCGCCGCAATGAAGACCCTGGGAGCATCGCTGCCCGGGAAGCAGCGAAGTTGGTCTACGGCAGCACCAGCCCTTACGCGCGCACCACCGAAATCGCGAATGTGCTGGGCATCACGGTCGCCGATTTTGAGGCTTTCCACGCCAAAACCGTCTTCCCGAATAACATGATCATCGGCGTCGAAGGCGACTTTGACTCGGCCGCGATGGAAGCGAAGCTGCGCGCCGCGCTCGGCTCACTGCCGAAAGGCACACCGCTCCCCAAGCCGCAGGAGACCTTCACCAACCCGAAACCCGGCCTGTACCTGGTCGACAAAAAAGACGTGAACCAGAGCAATGTCTGGATCGTAGGCCTGGGCATTCGGCGCGACGACCCGGATTTCTACGCGCTCTCCGTGCTGAACGAGATCTTCGGCGGCGGGTTCGGCTCGCGTCTCTTCCAGGATGTCCGCACCAAGCTGGGTCTGGCCTACAGCGTCGGCGGGGGCTTTGGCGCTTCGTTCGACCATCCAGCCATGTTCCGCGTCGTTGCCTCCACCAAGAGCGCCAGCACGGAAGCGGCGACCGCGGAAATGCTGAAAGACACAGACGGGCTCAAGACGCAGCCTTTCACCGAGGACGAGCTGAAGCTCGCCAAGGATCAGGTGCTGAACGGCTTTATCTTCAACTACGACACGCGTGAGAAGGTGCTGGCCGCCACCGCGCGCCTAGCCTTTTACGGCTACCCGGCGGACTACCTGGAACGCTACCGGGCCGGCGTCGAAAAGGTCACGCTCGCCGACCTGGAACGGGTAGCGAAGACCCACGTCGATGTTTCCAGGCTGGCGGTTCTGGTGGTCGGCAACCAGGCGGAGTTCGGCGATGCGCTTTCCAAGCTGAATCTCGGTCCCGCACAACCCCTCGACACCACAATCCCGATCCCGGCGGCCCTGCGGCAACAGCTCGGCGGCGAAGCAGGCGCGCCCCAACCCTAGCGCCCTCCACACTAGCGCCACACACTGGATCGACACAGTCCGCGGTAACGCGACAGAGAGACCGCTCATGGCAATCGCAATCGCAATCCTGGCCGCCGGCAAAGGCACGCGTCTTAAATCCCGGCGTCCCAAGGTTCTCCACAGCATTGGAGGCAAACCCTTGCTGCTGCACGTCATCGATGCGGCACTCGGGATCGTGCCCGCGACCGACATTTACGTGATCGTCGGGCACGAAGCCGAGAAGGTCCGCGCCGCCGTCGCGCATACGGGGGTTCGCTTTGCCGAGCAGGGCGAGCAGAAAGGCACCGGCCACGCCGTGCAGCAAGCGCTCGCCTCCCTGCACAGTTACGAGCACGTGCTTGTCCTGTCCGGCGATGTTCCCTTGCTCAAAAGCAGCACGGTCGCGGCGCTTCGCGATTTCCACATCAGCGAACAAGCGGCCATGACGATCCTGTCCGCCGAGGTGGAAAATCCCTTCGGCTACGGCCGTGTCATCCGGCAGTCGCCTGACTCGCCTGAGTCCACAAACCCAGTCCAGCGTATCGTCGAGCAAAAATCCCTCGCCCCGGACGAGGAGCCCCACCGGGAGATCAACTCAGGCATTTACGCCTTCGCCCTCGAGCCGCTCGCGGCGCACATCGGCGCGCTCGAAGCCAACAATTCTCAGGGCGAGCTCTACCTCACCGACATGGCCGGATTGCTGGCCAAAGCAGGCGAGCGCGTACTCGCCATGCGCGTGCCTTCCGCCGTGGAAGTGCTGGGCGCGAACACCATTGCCGAAATGATGGCGCTCGACACAGCCCTGCGGCAGGCAACAGCGGAGCGGCACATGGTCGCCGGCATCACCATTTTCCAGCCCCATACCGTGGTCATCGATGCCGAAGTCGAGATCGGCCCCGACACGGTCCTTGAGCCGTTCGTTCAGCTGCTCGGCGCTACAACGGTCGGCGCCGGATCGACAGTGCGCTCCTACTCCGTGCTTGAAAACATGCGGGTCGGCGACCGTGTGCTGATCCGGCAGGGCTGCATCCTGGCCGACTCCGAGATCCGCGACGGCGCGCTGATCGGGCCCTACGCGCATGTGCGGCCGGAGAGCCTGGTGGAAGAAGGCGCGCACATCGGCAACTTTGTCGAGCTTAAAAAAACGCACATGGGCAAGGGCGCCAAGGCGAACCACCTGGCCTACCTGGGCGATACAGAGATTGGCGCCGAGGCGAACATCGGCGCGGGAACCATCGTCTGCAATTTCGACGGGGTAGCCAAGCACAGGACGCGAATCGGCGAGGGCGCTTTCATTGGCAGCGATTCGGTACTGGTGGCGCCGCTCACCGTTGGGGCCGGAGCCTATGTGGCCGCGGCCTCGTGTGTGACGGAAGATGTGCCGGACAATGCGCTGGCGCTCGGTCGCGCCCGGCAGGTCAATAAAGAGGGCTGGGCCACCACGCGGAGGGCGCGGGCAAGCCGCAGGGGTAAGAGGCAGTAAGGAGAGATCAGGGGCTCTCTGAGCGTGCAAATGCAGCGCGAGCTACTCATCCCGTAGGTCGCAGCACCGTTTCCCGCGCCCGCAACTGGCTCAGGGCGTTCCGCATCCGGATGCGGGCGGAAAGCAGTGTCATTTGCACCCCGGCTTCATCGCAGCCGAGCAGGCCGGCAATCCTGGCCGCGGGGTAGCTCTCCACATCGCGCAGCAGAAACACCAGCCGCTCGCGCGGGGGCAACGTCCCGACCGCTTCTTCCAGATCCGTCCGTCTGACCTGGCCTCCCCCGAGATCCGCACCCTTGTCGGGCCTTGCGGGAGCGGTGGGCGCCAGCGAGAACCGGCGTTCCAATTCTGTCAGGAGTGCCTCGTCCACCCCATGCGCATCGGGTTCCGGTGCGCCTGCGAATGCCTCTACAAACGTATGTGTCAGGATACGTTCCGCTTCCAGTTCGTTGGCCGTCATGTAATACGAGACGGAGAACACCCTGTGCCGATGCGTCTCATAGATATCGCGCTGTTTCTGCACGGCCGTGAGCTCCTGCGCATCGGATAGTACCGTTTCTTGAACTCCACGCAATTGCCGGTTGAAATCGAACAAGTACGGCTCCTCTTTATCTACTGTGTTTTGACTCGCCTGCTGCTGGGGAAGTGTTCATTTTTGATACCGCCTAGCGCCCATCACATTGCTGGGCGATGCTCACAATCAAGACCGACCCCTACTGTAAAGCATTCGGAGGACAGGGGATGTTCGCTAGTGACTGGACAGGCAAAAAGACGCGAAGAGCCCGGTTTTCTTGATGAGCGGTGAGGTCGGGTAACGCAGTGGCCCCGCCGGAAAGCGTCGCGTTTCCACACAGATGTGCCCGATCCCCCAAATATGTGGCAAACTTTCAGGCAGACCTGCAAGCGAGCCGAGGGTCTGTTGTGGCACTCTCATAAGCAGGCCTGATCTGCCGGCATCGATCGCCGGTCGCGGAGAAGTGGAGAACATGGCAGGGGAAAAGGTTCTGGTCGTCGATGACGAGCAGCTTGCGCGCACACTGTTGGTGTCCTTTCTGCGCAAGCAAGGCTACTCGGTGGAAAGCGCGCGCAATGGTGAGGACGCGTTGCGTGTGCTGGCCGTCAAGGCTGTCGACCTGATATTGACGGACCTCATGATGGAGGGCTCCGACGGGATGAAGTTGCTGGAGCAGGTGCGGGGTCGCCAGTTGCAGACGCCCGTCATCATGGTCACCGCCGTCCACGAGGTCTCCACTGCTATTGCCGCGATGCGCCAGGGCGCTTTTGACGTTCTGCTGAAACCCTTTCAGGAGAAGACACTGCTGGAGGCTGTCGAGCGCGGGGTCGCGTTCGGGAACGTAGCCCGCCGCAATACAACCTACCGCAACAGCCTGGAGCACCTGGTCGAGGCGCGTACCAGCTTGCTGCGCGAAGCCATGTTCGACCTGGAGCGCTCGTATGACACCACGCTCGAGGCCCTGGGCGACGCGCTCGACCTTAAGGATTCAGAGACCGAAGGGCACTCCCGCCGCGTAACCGCTTACACCATTGCGCTGGCCCGCTCCATGAGCGTCGACCCGGCCGACATGAAGACGATCAAGCACGGGGCGTTTCTTCACGACATCGGCAAGATGGCGATCCCGGACGCAATTCTGCTGAAGCCGGGACGCCTGGACCCGCCAGAGCAGGTGATTATGCGCCGGCACTGCCTTTCCGGCTACCAGATCGTGCGCAAAATACCCTTTCTGAAAGAAGCAGCCGACATTGTGTACAGCCATCAGGAACACTTCGATGGCGGAGGCTATCCTCGACAGCTCCATGGTGAAGAGATCCCGCTGGGCGCGCGCGTTTTCGCCGTCGCCGACACCCTGGACGCCATCACCTCGGACCGGCCTTACCGGCATGGTTCGCCATTCTCTGCAGCCCGCAATGAGATCGCACGCTGCGCGGCAACCCAGTTCGACCCCCGCGTGGTGGATGCATTCCTGTCCATGCCCGCCGATGTCTGGGAGGAACTTCGAGACGCAATCCAGGGGTCGCAGTCACGCTTGGCGCATAGTTTCTGACGCAAACCGGCTAAATAAACTCCTCGGGATCGTCGCGCAGGTCACGCTGCTCAGGCAACTTCGCAATAGCGCCCCGTGGTTCCCGCATATGCGCGAGTGCCTTGCGGTTCCATATCACCAGAGCAACCCCGCCCAGCAAGGCCGAACTCCCTACGTAGCTGGCCACCAGCAGCGCTGCACGCCAACCAGGCGGTTGAGCCATCTCAGCGCTGGTAACCCTCTTAAAAGGCCTGTGCTTCTCGATTCTGTTCCTGATCTTCATACGGCGCTCAAACCCAAGCCGGGAGGTTTCACCCCTTCAGCACGAAATTGTGGAAAATTTCTCCGGAAAAATGTAGAAAGCAGCTTGCAAATATCCAGAAAACTGGTATTCTGGGATCACTTCGAGGCACCTGGTACCACAAAGCTGGTTGTTTTGATTGCAGCGAAGCGCTCTCCACCTAGCTCAAGGGTTTAGCTCCATCAGTTTAGCTCCACAAGTTGCGTCACTGGCCTCCCGGCACGAGCAGTTTTTGTTCGTGCCGCCTTTTTTTTGCCGGGCAGCTTGCGGGATTGCTCCCATCCCGTTTCACGCATTCCTTACCGGCTCAGGGCCGGGTACCCGTCTGTTTCGCAAGCACAACTGCAAGCGGCTCCGTTGCGAAATAGGTTCGGCATGCGCCTGCCGCGTCGTAGTCCGACGCCAGCTCCAGCAATGCCTGACCGCCGTTCACAGGCAGCAGCGCCGAGGAATAATTAGGGCAGTAATTGTCGAATGAGCGTGGCACGTCAACCGGTGCCTGCACAGTACGCCATGCGTCCCAGCTCTCCGGATGGCTGCTTGCGAGCAGGATGCGACCGTTCTTGAGCGGGTCGAGGGAGCCGTCGCTCTTCATAGTGACCTGACCGGCAACCAGCACCACACCGCCGCCCGGAGCCGAGGGAATCCACACATTTGTTGGGGCATGCTCAAAATAGCCGCCGTCGGCTGTGCGCAGGAGTCGGCCTGGGTCCCGCGGCTCGCCCCAGTGCCAGCCGTCCTCGGAGTTGCGTGCAAATACGGCACAGTGGAAGTGCCCGCACACTTCATACGTCATAAAGAACCCATGGGCAGGCAGAGGCGTGACAACCGCCATCCCGGGTCGGTCACTCTCAACCGCGGTCGCGACGGTGTTGGTTTCGTCTTTCCATGTCACTCCGTCGTACGAGCGCATTTGCGCCAGCTTCTGGTTGCAGCACGGGTCTGTTTCGTCCGACCAGACCACCGCCAGCGCGCCATCCCCGGCCACGTAGAACTGCGGCTCCCATAAGCCATGTTTCCCGTCGCCTCGGCGGACAATCGTGGAGTGGTAGCGCCAGCTTTTGCCTTCGTCCAGGCTTGCGTACACCTCGATGGCAGGCACGCCGTCCTGAAAGAAAGAGGCGGAGTACAGCAGTGCTCCGGCCGGCAAGGCCCCCACCTGGCGGGGAACCTCGTAGAGTGTGGCGCAGCAGCGTTCGGTACTGCCAACGCGGAACTGCATGTCGGCGACGGTGTGAAACGAGCGGCCCTCGTCATCGCTTTCAAAAATATGTCCGGTGGTGCTGGCAAGAATATGCCCGGAGCTTCCGACAGGGCCATGCTCAACGCGCAATACGCGTGGATACAAGGTGCCGTGCGCCAACTCCGTACCGCTTGCAGCCAGTGCGGCATGACTCACGAAACCCAGCAAGAACAAGCAGGAAAACGATATATTTCGCAACTGCACCTCCTGAACAGGCACGACTTTCGGCATTTTCGCCGTCGCGCGGTCGTCTAAACCGGCTTGTTCTTCGCTCCCGCTCACGGTTTCGGAGTAGAGTCGACCGCGGCCGTTGCTGCGGGCGCGGTTTTCTTTGCCGTTGCCGTAACCGGAGTGCCATGGCCTTCCACCACCGTGGTAATGGTATCGATCGCGGGCGGCGCAATCTGTTCGCGAAGGCCGCTCGGCCAGCGGATCTCGACCCGCTCGGCTGCGGTCGCCGCGCCCAGGCCGAAGTGGAGTCGTGGGTCAGAGGTCGAAGCATAGCTGCCCCCACTGATCACATCGCCCCGCTGTTTGAAACCCGCAGCCACGACGGTTACGGTCGCGCCCACCCCGTCACGAGGGCTTTTCGCGCCGCCCACCAGCTTCAGTTCGATCCAGTGATTGCCGTTTTTTGTAACGTTGCGCAGAAACGAGGGCGTTCCGTCCATGTTGTTAATCACGGCGTCGATCCTGCCGTCGTTGAAGATGTCGCCCACGGCCATGCCGCGGCCCGCGCCCAGTTTCGCCAGCGAGGTGCCCTCGACCGCAGGCACGATCGAGAGCTTGCCGTGGTCGTTGTGGAACAGCAGCGGCCGCTGCTGGAAGCTGGTACCCCACTCCGCGCGGTCGACCTGCGGGTACACGTGGCCGTTCGACTCCAGCAGATCGAGCCAGCCATCGTTGTCGTAGTCCAGAAAGCCCGTCCCCCAGCCCAGAAACGGAATGGTCGGCTCCGCGATGCCCATCTGATAGCTCACATCGGTAAAGTTCGCATCGCCATCATTGCGGTACAGCGGCTTGTAATCGTCGGAAAACGTGGTGTTGTAGATATCGACATTGCCGGAGTGACTGAAGTCGCCGGACGCAATGCCCATCGATGCGGTTTCCCGCCCGGCGTCGTTCAGCGCGTAGCCTGAGGCAAAACTCGCATCCTCAAAGGTACCGTCACCCTTGTTCAGGTAAAGATAGTTCGGGGTGGAGTCATCGGCCACCAGCAGGTCAGTCTTTCCGTCGTTGTTTACGTCGATAAACAACGACGCAAGCCCGTAGTAGGGCCCTTTCTGATCGGAGACACCGGCTTTCAAACTGACGTCGGTGAAGGTGCCATCGCCGTTGTTGTGAAACAGGTGGTCGGCTTCGCCGGGCAGGCCGCGCGGTCCACACATAACCTTGACGCCGCGAAATTCGCAAAAAGAGAATGCCGCGTTGTGAGCATCTTTCGCCGTCGCATCCGCCAGGTTGAAGTGAATGTAGCCCGGCACAAACAAGTCCAGCCGGCCATCGCCGTCGTAGTCGCCCCAGGTTGCGCCGGTCGACCAGTTGCCCAGCGTTACCCCCGCCTTTTCCGCCACATCGGTAAACGTTCCGTTGTGGTTATTGTGGTACAGCCGATTTTTGCCGTAGTTCGTGACGTAAATGTCAGGCCAGCCGTCGTTGTCGTAGTCGGCCACCGCCGCGCCAAAGCCCCAGCAACCGTTGCCCACCCCTGCTTTAGCGGTCACGTTGGTAAACGTGCCATCGTGGTTGTTGTGGAACAGCGCTGCTTGCGGAGCCAAGGCCTTCCCGGTCTCGGCGTCATACGTGGACCCGTTTACCAGATAGATATCCAGCCACCCATCATTGTCATAGTCGAGCAATGCCACGCCGGAACCGGGCGTTTCCAGGATGTAGCTCTTCTCGGGCGATCCCATGGTGTGGTGCCATTGCGCCAGACCTGATTTTTCGGCGATGTCCTTGAACACAACCGGACCGCTCTTGACGAAGCCGCCCGCGGTAATCGGGCGATGTTCCGCGTCCAGTACCGCGGCCTGCGGCGTTCCGGTCTGCACACCGCCACCTGAAGATTGTTGGGCACCTTCCGCCGGCTTCTGTGCTTGCTGGTCAATAGCTGACTGCGCCGGAAGCAAGACCGCCGGCAGCAGCAGGCAGAGAAGCCCGCCCGCCCGCATCATTTTATAAATGGGAAACATCGGCTGAAACCTTCCTATACACGCCACTCGATTGTCAATGTCAGAACCTTTTGCCGGTTGCGCTCAGCCTCAGGTTTCACTCGCCATGAAAGACCAGAATAGTTCAGCCTGGCGAGTTTGCCAGTTTCAAAAACATCTCGGAAACTGCTCGTCCCTTCAAAAGCAACCTTTTCGGGCTTTGAGTCCATGAAAGTACGGCACTTAGCTGTTGCAGTGCCGCAGGCTGGCTTTATCGTGGAGACCTCATGGCCATTCATCGCAGGACAGCTTTTCTCTCGCACCTTCCCATCTCCGGCGAGCACTATGCCTCGGCTGCTTTATCCCTGCTTGCGCTTTCCTGCCTTTCCGTCGCTCCCCTCCAAGCCCAATCCACCAAAGCCGCCATCTTCGGCGTTGTGCACGATGCAAGCGGCGCGGCGATCCCCGGCTCGCAAGTCACCGTTACCAGCAGTCAAACGCATGCGAGTAAGCAGGTCCAGGCCGACGCGACAGGCTCCTTCGCAGTGCTCGATATTGAACCCGATACCTACACACTGACTGCCTCGCACGAGGGATTTGCCGGCGACCAGGAGCAGGGTATCCAACTCACTGCACGCCAGCAGCTTCGCCTCGAGCTCACGCTTCAGCCCGCCAGCGTGCAGCAGCAGGTTACGGTCTCGGCCGCGAGCGCCACTGCGCTCAATACAGAGGACTCGTCGATCGCGGACACACTCAGCCCCGCCGACGTGCTTGCGCTGCCGGCAAACTATCGCGGCAATGGGTCGACCAGCCCCCTCACTGTGATCCAGACCTTGCCCGGCGTGCAGCCCGACTCGGCTTCGTTTCCGCCCGCGGCTTCTGCCTCGCCCAATCCCAGCGTCAAGTATTCGATCCAGGGCGGTCTGCCCTCGCAGTCGGAAACAACGGTCGACGGCATCTCCGCGCAGAACCTGACCACCAATAACGTGCAGGCCGATGCCTTCCCTTCTGCTGAATCGATCGCGGAAATTCGCGTTGATGGCGTGAATAACAATGCCGAGTTCGGCCAGCCGGGTGAAATCACAACCGTCACCAAGGCAGGCACGAACAGCCTGCACGGGTCGGCCTTCTGGTACTTCCAAAATCAGGATCTCGATGCGATCCCTTATGGCACCGATGCCGCGAACAAGCCGCACAAGGTCGCCAACGATTTCGGCGGCTCGGTCGGCGGCCCGGTAGTTATCCCGCACCTGTACAACGGACATGACCGAACGTTCTTCTTTGGTACGTATGAGGGCCTGCGCTTCCCCGAGTCGACCGTAGTACAGTACTTGGTCCCGACCGTAGCGATGAAGCAAGGTAACTTCTCGCAGGAGACCGCGACACTGACCAATCCATTTACCGGCGGCACGTATCCGAACCAAACCCTGCCCGCGATCAACCCGAGTGCCGTGCCGTTTCTCTCCCTCTACCCTGATCCGAACGTAGGTAGTACGCAATCGGCTGCGGCCGCACTCAATGGGCTCGGGTACAACTATCGCGCGCTTAAAGACAATACAATCGGCTCCAACCAGTTCGACGTGCGGGGCGACCAGGCTTTCGGCCCCAAGGCGTTTGTGTATGGCCGTTTCACCTGGAAGAACGAATCACAGATGCAGCCTAACGTCCTGAACCTGCCGGCTTCAACCGGCTTCGCCCAGTACCGCATTTTCGCAAGTTCGTTCAATTACACCCTTACGCCCAACGTCTCCAATGAGTTCCGCTTCGGCTTTACGCTCGAGCAGGATGGCTCGGCCAATAACTTCGACGGCGCCGGAACCACCAATGCGGCAAAGTTCAACGGGATCGGGCCGAACTATCCCTTTAATGGAATCTCATACATCGCCTTCAACCATCTCACCATTCTGACCACGCCCGGCGGAACTGGCAGACTTACCCAGAATGAGTCATCGCGGCTCTTCCAGTATGTCGACAATGTAACCTGGCAAAAAGGCGCGCACACGCTGCGCTTCGGCGCGGACGTCCGGACACTCCAGGCAAATACTCCGCTCGACGCCACGGCTGGGGATAACTATGGCTCGTTTCTGTTCGATGGCCGCTTTACCGGGCAAGAATTTGCTGATTTTTTAACCGGCGTTCCCTATCAGTCAATCACTGATAACATCACGACCAATAACCGCGGACGCAGCCAGGCCTATGCCTTCTACGCGCAGGATAACTGGCGCGCCACGCCCAATCTGAATATCACGCTGGGACTGCGCTACGAGTATCACCCGCCGTTCTCCGCGCTGGACGGTAATCTTGGAAATTTCGACCCCAGCGTTTCCCGCTCCGGGCGCTTGATCTACCCTGCCGGCCATGCCGACTTGCTCTCGGCTCCCGAGCTGGCCAACTTCAACGCATGCCCCACGGCCGGCGTCGACTCCCCCGGCACGGGAGGTACCGTCAATGGAGCGCCCTGCACGCCGGTGCTGTCGAGCTCGCAGGCAGGCATTCCCTCCGGCCTGCGCTTTGCCCCCAAGCTGCGGTTTACTCCGCGTCTGGGTTTCGCCTGGCGGCCTTTCGGCAATGACAAGACGGTGGTGAGCGGCGGTGCGGGTTACTACACGATCACCACCTCGGGGGCCATTTTTTATGCGCTGGCCGGTACCCTGCAGACTGACGAGCAGATCTTCAACAACACTCAGGCTCCCGGTCAGGCGCCCTCGTTCGCGTTTCCCAACGTCGGGCTTGGCAATCCCCTGGTGCCTCAGTACGGGTCCAACAGCTTTAACTCGCTCGTGGACATACACTGGCACGACCCGTATTCGCTGCAGTCCGCGCTTTCAGTCGAGCACGAGTTCCCCGGCGGCCTTGCGGGACGTATTTCGTACGTCGGGCTGCAAACCAAACACCTGGTGTGGCAGCCGAACTACAACGACCTGCCGCTCTCTTCGACCACAAGGGCCGCGGACCAGCCGCAGTCCGCGTTTCCCTTCCCCAACTTCCAGACCATCAACAGCCGCAACACCGAGGCCAGTGCTCACTACGACTCACTGCAAGGGGAGCTCACCCGGCGCTACACGCAAGGCGTGTCGTTGACCGCGGCCTACACGCTTGCGAAAAATCTTTCGGATACCCAGGGCACCTTCGGCGCCTACGGTAGCAACCCGGCTTCGTTCTCTGACGAGCAAGGCGGTTATTACGCAACCTGGTCGGGCAATCGTGCGCTGGACTATGGCAACGTAACTGCCACGCGCCGGCACCGCCTGTTGCTGACCGGGCTGACGGATGTGCCTGTGGGCCGGGGACGCCGCTTCGGCGGCAACATGCCGCGGGTGCTCGACGCGGCTGTGGGCGGCTGGCAGGTGACCAACATTTTCGTCTGGCAAACCGGCCCATTCCTCACCCCGTTTCTCCCAGCCGGCACCTCCGACCCCTCGGGCACCGGATCAGGCAGTCTCTTTTCGCGCGGGCAGCGGCCTGATCTTGTCGGCAAAGGCAACACGGGTGCGCAGAGCCGAAACCAGTGGTTCAACACAGCCGCTTTCGCCTGCCCCGGGGGGGGCGGGTTCGCCGCGCTCCAGCAGCAGAACGGCTGCACGCCGGGGGTCGGTTCGGCGCCTATCGGACGCTTCGGCACCGAGTCCGTCGGCAGTGTCGTCGGCCCGGGCACGGTCAATCTGTCTTCCGGGGTCAACAAAACCCTGACCCTGACAGAACGACTCCACCTGCGCGCCGAGGGCACTTTCACCAATGTGCTCAACCACACCAACCTGGCCGACCCGGTGCTCGACCTGACAAACCCGGCTTTCGGAACAATCACGCAGGCGCGCGGATCGGACTTTGGCGGCAACCGGACCGGGCAGGTCTCGATGAAGCTGGAGTTTTAAGAAAGCTGAAGTTTTGACACGTTGGTTACCCCGGAGTAGAGCTGGTCGCGCAAATACCAGCTTTTCTCCGAACGGTATACAAACCCTGTGCTATTCTTAGCCTGCGCTCAAGTGATTGGTTGTCCAGTAGTTCTCGCTCGCAAAGCCAGACGCGCCTGCACATTTCTTCCACCAAGCCCTACAGCGTACCTACCTCATGCAAGCAGCAGGTCCTTAGCGGATCAAGAGGTACGGTCGAGAGTCTCGGCAGTGTGCCGGAGACTTGTGGCTGCGTGCGGCAGAGCGAGTTGGAGCCAATTCTCCTTCTCACCCAGGCATTCCTCGGGCGACCCGGGATGTCCCGGGCCATCCGGAACCCCCGGGCACTTCCTTACGCAAAATCAAAGTACGTCTTTCCCGCTGGCTTGGCCCGGGCCGAGACACCGCGGCACTCACTGGAGAGCGCTTGCCCGCCACGCAGGAAGTGCGTGTGCCAGGGCTCAAAAGCAGCATCCGGTGAGCGCAGTCTTTAAGGAAACCTCTTACTACATGACTCAATTTGTTGACTTCGCAATCTCTGAAACACTCAAAAAGCGCATCATCGCCTGCAATTTCATCACGCCGACCCCGGTACAAGCCGGCGCGATTCCACCCGCGCTCGAAGGCAGGGACGTGCTCGCCACCGCCCAGACCGGCACCGGAAAGACCCTTTCGTTCCTGCTGCCGATCATTGAAAAGATTCAAGCGGAGAAGACACGCGGCGCCGCGGCGCTGATCCTGTTGCCTACCCGCGAGCTTGCCATGCAGGTTGAAAAAGCATTCAAGCAAATCACGACCGGGATCAGCGTCGCGCTGGTCGTCGGCGGCATGGCGGAAGGCCCCCAAATCGAAGCGATCCGTCGCGGCGCGCGCCTGATCGTGGCCACTCCGGGCCGCCTCGAAGATTACATCGGCCGCAAGCTGGTGCGTCTCGACGGCGTTAAAATCCTGGTCCTCGACGAAGTCGACCGCATGCTCGACATGGGCTTCAAGCCCGCGATTCGCCGCATTGCCGACTGCCTCCCCAAGGAGCGCCAGACGCTTTGCTACTCAGCCACGCTCGACAACCAGATCAAGGAAGTCGTGCGCGAGTACCTGAGGGATCCGGTTCGCGTCGAGATCGGCTCGGTTCTCAAGCCGTCCGAGACCGTCACGCTACAGGCGTTTGAAGTTGATGCTGACTCCAAGCTCGAGCTGCTCACGCATCTCATCAAGTCCGAAGCCGGTTCCTTCATCGTGTTCGTGCGCACCAAGCACGGTGCCGACCGGATCGCAATGCGGCTCGAGAAGGGCGGCATTATGGCGGCGCGCATTCACGGCGACCGCACCCAGGCGCAGCGCAACTCTGCCCTGCGCTCGTTCTCGCAGGGGCGTGAGCGCGTACTCGTAGCCACCGACGTCGCGGCTCGCGGTCTCGATGTGCCCCACGTAGCGCATGTTGTGAACTATGACATGCCGAAGGAAGCGGAAGACTTTGTGCATCGCGTAGGCCGCACCGGCCGCGCCGCTGCCACGGGTGTTGCCTCGACCTTTGCCACGCCGAACGAGAAGGGCGATCTGCGCAAGATCGAGCGTCAGCTCAACATCAAGATCAAGCGTTTCCGCGTACGTCCGCATGCCGGAGTAATCACCACGCAGGCAAGTGACATCTCCGCTTTCCAGGCAGCCAGCTAACTGTCCCGTCACACGAATGGGCTCCTTTCGGGGAGCTCATTTTCATGTTCGTCTCCACAACGCCTGATCTGGCCGGGTCAGCGCCAGATGGTCCTGAGCGGGCAAGCCAGCTTCACTGGCCTGCGAAGTCGAATCCTGCCTGCTCGCATGACCATGGCCCGGTTTCGCTCGAGCACCAGACATGGTGCTAGCGCCCGCTGGAACCAAAGCCTTTCGTTTCGCGCAAACTGGACGCAAGTTCCTCGACAACGACAAACTCCAGATGGGTCATCGCAAGGAATGGGGACATCTGCGCAATTTTATCCCCAGCCTGAATCGCCACGCTCACATCGGTGGAAAGCAGCCGGGCATCGAGTAGCTTGCCATTGCTATCTCGGTCGAGTGCCAGACTATAGCGAGGCTGGTTCACATTGACCAGGCACACCAGTATCTCGCCGCGGTAGCCGGCATCGATTCTCCCGCCGGCATACGTGATTCCCCGCGCGGCCATGCTGGAGCGATCTCCCAGAACAAAGCCCATACCTGCCGGGCCTTCTACGGCAATGCCGGTGCGCACCTTTACGGGTACTCCCGGGTCGAGCACAACACTCTCCACCGCGTACAGATCAAAACCCAAATCATGGCCCGAGTAGTGAACCGAGGGTACCCGTGCTTCCTTGTGCAGCAGTTTCACTTTGATCATCTTGCTTTGATAGTAGCGTTCAGAAAGGAGCACACGGTTTCAATTCGATTCGGAAGCAGCCAGCGCTTTCTCCTTGCGCTGCTTTGCCCAGCGACGCTTCTGCGCTTGCCCGATGCGGCGGCGCGCGTCCGCGCTTAATACGCGGGGCTTTTTACCCTCCGCCGCATGCCCCACTCCGGCTGCGGTAAAACGATCACTGGTAGAGTTGCGCAACAACTCGCGCACTTGTTCCAAACGCGTGATCTCCCCTTCGATTGCCGCAATCATATCTTCTCGGGTCATCGTGCAAACCTTTATTTGGGATGAGTTGTACCCGTAATCCATGCACGATTCGCCGACAACTTACCTGGTTCTGTGAACCGACCAGAGGACTTACTCGAGACCATGTTTCCGTAAGGCACCCCCTTGTTGTAACACCTGTTTCCCTGTTCTTTGCCGGCCTAATTTGAGGCATTGGACTGAACATTCCACAGCAACAAATCGATCACTTCAACCGGAAAGAATCTTCTGGCATCGCGAAAAAACATCAGCAAGCCGCTACCGGGAACACCCGCCGGCAATGGAAGGGATGACCAATACCTCATCGCCGTCCTGGAACTGGTACTTCTCATTGCCGAGAAAGCGAATGTCTTCCTCATTTACGTAAAAATTGATAAAACGGCGCACCTGCCCGTCCTCTCCGCGAATATGGGTCTTCAACGCCGGAAAAGCGTGTTCAATCTCTTCAATCAACTGGGACAGATTCGTCGCCTTCGACTCGATCTCACGCTCGCCATTCGTGTGCTTCTGAAACGCATTCGGCAGCAGAACCCGCACGGCCATCTAGCTCCTCCCCCCGACCAGCTCGGCGGCAAACTGGTGGCGATCGACATACTCCTCAAAATCGCGCAGGCGCGGGCGCACGGCCTCGCGCTGCTCGAAACAACCGGCGAGGGCATCGGTGGTTTTCAGCCCATTGCCTGTAATGCAGGTTACGGTCAACTCATCCGGCTGAATGCGGCCATGCGCGTACAGGCGCGCCGTGACGGCGGTGGTCACGCCGCCGGCGGTCTCGGTAAAGATGCCTTCCGACTCGGCCAACTCGCGGATGCCGGAAACAATCTCCAGGTCCGATACATCTTCCGCCCAGCCGCCGCTGTTGAGAATCGCGCGCGCGGCATAGATACCATCGGCCGGATTGCCGATGGCGAGCGACCGCGCAATGGTGTCGGGCTTCTGCGGCTCAATATGATCGGCGCCGGTTTTAACGGCGACCGAGATGGGAGAGCAGCCCGTGGCCTGCGCGCCAAAAAAGCGCACCGGCTTGTCCTCCACCAGGCCGAGGGTGACCAGTTCGCGAAACGCCTTCTTGATCTTCACGATTAACGACCCGCCCGCCATGGGGCACACAATGTTGTCCGGCAGGCGCCAGCCAAGCTGCTCGGCGATCTCAAATCCCACCGTCTTCGAGCCCTCGGCATAGTAGGGGCGCAAATTCACATTTACAAAGCCCCAGTGAAAGCGGTCGGCAATCTGCGAGCAGAGGCGGTTAACACTGTCGTAGTTACCGTCGACCCGAATCAGATTCGCGCCATAAACCTCCGTGTTGAGAATCTTCGCCGCTTCCAGATCCGCCGGAACAAGGATGTATGTCTTCAAGCCCAGACGCGCGGCGTGCGCGGCCACGGCATTCGCCAGATTGCCGGTCGACGAGCAGCCGACCGTGTCGAAGCCGAACTCCTGCGCGTTGGCCAGTGCCACCGCAACGACGCGGTCCTTGAACGAGAGCGTCGGCATGCACACGGCGTCGTTCTTGATGTAAAGATTGGCGGCGCCAATGCGGCTGCCAAGGTTCGGCGCTTGAAGAAGCGGGGTCCATCCGGAGGGAGTGCTGGGCACATACGATTCGGGGACAGGGAGCAGGGCCTGATAGCGCCACATGGACGTGGGGCCTGCCGCGATCGACTCGTGCGTTACAGTCCCCTTCGCCAGGTCGAGATCGATGAACACTTCAAGCGGAGAAAAACACTCGTCACAGATCGATAGCGGTGCATTGTCATACCGCCTGCCACACTCGCGACATCGCAACTCATAAGCTAAAGCCATCTTTGCCCTCACTAGTGAGAGCAGCCGATGGAACGGGCACACTGGCGACACTTCCGGTAGAGCGATAACAAAGGAAATTAGCGAGATGGCGAACGCGTCCCCGCATTCAACACCCCGAATCTCATGTTCCCCATCCGGCTAACAAGCCTTCGGGAGAGAGTTGACACCGTTGTCCGGAATTGCTCCGGCCGGTTGTCGTGGCGTCACAGGGCCCGTCCCTCAACCACTCTTCATGAAATCCAGGCTCGCCCCCGAAATGAACCTGGGGAACAAACTTGAACTGTATCTATGAGATACCACGGGTGCCGGAATGGATGCAAGTGGATAAGGAGTTTCGATGTGGGCGAAATCGAACTCCGAGTATCGCTCAACTCCAGAACAAGGCCACACCCTCAGCCTTCGCCGCCCGGATTAAATCGCGATCCAGCGTCGCCAGCGGAGCACGCATGCGCACGGCAAGCTCCAGGTAGACCGCGTCGTAGCTGGTCAGTCTATGCTTGGCCGCTAGTTCGAGAACACTGTCCCAGGCTCGCCTTTGCGTCTCGCCATCGACCGTGATGAGCGGCCGCGACAGGTCGGAAAGGTATCCCCTGATGCCATTCAAGTCGTGCCTGTTCTTGCGAAGCCCCATCAGCAGCACATTCGCAACCTCAAGGTGCCACAATTGCGGTACAAGCGCATCCGCGTGCCGAATCGCCTTTTCCAACTGTTTCAACTCGGCAGGAAGCGCTTCACCATACAAGAGGGCGATCGTAGCCGAAGCGTCCAGAACAAAGCTCAAGGCCGCCCCTCATCCCGCCACTTCTTGTACTCTTCCCAACCCAAAGGCTCCATTTTCAGCGCCTTTGTTCGCGCCCGAATACTGGCAAACGCCGCGTCTACATCCGCCGCATTCGGAGCAAGGACAGGCCGCACCAACTGAGCTACAGGCTTCCCGTGCCGCGTAATCAGCACCTCTTCCCCACGCTCTACCCGGTCCAGCAAGCTTCCAAGCGTGTTCTTCGCCTCAAAGGCCCCAATCTGCAGCATCGCTCTCCTCCAATGTTGAGCTAGCTTAAGCCACACCATTGGATAAAAGCAAGAACAATTTATATTGCGTATGCTGGGTGCCATCCTTATGGAGGTCTTCCGTGCGCATTTTCTCCCACCCCTGCCTTCCGCTCGCACTGCTCTCAACCGCCCTCGCCCCCGCTCTCCTTGCGCAAACGCCGGTTCCACCCGACCCGGTGATCGGCTCGTCCAATCCCGTCTCCGCCGAGCCGTCTGTAACACGCCCCTCCACCACGCCCTGCGTCGTTTCCCTGTTCACAGGTCAGCAGTTTAATAATTACAGTGACAAGCCGTTCTCTTACGCGCCGCCGGGCGACTGCAAAGGGCCCTGGAGCAAAGTCGTCTTTACCGCGGACTTCAACGTTACGGCAGGACGCCAGTACGATCGCACGGCCAAGTTCTTCCTGGGCGGGGCCAACATCTACTTCGGGACAACAGCGGAACCTCGAGCCGCCCTTAGCCCGTCGTGGCATGTTGAGCGCGATATCACCGACCTCAGCGCCCTGCTTGCCTCCTCGCAGCCAGGCATCGCCTCACTGGGCAACTTGTACGGCGTTTCCGGGGGAGTGAACTATAACGGCAGCATCACCGGCAGCGCCCGGCTTGAGTTCTATCCCGCTGACCGGCAAAACCCGGCGCCGGCCGAACCCGATGCCGTGCTGCCGCTCAACCCGACCGGTGCGACCACCGCGCTCCAGACAACAAACGACCGGCTGACCGGCACCTTCCCAAGCCTGCCCAGAAACATCGAAGGCGCCTACCTCGAACTGTTCTCACAGAGCCAGGCCGGCGACGAGTTCTGGTACACCTGCTCGCCATCGAGCGTCGCCGCGCAGCTTGACGGTAACTGCGGCAACACCGGTTTTCGTGAGACGGAAGTCTATGTCGATGGCAAGCCGGCCGGCATCGCCCCCGTTCTGCCCTGGATTTACACGGGCGGCATCGATCCCGCGTTATGGGAGCCGATCACTGGCGTGCAGACGCTCAACTTCAAGCCCTACCTGGTCGATCTGACGCCGTTTGCCGGCCTGCTTTCCGATGGGGCGCAGCACACGGTCGCGATGGGTGTCTTCAACGCGAACGGCGAATTCGACGTCACCGGCACCTTGCTGCTATACCTTGACCACGGCGGCTCACAAGTTACTGGCTCCGTTACCGAAAACACGCTCGGCGCGGCCCCTATGCCGATCATCAAAGCGGACGCCCCGGTGATTAAAAATGGCACCACGCAAGGATTGACGTACGTGACCTCGCTGCGCACGTTCCGGTTGAGCGGGGTCGTGAACACTTCGCACGGAGCCGTGAAAACCACCATCGATGAAACGGTGGACTTCGGCAACTACCAGTTCATCAACTTTAACAGCACGCTATACACGCAGGACATTACGCAGTTAGGCGGGGCCTACTCGATCACCCGCAAGGAGAGTGGAGCTCTGACCGAGGAAACACGAAAAACGACAATCTACCCATTTACCTTCAACTACAACTCCACGACCAATGCCGATAAGTCGAGCAGCTTCGGCGCGCATAGTTACCAGCAGGACTTTGAGTACGAAACCCGGCTTGTAAACGGGGCGACAACATACAGCAGCAGCTCGCAGGAAGAGGTTGGTTCGACGGATAACTACTCGCTTAACCCGAGCGGCGCCCTGATAACCCGCACCACCGGCAGCAATGGTAGTTACAAGTCAGCGGATTCGCTCGGCCACTGCTACAGTCGTACGCTGACCTCCAAGAACCTCAAGCTAACAACCGTGGATGATGGCGCGAACTGCGGAGGAACGAACAAACCGTAGTAGCACAAACGCACCTGTGGAGGGCCCGGCGAAAGCCGGGCCTTTCTGTTTTCATAAAATCCTTTACATTTGAGTCAACTTCCGTCATCGGTTTTGATGCGAGTGGGAACAGGCTTTCAACAAGCGAGGGGGAATCAGCATCTACCTGCGTGAAGCTTTATGGTGAAGTCGGCGCATCAGTTCTACCGAAAGCTGGCTATTTCTATTTCGTGAAGTGTGATGAGGAGTTCGGAATATGAGCGACGACTTCGAGATCGCGCGACAAGGCAGCAGGGGCAAGCGGGCTGGCGCTCCTTACGAGGCAGAAGACCAGCAGGATACGGAATCACGGCAGCCGTGGACACCTGTTCCAGGAAACGCAATCGGGACGGAACAGATCTCGCGACGTGGATTTCTGCAAGGGGCAACATTGGTTGCGGGCGCGCTCGCGGCACCGGTATCGAGCGCGCCCGCGCAGCAGCAAAACGGGGCGGCCGCGCCGGTCCGAACCATGCCACTGTCGATCACGATCAACGGCGAGAAGAAAGACTTGCAGGTAGACCCGCGCATCAGCCTGCTGGACGTATTACGCGAACAGGTCGGGCTAACGGGGACGAAAAAGGGCTGCGATCACGGCCAGTGCGGCTCCTGCACGGTCATCGCGGGCGGTCGGCGCATCAATGCCTGCCTGTCGCTGGCGCTGGTGCACGCGGGCGACTCGATCACCACCATTGAAGGCCTTGCCAAGGGTGACGAATTGCACCCGGTGCAGACTGCGTTTCTGGAGCATGACGGCTACCAGTGCGGCTACTGCACGCCGGGCCAGATCATTTCCGCCGTAGCGCTTCTGGACGAGGTGAAAAAGGGCGAGCCAAGCCAAGTGACGAGGAACCTGCGCAAGACCGGACCGGTCGATCTAACTCCGGAAGAGATCAAGGAGCGCATGAGCGGCAACCTATGCCGCTGCGGCGCGTACCCGGGTATTGTGGCGGCCGTGCAGCAAGCCTATGGGCAGGCCAGTGGAGCGAGGTCTAATGAATCTCTTTGAGTTTCAACGTGTCAGCGCGCCCGAAGCTGCAGTGCAGGCATTGTCGCATGGTAAAAACGCCAAACTGCTGGGCGGCGGCACCAATCTTGTCGATCTGATGAAGCAGGGCGTCGAGCAGCCCTCCGAGTTGATCGACATCAACCGGTTGCCGCTGGCCGATATCACTCCCCTGCCAGGTGGAGGCCTGCGTCTGGGCGCGACTGCCCGCAACAGCGATACCGCCGCGCACCCCGAGGTGCGCAGCCAGTACCCGATGCTCTCGCAAGCGATCCTGGCCGGCGCCTCGGCGCAGTTGCGCAACATGGCGACGGATGGGGGCAACCTGCTACAGCGCACGCGTTGCTATTACTTTTACGATCCGGCCTATGCCCAGTGCAACAAGCGCGTGCCCGGCTCGGGCTGCGCGGCCATCGAGGGCTATAACCGGGTGCACGGCATCCTCGGCACCAGCCCGGAGTGCATCGCCACCCACCCCTCCGATATGTGCGTGGCGCTAGCCGCGCTTGAAGCGAGGGTGCGGGTGCGGGGGCCAAAGGGCGAGCGGACGATCCCGTTTGCCGAGTTTCACCGTCTACCCGGCAAAACACCGCAGCTCGACACCAATCTCAGGCCCGACGAACTGATTCTGTCCATCGATCTGCCGAAGTCGCCCTACGCGGCGCACTCGCATTACTTGAAGGTGCGCGATCGCGCCTCCTACGCGTTCGCGCTGGTCTCGGTCGCGGCTGCCGTGGAACTCGACGGAACCACCATCCGGAGCGCGCGTCTGGCGATGGGCGGCGTGGCGCACAAGCCATGGCGCGCGGAAGAAGCCGAGAAATCGCTGAAAGGCAAGCCGGCCACCCCGGAGAATTATCGGGCAGCAGCAGAGCTGGCCCTGGCAGGCGCGAAAACCTACCAGCACAATGCTTTCAAGGTTCCGATGGCAAAACAGGCGATCGTGCGCGCACTCACAATCGCGGCGGGAGAACAGGCATGAGCACCGCACCCCCCCAGGCACCAGAGATGACTCTCACGAAAATCGGCGACCCGGTCATCCGCGTGGACGGCCGAGCGAAGGTCACCGGCACAGCTAAGTATGCCGCCGAGTTCGAAGTACCGAACGTCGCCTACGGCGTAATGGTCACGAGCACGATCGCCAACGGCAGGATCACCCGCATTGACTCCATGGCGGCCGAGCGCGCGCCGGGCGTCGTGACCATCATGACGCCCTCGAACGCGCCCAAACTGCCCAAGGCCGGCAAGGCTGGCGTCGATCCACCGGCAGGCCGGGTGCTGCAACTCCTGCAGGATGCCGATGTGCACTATAACAACCAGCCCATCGCGGTCGTCGTGGCAGACACGCTCAACCAGGCATTGCTCGCGGCTTCCCTGCTCGACGTACGGTATCAGGAGGCCCCGCCGAAGCTCGACTTCGAAGCCGGCTTTTCGGACGCGCACACAGGCAAGAACAAAGTCCCCGCGCTGCTGACCAAAGGCGACGTCCCGACCGGTTTTGACGCCGCCGAGGTCAAAATCGACCAGGTCTATACGACGCCCAAGGAAAACCACAACCCGATGGAACCGCACGCCACCATTGCCCAATGGGACGGTGAACTGCTGACTCTGCACGATTCAACGCAGTACATTTTCGGCGTGAAAAAGACAATCGCAAAGACGCTCGGCATTCCCGAAGACAATGTTCGCGTCCTATGCCCGTTTACCGGCGGCGGCTTCGGCTGCAAGGGTTCCACCTGGTCCCATGTGGTACTGGCCGCCATGGCGGCAAAAGTTGCGAAGCGGCCGGTTAAGCTGGTGCTGGAGCGCCCGCAAATGTTTGGCCCCGTTGGTGGCCGGCCGCAAACGCGGCAGCACATCATCCTTGGCGCCAAGCGGGACGGTACCCTGACCGGCATCCGGCACGACGTCTACTCCCATACCTCGATGATCGAGGATTTCGTGGAACCCGCCTCGGCGCCGACGCGCATGCTGTATGCGGCGCCAGTGATCACTACCTCGCAAAAGCTGGTCTCGCTGAACGTCGGTACCCCTACGTTTCAGCGGGCGCCCGGTGAAGCGCCAGGCAGCTTCGCCTTCGAGTCCGCCATGGATGAGCTTGCGTACGAGCTCAAGATGGATCCGATCGCGCTGCGGCTAAAGAACTACGCCGAGGTAGACCCGACCAGCCGCAAGCCATTCTCGGGCAAGAACCTGCGTGAGTGTTACACCCAGGCAGCGGACAAGTTCGGCTGGTCGAAGCGCAACCCGCAGCCGCGCTCGCACCGCGCGGGGCACGAACTGATCGGCTACGGCATGGCGACCGCGACCTACCCGGCCAATCGCTCTTCCGCGCAGGCATCCGTCACCTTCATGCCAAACGGGCGCGTCACCGTCGCGTCCGGCACGCAGGATTTGGGCACCGGGACCTACACGATCATGGCCCAGGTCGCAGCCGCCGCGCTCGGCATGCCCATTCGCCTGATCGATGCAAAGCTGGGCGATACAAGGCAGCCGAAAGGGGTGGTTTCGGGCGGCTCGCAAACCGCGGCTTCCACCGGCCCGGCGATCCAGGCCGCGGCACAGCAGGCTGTGCTCAAGCTGGTGACGCTCGAAATCGGCAACACGGCTTCGCCATTTCATGGGGCGCAGCCGGACGATCTGGACTTTAAAGACGGCAAGCTGTTTCGCAAGTCCGCTCCGGCGAGCGGGATCCCCTTTATCGAGGTAGTCGCGCGTAACGGCAACCAGCCGGTTGAGGCAAAGGCCTCGGTGGAGGCTTCGGAATCGGTGGAGGAGTTTGCACAGCACTCCTGGGGCGCTGTGTTCGCCGAGGTCGCGGTCGATGAGACGCTGGGGATGGCGCGGGTGCGCCGGGTCACGGCTGTCTACGATGTCGGAACACTGCTGAACGAAAGAACAGGCAAGAGCCAGTTGATCGGCGGCATCGTGTGGGCGGTGGGACTCGTGCTGGAGGAGGAAACGCACATCGACCCCAAAACCGGGCGTCCCGTGAACAACAATCTCGCCGAGTATCACGTGCCAGTAAACCTGGACATTGGTGAGATCGACGTTTCGGCACTTGGTATTCCCGACAAGAACTTCAACCCGCTCGGCGCTCGCGGCATTGGCGAAATCGGCATTACGGGCGCGTCAGCGGCAATCGCGAACGCGATTCATCACGCAACCGGCAAGCGCATCCGCGAGGCGCCGATCACTCCCGACAAGTTGCTGGGGTAACTCGATCGCCGCGTGAGGCACGTTTCCGTATAGCTCGCGTGAAGGGTGCCCGCATTCCTTGCGTCGCATGGGTCGCAAGCATCCTATGACGGACTGTATCGAATAACGGACTACCTCGAGCGCGAACACTCCCTTGAGGGAGTTTGAGGAAGGGGTGAGGGCGCATGACTTCCAGGGTTGAATTAGCGCTTTTCTCCTGCGCACTGCTGGGTTTGCGGCATGGTTTCGACTACGACCACCTGGCTGCCATTACAGACATCACCAGCGTGCAGCGCGAATGGCGCGAGGGCATGCGGCTGGGACTGCTGTATGCCTTGGGCCATGGCTTCACCATTGCATTGCTTGGCGTTGCAGTCGTTGTGTTCCGGCTGGCGCTCCCGGTGCATCTCGATACGGTCGGCGAGCGCATTGTGGGAGCGACGCTGCTGGTGCTCACCACCTATATTCTTGTTACGTTCTTTCGCCGCAAACCCGGCCATGCTCACCCGGTCAGCCGTATCGCGCTGCTTATCTCGGGGGCTCGCTACCTCAACTGGCGCGTTCGCGTCCGGCGTGACCCTGCGTTGCCGCGACCAGACGCATTCGCGTTTCAATACGGCCAAAGTTCTGTTTTCTCAATCGGCGTTCTGCACGGCCTGGGCGCGGAAACCCCATCACAACTCGTGCTGTTTCTACTGGCGGCCAACCTGGGCGGCACCAGCCGGGGCATCCTGGGGCTGCTCTGCTTCATCGCCGGCCTGCTGGTGATGAACACGCTCATGACTGCCTCGGCCTCCGGTATCTTCGCCGGAAGCGTCCGCCGTCCGCGGGTCCAGTCATTTCTTACGCTTGTCACCGCAGCCTATAGCTTTGCGATCGGCCTGATCTATATCCTGGGCGCGTCCGAACGTCTTCCCGCACTGGTGCGGTAACAACAGCAAAGCGCGAGTGGAGTGCGCTACCATTTTGACTATGACGCTCAGGGAAAAAGCAGCGGTACTCGCGAAAGGGCTCCAGGAGCTCGGCAGCGTTCTGGTCGCGTACTCCGGCGGCACGGACTCAGCCTACCTCGCCTATGCGGCGCATCAAGTTCTGGGCGAGAGCATGCTGGCGGTCATCGCCGACTCCCCTTCCCTGCCCCGCGCCGAGCTGGCCGCCGCGCTGGCTTTTACACAAGAGCACGGCATCCCGACCCACATCCTCCACACCGCCGAGATGGATAAACCGGAGTACATCCGCAACGATTCACAACGCTGTTTCCACTGCAAGGACGAGCTGTTTACCGCGATGGAAGCGGCGCGCGCGCGGCTCGGGTTCGAGCACCTGGCTTACGGCATGAATCTCGACGACAAGGGTGAGTTCCGCCCCGGGCAGCAAGCCGCCGCCCTGCATCATGCGCATGCCCCGCTGGTCACCGCGGGGCTGAGCAAGGCTGAGATCCGCACGTTGGCACAGGAAAACCATCTGCGCGTGTGGGACAAGCCCGCCTCCGCCTGCCTTTCGTCACGCATCGAGTACGGCCGACCGGTAACGGCTGAAAACCTGTTGCAGGTGGAACAAGCAGAAGCCGCTCTGCACGCGCTCGGTTTTCCACAGGTGCGGGTGCGTCACCACGGAGATCTGGCGCGTATCGAAATCGCGCGCGAGCACCTTTCCCGCGCACTCTCGCTCGCAATGCTCGACCGCATCACCGATGCGCTCCGGCCTCTGGGCTTTCTGTACATCACGCTCGACACGCAAGGGTATCGCTCCGGCTCGATGAACGATGTGCTTCCCGTTTCAGCGATCCTGCCTGCGGCAAACTGAATTCCAACTCGAAAACACAGAAAGACTCGACGCATGCGCATTGCTTACCTCGACTGCTTCGCCGGCATCTCCGGCGATATGTTCCTCGGCGCGCTTCTCCACGCCGGCGTTCCTCAAACTGTTTTTGACAAGGTAGTCGCCGCGCTCGATCTCCACGCCACGCTTCGCGTTGAAACCGTCGATCGCAGTGGGATTGCTTCGACCAAAGTGCACGTGCTGGAAGACGGCGAGTTGGCCGAACGACATGCGAAGCCCCATGAGCATGAACACCCGCACGAACACCCGCATGAGCACCCGCATCCGAAAGAACCGCACTCGCACCCGCATAACCACGAGCATGAAAAGCACGAACATGACCATGAACACAGAAAGCATGAGCACGAGAAAGCTGAGCACGGCCACGAGCATGCACACGAAACAGACCACGAACACCCGCACAAGCATGCGCCCGACACTCCTCATGTACACGGCCGCTCGCTGTCGCAAATTCGCGATCTGATCCAGGCCGCCGCTCTTCCCGCACCCGTCAAGCAACGCGCCATTCGCACCTTCGATCTGCTGGGTCACTCCGAAGCCAAAATCCACAACGTCCCGGTCGAGCACATCCATTTCCACGAGGTTGGCGCCGTGGACGCGATCGTCGACATCGTCGCGGCCTGCGCCGGTATCGAGCACCTGAACGCAAGTGAGTCAATCCAGTGGTTCGCCACGCCCGTCAACGTGGGCGGCGGCACTGTCGTTTGCGCGCATGGCACATTTCCAGTGCCCGCGCCGGCTACCGCCGACCTGCTGCGCGGCATGCCGACCTACTCCGCTCATGTCGAAAAGGAGTTGGTAACGCCAACCGGCGCCGCGCTGTTGCGCATGCTGGAACCAACCTTTGGGCCGCAGCCGCCCATGCGGGTACAGTCCATTGGCTACGGAGCCGGAACGCGGGACCCGCACGGCTTCCCCAATGTGCTTCGCCTCAGCCTTGGCGAGTCCGCAAGCGACGCAGCGCCGGCGCACAAGGTGCAGGAAAACGCGCACAGTCATCAAGGTGAAACCGTCACCGTGCTCGAAACAGCGCTTGACGATTCAACCCCGCAGGTGCTCGCATACGTCGCTGAGCGAGCGCTCGCCACCGGCGCGCTCGACGTAATGCTCGTCCCGGTCATCATGAAAAAGGGGCGCCCCGGGACGCTCATCACTGTGCTTTGCAACGCAGGGGACGCTCCGGCACTCGAAGACCTGTTGCTACGCGAAACCAGCACCCTGGGCGTGCGGATGCACCGGGAACACCGCTCCTGCCTTGACCGAAGCCACACTGCGGTTGCGACGCCGTACGGCGAGATTCGCATCAAGACAGGAACCCGCGACGGTGAACAGTTGAATGCCGCGCCGGAGTTCGAAGACTGCCGTGCCGCCGCGGCAAAGCACGGCGTTGCGGTCAAGCAGGTGATGCAGGCAGCGCTGGCGGCGTACGCTCCTGTGGCAGCTCGCTAATTGGGCGCGATTATCTGTCAAGCGACAAGTCGGGCCGGAGCGGGCCAGGTCTTTTCGCATCTAAACCGCGCATAAGCATGGGTCGCATGATTCGCGCGGCGCCACACTTCAGGAGAGAAAGCCCATGGAACGCAGAGAATTTCTTAAATCGGCCACAGTGGCAGGCGTAGCTACGGTTACCACGGCCGGTTCTGCACAGGCCCAGACCGTTCCCCCCAGCGCCCCGGCAACCCGGCCCATGTCGCCCGACATGCAGTATCGTGAGCTGGGGCGCACGGGCGAAAAGGTTTCGGCAATCGGCATGGGCGGCTACCATATAGGCAAGCAGGACGACCCGGCGGAAAGCGTGCGCCTCATCCGCGCAGGCGTCGATCGGGGCATCACCTTCCTCGATAACTGCTGGGATTACAACGACGGCACAAGCGAGCTTCGCATGGGCGAGGCTTTACGAGACGGGTATCGCAACAAGGTTTTTCTAATGACAAAAATGGACGGTCGCACAGCGAAGGAGTACAACCGGCAGCTGGAGCAGTCGCTGGCCCGCCTGCGCACGCCCACCATCGACCTGGTGCAGTTTCACGAAGTCATCCGCATGGAGGACCCCGACCGCATCTTTGCTCCCGGCGGCGCCATGGAAGCCGCGGTTGCGGCGCGGCAAGCCGGCAAGATTCGTTACATCGGGTTCACCGGCCACAAGGATCCAGCCGTGCACCTGCGCATGCTGGAGATAGCGCAGAAACATAATTTCCACTTCGACACGGTCCAGATGCCCATCAACGTCATGGACGCCCACTTCCGCTCCTTCGCCAGGCAAGTCATGCCGGTCGCCATCCAGCAAGGCATCGGTGTGCTGGCCATGAAGACCTTCGGCGACCATTACATTCTCGACAGCAAGACGGTCGAGCCGATCGAGGCTTTGCAGTACGGGCTGTCGCAGCCGGTCTCTGTCGTGATCACCGGCATCGATTCCATGCCTATTCTCGATCAGGCCATGGCGGCGGTGAAAAACTTCAAACCTATGACACAGCCGCAGATGGCGGCGCTGCTGGATAAGACGCGCGAGGCTGCGAGCGATGGGCGGTTCGAACTGTTCAAAACAACCTCGCACTTTGACGGAACGGCAGGAAACCCGAAGTATCTGGGGTAAGGAAAGGCCGCTTGCACGTCCATGCAGACGGCCTTCATTGCTGCGCTTTCCAAGGCATACTTGGCAAACGCCCAAACAAGCTGCGATCGTAAACCGCAGCTTATTCAGTTTTCACTCTGCAGCAGACTAAGACGCTTTCGCATCCCGCAACGCCTTCACCTTATCGTGCGACATCTGGATGTGCGCCTGCTGACGGGTCAACAAGTCGCGTATATCCCCCGGCAAATGTTCGGACAAAGCCTCCTTATATGCCTTTTTGGCGACGTCCTCACCCTGCTCCGCCGTGGCCAGCAAGGTGTGATCGCCACCACCGAGATTTGCCTTCAGTTCGCCCCAGGCGCGATGCACTTTCCCTGAAAGCATCCCGCTCTGGTGCACGTCCTTTACGCCCAGCCGATGCAACTCATTCTCAAGCTCGCCTGAGAAATTGGCCCGTACCTGCGTTTCTTCCATGAAGAACTTGCGCGCCGAGTCGTCCTTGATGTGCGTTCCAATGTCCGTAAAACCCTCATGGCTGTCACGGAGCATATCGATCAACTTTCCCAATGTTGCTTTTACTTTTTCGTGGTCGATGCTTTCTGGCATGTTTTGTCTCCCGCGTCTTTCTGATGCACTCGGAAGGCAAAAGGCAACGCGCACCCCAGCATCTTCCGCAGCTCAGGCAGCTCGCGTCTGCTCCCTACTGCAGCAGAATCAGGAAAGCTGCACCGATGAGAGCGGCCCCGGTTGTGATCCAGAGAACGTAGTCGCCCGAGTGCCCGCTTTGGAGTGTGCGCAAGGGCGCGAGCGGACCTTCAAGAAACGCGCCGAGTCGCAACGCTCGCGGCAGGCGCAACCGGAACACGGATGTGAACGCCAGCAGCAGGGCGAGGATGAGAGTGACAACCCCGTGCATTGCCGCAGCTGCGACCCAGTTGCCGGGCCAGGCTACGGAAGAAACAGGTGCGGTATGACCGCTGTACACAGCAGCGACATACGCGCTGCCGTTTGCCAGCCGGCTCCCTGCAAGCAGCATGCCCGCACGCAGCGCAGGGGAAAACGTAAGGGCCAATGCGCCGAACACGCACACTGCGGGAGGCGTGTAGTGATACCAGAAAAGCCGGGCGTCCTCCGGACGAGTCTCGGGCAGCTCGTCAACTTCTGCCGCACTGTCAGAAATAGCCGGTGAGCCCCAGCCGAAAAAGATGTGCATGCCGGCACGCAGGGCGGCTCCTCCGGTAAAAACCCCACCGACGATGAAGGCCACAAAAAGCCAGTGCAGGCCTAATGGCTCAGCCGCCCGGGAGCTCAAGGCCTCGCCGGCCATGGTCAGAAACGGTGGCGCGCCGGCCAGACCGGCGGCAGCGGCAAACCACAGCACGGCAGTCAAACGCAGCGTACGACCACGGCCGAACAACTTTGGCTCGCTGATGGTGCGCAGGTTTTGCAGCAGCATGCCGGAACAGAAAAACAAGCTCGACTTGACCAGTGCATGCGCCAGCAGGTAAACGAGCAACGCAGCGACGGCCAGTGGAGAATGCAGGGCAAGCGCGATCAGCATCAGGCCGGCATGGCTGACCGTTGAAAACGCGAGCATGCGCTTGAGGTGGTGCTCGGCGTAACACATGATGCCGCCCAGCAGGACCGTGGCAAGGCCCAGCATAAGCAGAATAGCCCGAAGCCGGCCGGGATGCGCGGCAAATGCGCCCCCGAATACCACGGTATGCAGCCGCAGCACGGCATACAGCCCAAGCTCGACCATGAGGCCTGAAAACAGCACGCACACCGACGTAGGCGCAACCGCGTGTGCATCCGGCAGCCAGAAATGGAATGGAACGATCGCACCCTTGATAAAAAAACCGCAGGTCAGCAGGGTCGCCGCGAACAGCACCAGCCCATCGTGTCGTGTACCCAGCGTCGAACCGATCTGGGCCATGTTGAGCGCGCCGGTGACTGAGTACAGTAGCGCGATGCCGGTAAGCACCATGAAGGCGGCAATGGTGTTGGTAATGGCAAAGTTGAATGCGCCCTGCAGCGGCGCGGGCTCCTGCGACTTGAGGCCGCAGAGCGCGAAGGCCGCTGTGCTCATCAGCTCAAAAAAGACAAACATGTTGAACAGGTCGCCGGTCAGCGCGAAGCCGCACATGGCGGCAAGAAACACGAGCATGAGCGGGTGATAGTGGTTGTCGCCGGCATCGATAAAGCGCCACGAGAACAGCAACGCCAGGAAAGTGAGCAGCGAGGTAAGGGTAGCGAGGCCCGCGGCTGCGGGATCGATCACAAAGGAAATACCGATCACCTGATGGCCGCGCGGGTACCAGCCGCCGAACCAGTACACGATCGTCTGGTCGAGGGAGTGCGAGAGCAGCAGCGCGCACACCACGAGATTGACCCCGGCGGCTACGATGCTGATCGTGTCGGCGGCGGCCCTCGAGAGCCACTGGCGCAGCCCCGCAATGAATGCGGCGGTGAGCAAGGGAATAGCAACGGGAAGCGGAGGCAGTGCGCTCGCGAGCGACATCAGCCCTGCATGACACGCAGATCTGCCGGATCCACGGTTCCTGATTTTTCGTGCGCCTTGACGACCATGGCCAGCAGCAGCGCAATCACTACCGCCTCGACCACAACGTCGGTAAGCATGAGCGCCTGCACGACAGGGTCGACGGTCGGCGTGCCTACGGGGATATCGGCGAACACCGGCGCAGTGCCCCCGGCGCGATAGCCGATGGCAAGCAGCAGCATATAGGTTGAGCTCTGTAATACAGCCAGGCAGATAACCGAGTGCACCAAGTGGCGGCTGGAAACCAGCCCGTACAGCCCGCAGCAGAACAGCCAAGCCGCGACAACGTAGGGGAGCATGTGAAAAGCATGGTGCATGGATCAGTCCTCCGGAACGCCGCCCGCGATAATTTCCTGTAGATAGGTGTAAACCACCAGAAGAAAAGCCGCTGTGACCTCAAACCCGACCGTTGCGCTGATGACCGCAATGGTGCCCGAGGAAAAAACCTGGCCCGTGGTGCCCAGCGGCACGACATTGGTGAGGAAGGGCAAGCCGGCGAGCAGCGGAACAATCCCAATCACCGCGTACGCTCCGGCGCCGGCGGCCTCTAGCGCCTCAACCAACCGATGCGCGGTGAAGCGGGTAAACGCCGCGGTGTTCTGGCTTATGTAAACCAGCACGGGCGCGGTCGCCAGAATGACGCCGCCCTGGAAGCCGCCGCCCGGCGTGAGCTGCCCGTGCAGCCCGATGTACAAGCCAAAAACAACGGTAAGTCCTGCGATCGGCAGCGCAACAGCCTGTACCGTGGGGCTGAGCACGGCCCGATCCTGCACCTTGCCCGAGACAGATGATTTCTCATCCCGGCGCAGCAGCAGCATCACGCCCAGCACCGCGGTGAACAGGATGAACTCTTCCCCGAGCGTATCGAAGCCGCGGTAATCGTAGTTGATCGCGTTGACGGTGTCGGTTGCGTGGCGCTCGTATACGGCCATCCGCGCCACGTATTCCCCGTATGGCCCGTGAAAACTGCCCCACAGCGGCAGGCCGGCAGCCGCATAACAGTACAGGCCGAAAAACAGTGCGGCGAAGGGAAGAAAAATGCGGATGCGCAGGCGCTCAGGCATGATCGTCCTCCCCGTTTTGGCCATCCGGCGGCGGCGTTTGCTCGCGGCTTACTTTTTCGTTTGCAGCCGTATGAAAGCGCATTCTGGATACAGCCAGCATCAGCATCAGCGGGAGCGCAACAGCGCCTACGGTGATCTGCGAGAGCGCTACATCGGGGGCCTGAAAAATAAAAAACATAAGCGCGGTGAGCAGTCCGTAGAAGCCCAAAGCAATAATTTGCGCGGTGACATCGCGCGTGCGTACCACCGCGAAACCGGCAGCCCCGATGAGCAGAAGCAAGGCTGCGCCGAAGTAAATCAACGCGGCCCCTGTGACGAATGTGAAGCCTCGAAACGAAGCGCATCCGAGTCAGGCGACTCGCCGGTACCGAGCTGGCGAAGGCGAAATGCGCGCGCCGTGGCATGGCTCACGACAGAGTTGATGCCCAGCAGAACGATCGCGATCAAGGCCGTTTTGAACGCGACCTGGCCGAAGCCCTCCTGCAGAAATACCGCGACCGTGAGCACGACCATGCCGACCGACGCCGGGAGTGAGAGATAGTGGAGCGCCTGCATAGGTTCCCGCATGCGCCACATGCCGATGGCGCCCAGCCAGCACAAAGAGACCGTGAGGGCAAGTAAAAATATAATTCCAATGTGGAGGAATGTCATAAATGTTTCTCAAGAAAGCGCGCGAAAACAAGACCGCCGCCGAAGGACAGGATAGCCAGAGCCAGCGGCAGGTCAATGTACGGCGTCCGGGCGAGGCCCACGGTAAACAGCACCATGGCGATGGTTAACAACAGACTCGCCATTTCAAAGCCAACCAGCCTTCGCTCGGGCGAGCCGCGGAGGCACATATCCGCGCAGGGCACCAGCGCCGCCGCGACTGCCATGCCCGCGATGAGCCAGGCGTTCAACATACGCTCAACACCCGGTCGTACTTCAAGGCTGGTCTCCCGCACCCAGCTCCCGGGCCATGGCGGGAAGTGGAGTTTTGGCAAGCTGGTGCATCAGCATCAGGCTTCGCTCCTGGTGTATGCCCAGTACGATGGAGTTCGGACTGGCCGTCATGTAAGCCACGGCAAGGACTTCTCGTGCAAGTTTGCGCCCGTCAATCTTTTGCGGATCCCGAGCACACGCGTCGAACGCGTGGACGATATATAGGGACTCGGCAGGGCGGGTGCCCAGGAGGTCGCCGAACAGGATGCGGATGACAAGAAACGCATCGCGGACGATCTGGGCCGGAACTTGACGAATTTCGAGCACATCGCAGACGCGCAACGCAAGGTGCTCCCCCTGCGCCCGCCACATGGAAAAAATAAAAGCAGTGAAAGCAGCGGCACACAGCGCGCCGACAACGAGTTCCTGCGCGGGTACGCCTGCAACGAACACAATCCAGAGCAGTGCGGTCGAGGCGAGCGCGAGACACAGCATGGCACGCGGCCGGGGCCGCGGTCCTGTTTGCGGTTCGAGCTGGTTCCCGTTTTCCATGTCGCTCGTAAGACTCTCACTTTGGGAGCGGAGATGCTTGAGCCTCATGGACCGGCGCTGTCAAGAGCAAATACGGTTCGTTGTATTCACTTGCGGTAGCAAACACGCGGCGGGCGGCAGTTTTCTATTTGCTACCGATCGCTTTTTCATCGAGAAAGCAGGTTCATGCGGAGCACCACGGTTCACATTCGCGGCATTGACTACTGACGAGTGTGCGGTTCGCCCTACTTTAAAATCGGCAAACGATACAATAAGCCTCACTTTGCACTAGCGCTTTGCTTCGCGGCGCTTCCTGCTTCTCAATACCCCGGCGAAGCGATCATTCTTTTTTCAGGAACGTTTTATGAAGGACGCCTTCTCGATGAGATCAGCTATCCCGACGCTCGCACTGCTGTTCGCTTCCGCTCTGCTCGCGCCTTGCAGCCAAGGGCAGAACAGCGACCGCAAGACAACGCCCGGTAATGGCCCAGACGGCGTACCGCAAACCACGTTTCTGGCTCACCATCTCGGGACCGATCACGCTGAAGCGATCACGACGCTCGACATGAACGGCGATGGCCGGCCTGACCTGCTCAGCGGCGCCTACTGGTACGAGAATCCGGGACCGCAGGGCGGGGAGTGGAAGCAACACCAATACCGCACGGTCGGCATCCTGAACGAGTTTGTCTCGGACAGCGGCGAATGGACCGTCGACGTGAATCACGATGGCTTCCCCGATGTAGTAACGACAGGCTGGATGGTCAACGGACTCTGGTGGTTCGAAAACCCCGGACATACTGCCGGACAAGGCGGCATGTGGCAGCCGCATAAGATAACCGACAGTTATGACACCGAGGGCGGAGCCATGGCCGATATCAACGGCGACGGCAAGCCGGACGTCATTCTCGCGCACTATAACCACTCCGGCATTCTGTGGGTGGATTTCGCGGGAGCCACGCCCGTCGTACATCACGTCGGCGACACCACGCAGGACGGCCACGGAACCGGCGTTGCCGACGTCGATGGCGACGGCAAGGCGGATATCCTCACGCCCTATGGCTGGTTCCGGAACATCGATGCCGACCATGACAAGTGGGAGTGGCATGCCGACTGGAAGCTGGGGGACGCGGGCTTTCCGATCCTCGGCTATGACGTGAACGGCGATGGCAAGCTTGACATTATCTACGGCGAGGGGCACAGCTACGGCCTGTACTGGCTGGAGCAGGCGGGCGCGGGAGCAGGCCGCCACTGGATCAAGCATACGATCGATGAGTCCTACTCGCAGATTCACGCGCTCAAGCTGGTGGATATTGACGGCGACGGCGAGCCGGAGCTGCTGGCGGGCAAGCGTTATCGGGGCCACTCGGGGCACGACCCGGGCTCGTATGACCCTCTGGTCGTGTATTACTACAAAATCGATCGCAAGACGGCGCGCTTTACTCGCTATCCAATCTCAGTGAACGGTGCAGCCGGGGCGGGAACGCAGTTTATCGCGGGGGATCTCGATGGAGACGGCGACATTGATATTGCCACTGCGGGCAAGACGGGCGTTTTCTTTTTTGAAAACCTGAAGGTGAACCAGGTTCCGGCCGCGACACGCGAGGGGCAACTTCTGCTCAACAAGAACTGGCCGTTCCCCAGTGAAGGCAGTGTCGTAAAACAGGAAGATGGTCCACCAAAGAAGTAGTCTGCTTACGAATTAACCAATCAGTGAGGCACACGATGAGCGGATGGAATCGTAGATCGTTTCTGAAGACCACAGGTATGGTTACCGCAGGTTCAGTAATCGCGCCGAACCTGCATATGTTAGGGGCTACGTCGAGCGAAGCAGGCCACGCCAAAAACGACTATCTCCAGATAGCGCTGATCGGCGCCGGAAGCCAGGGTCAGGGAGATACCAAGGTTGCGCTGCAGGTGCCGGGAGTCAAGCTGCTCGCGGTTGCGGACTGTTACCAAGGCAGGCTCGACCACAGCAAGGAGCTGTGGGGCCAAGATATCTTCACTACTCGCGATTACCGGCAAATCCTGTCACGCAAAGATATCGACGCCGTAATTATCGCCACACCGGATCACTGGCACAAGCAGGCCGCGGTGGACGCGATGAAGGCCGGCAAGGATGTGTACTGCGAAAAGCCGATGATCCACGTGTACGCCGACGGACCGGAGATGATCGACACCGCGCGCTCGACCGGGCGCATCCTGCAGGTCGGCAGCCAGCGCGTGAGCTCGGTGGTTTACGCAAAAGCAAAGCAGTTGCTTGCTTCCGGCGCGATCGGCCAGCTCAACATGGTTACCGCACGCTGGGATCGCAACTCCTCAGTCGGCGCCTGGAACTACACGGTCCCTCTCGATGCGAGCCCCGAGACCTGCGATTGGCCGCGCTTTCTGGGCACCGCTCCGCAGATCCCTTTCAACGCCGAGCAGTTCTTCCAGTGGCGCAAGTGGAAGGCGTATGGCACGGGCGTTGCCGGTGACTTATTCGTTCACCTGTTCAGCGGGACACACTTTATCACCGGGGCACCGGGGCCGACGCGCGCGATGGCTACGGGCGGCCTGCGCTTCTGGAAGGACGGCCGCAACGTGCCGGACGTTTTGCTCGCGCTGTTTGACTATCCGGAAGGCTTCAACCTGAGCCTGCGTGTGAATTTCGTGGATGGAGGCGAGGAAAGCGAGGGACTTATTTTCACGGGTTCCGAGGGCACGATGGAGATCGCCGGAAACACCGTAAGTGTGAGCCGCACGCCGCGCGAGAAAGAACCCGGTCTTACTGTCGGCACGTTTACCGAGGCCATGCAGAAACGTATCATTGAGGCATACCGCGACAAGTATCCGGCCAGTCATCCGGAAGGTGCTCCCGTGGCTGCGTACGAGCGATATGTCGCTCCGCCGAATTACAGCGACAGTTATGACCACTTCAGCAACTTCTTCCACGCGGTACGGTCGCGGGGACCGGTCGTCGAAGACCCGGTTTTTGGCTTTCGCGCCGCCGGGGCTGCTTTGCTCAGTAATCTTAGTTACGACCGGGGCGCAATGGTAGCGTGGGATCCCGTTGCAATGAAGTTGGTGTAACAAGGTTTGGCTGGCGGCTTGGAACTCTCCGTGGTTCGCATTGCCGGGCCCGACCGCACAGATAGTCTTACACCTATATCGGCTCCCACACATCGCCCGGGCGCATGGCCTGCGCCTGGAGCTCCGTCGATCCGTTTTCCCGTGTACTTGCCGCAAGCAGTTCCGCCGGCTCGGTGTAGGGTTCGTCCGTAAGTGGAAACGTGTCCCAGTGAATGCCTAACATGGTGCGAGCCCCGCAGTCCTCTGCAATCTGTATGGCCTCGCTTGGATCAGTGTGCTGCATTTGCATAAACCACCGGGGCGCGTACGCGCCGATGGGAAGTACGGCGACGACTGGCGGCCCAAACCGTTTGCCGATCTCGCGGAAGATTGCCCCATCGCGATACGCGGTATCGCCGGCACAGTACACCACGCCCGCCGGTGTCTGGAGGACGAAACCTCCCCAGAGCGCCATGCGGCGATCCCTAAGGCTGCGCGAAGACCAGTGATACGACGGAACGAGGGTCGCCCGCAGACCGCCCGGCAAGGCAAAGTTTTGCCACCAGTCGCCGGTTGTCACTTCGGCTTCCCGCGCAGCAGCGTGAATAATCGTGTCATTGCCCAGGGGAGCGAGCACCAGCGGGCGATGAGCATGCCATAGCGCTTTAACCGTAGCGACATCCAGGTGATCGTAATGATTGTGCGTGACGAGTACGGCATGAATCGGCGGCAGATCCTTGAATGCGATTGCGGGAGGGTTTCGCCGCCGAGGTCCGGCCCAGCGGGACGGGCTGGCACGTTCGGACCACACTGGATCGACAAGCAGATTGACTCCCGCTACCTGAATCAGCAAGGAAGCGTGCCCGACCAAGGTGATGCGCAGACCCTCGACGGAGGAAGCGGGCTGAAGGCCCAAACGCGGCCGAACCAGCTTAGGCCACGGCGATCTCTTCCCCTTCAATCGCCAGCGAAGTACTTCTCGCAGGCTTTTGTCCGATGAGGGCAGTCCTGGATGAAAGAACCGCTCCCCATCGAAATGATCAGACTTTGGCCCGCTATAGTAACGATTGCCCAATTTACCCCTCCATTTCTGTCGCACATATTCGAGCGTACGCATTGCTGAACTCATAAACTACTTTTCGAGAGCACCTGGATGAGCAGGTCCACTCCTTCGGAAACGCCCTTGAATCCCTTTTCGCTGCGCATCCGGCCTCCGGCCTGCAGATCGATAAGACCGTGAACGGACGCATAGATCAGGCCGGCGAGGCTGATCACCGGCATCTGGGGAAGCTCCCCGGCCTGCTGACATTCCAGAACAATGGCGGCAAATGCAGTAAACGATCCCATGGCCACGGCTTGGAGGGCACCACCCTGCGCGGCAATGTCCGGATCGCTGAAGAGCAATCGGTAGCGCAGGATAGTCCCGTCCATAGGCAACGAACGCCTGCAGCGCTCGTTTCAGCTTAGTAAGCGGCTTAACTCGCTCGCCTCGTACCTTTTCGAAGATTCCTGTAAGCGTAATGAAGTCACGGGTTGCCACGGCCGCGAGTACGGCGTTACGATCCGCGAAATGTTTGTACGGCGCATTGTGAGAGACACCGCTCGCCTGCCCTACAGCCCGCAGGGTCACGGCAGTTTCGCCTCCGGTGTCCAGCAGAGTCGCCGCTGCCTCGATGATTCGCTCGTTTGTCTTCATTGAAGTCTGGCTGGGCGCTCACTTGTCTTCACATGGAAAAGCTGCTCCGAGTCCCCCCACAATTTGGCTGCGCGCTTCTCATCGTAGGAAGTTTTCGAAGAACGTGATTCAATCAAAGCCCCGTTTTTGACTGAAAGTACTTGCCCGAAGCGTTCGCAAAAGCAGGATCCATTGCGATTCTTGCCAGCGCGGCTCCGGAAAACGGCAGGCTTCCCATCGTGACGCCGAGCTTTTTGGACACCCATTTCAACAGTGCTGTACGAATGAGCCATCGCGCCACTTTAGGCGCACTTTTGCTCAAGCCCGTTTCAGGGATGAAGCCGGGGTCGAACGCGATGGATGCGACAGGCTGGTGCGCCCTCCTCAGTCGCCGATCGAGTTCGTAGCTGAAAAGGATATTCAAGAGCTTCGACGTCGAGTACCGCTTACCGCCCGAAATCGACTTCTTGCCGTTTTTGCCTTCATTCGCAAGAGCGACGGCATCGGGCTCCACGGCAGCACCGACTGACTTGCCGTCCATCGTCTCCGGATCGTGGGTTCCGCTCGAGGTAAATACGACCCGTCCACCGTCGGCAACGCTGTCGAGCAGGAGGTCGACCAGCAAGAAATGGCCCAGGTGGTTGACCGCGAACGTCTCCTCATAGCCGTCGCTGCTATAGGAGACGGGACCGCGAAGAGACTGCACGCCGGCATTGCACACCAGCGCCTGCAACGGCTCCACCTTTCCTTTTGCAAGCATATCGCGGAACGTAGCCGCGGCCGCCCGCACGGACTCGAGCGAAGCAAGATCGAGCGACAAAGGCGTCACCCTCACTCCATATCGCTGCCCAAGCTGCTGGGCCGCGGTTTCCACCTTGTTCATGTCCCGGCCGGCCAGCACCAGGTTGACGTGCCATTCGGAAGCAAGCTTTGTAGCCGCTTCCAGCCCAAGCCCAGCGTGACCACCGGTGATGAGAACATCCGCCATCATTTCCTCCTAGAACGGTTGACGCTGTACACATTTTTAATGTTGACAAAGTACACTTATGATCGTCAAGGATAGGCAATGATGTCGTCGGTGGAGCGGCATGACTCATATGCCAGTCCGAGCACTCCCAAAACTTGCCGGCAGGCTTATCGGCTTTCCGGCTTTCCCTAATGATCCACATTCATGGTGTAGAAGTTTGCCATGTTCGTGCGGGCTCGAATCAGGAGATCTCCACTGGGTTCAATGCCGGCAAAAGTGAACTCAAGGTTGCTGTGGTCTTCCGGCCTGACGAGGTTCAGTGTCTCCCGGATTTGCATATCGGGAACACTGACGCGCGCAATCGGCTGCAGCAGGTTGGCAAACTCCTGCACCCACAGGGAATGACTGTCGAAGCTCCAGTGGGGATCGGCCCCGGAGGTGAGCGGGAGACGTGTCCATTGTTTCGACGCGAACGTGAAAAGCTTGACTTGGCGGCCATCAATCGAGAGCGCCGCGAGATAGCGGCCATCCGGCGACCAGCGTGGGCTGTAAAGACCTTCCGAGCCCGGCACCGTTTCGACATGACCGCTACGCAGATCTAAAATCTGGATCATGCGCGCGTTGGCATCCTTGCCCATGGCGTCATTCAGCCGGCCAAAAACCAGCGATTGACCGTCAGGACTCCAGGAAGGGTCGCCGGCATTGCGGCTATCATCCAGCGCAGCCCGCGGCCGTCCGCCGCTCGCCGATACAAGGTATATGCGCCATGCCTGGCCGGGATTCCTAGCCATGACCGCCAGGCGCGTATCGTCCGGCGACCAGTCGGCCAAGAATGCCTCCATCCCTTGTGGAGTCAGCTGCAACTGTTCCGTTCCATTGCTTCGGGCTCGCCAGAGCGAACCGTCGGGCGTCGTCCACGCAACCCACAGACCATCGCGCGAGTAAGCGACGCGGATGGCTTGTTTCAACCAGCTCTGCTCTGAAATTTCCTCATGGCGAGCGGCACTGTACCGCTGCATGGTGAACTGCGCATCGCTGCCCATGAAGTAAATACGGCTGCCCGAGCGCGCCGCGACGGGCGCCTGAAACTGCAGCGGGCCGTCGGTAAGTCGCTGGGGTGAATCGAGGCTTTTGGCGATCAAGCGCCACAAGTTGGTTTCTCCCCCCTGCGCCGACTGAAAGACAAAACTTTTCCCGTCAGCGGTCCAGGTCCCGCAACATTCGGTACCGGGTTTGCTCCAGTCCGGCAATACCGGCCTCGGCCTGCGATCCGAGGGTGAGATTTGCCACAGCGAAAGGGTATGCGCCGTCGGGTCGATCACCGTAAAGCGGAGCAGGGCGCCATCCGGAGACCAGCGCATCCAGTAGGCTCGTCCGGGCAGCCTTGCATACAGTTGCGGCTCGCTATCGGTCAAACCGATGACGGAAAGCTCGTTCCCCGTCGCATAGAGGATAGTCTTGCCGTCCGGCATCCAGGCAGCGTCGTGTGCCAGTACCCCCCCGACCCGCAGGGCTGAGCCGCCCATGGTCGGAACGACCCACAGCGGCTGCTCCGCTTCGCGCGAAAGCTGGCTGCGCAGGACAAATCGTGAGCCGTCTGGAGAGATCTCGCCAAGCACAGGGTTTACGACCTCGTCAGGCAGCGATACATCGGTCGCGGCACCTCCGGGTAGTGAAATGGCGACAAGCTGGGACCGACCATACCGCAATGTGGAAGCAAACAGCCGAACACCATCCGTGTCCGCCGCAGCCAGGCTCTCCTGATATTGAAAGCTGGGGATGAGATCGCCGCTCCGGGTGATTTGCGCTATATGCGGTGGCTGGTGCTCCATGCCGTTCCGTCCGGCAAGGTAGCGAATCAGAGTGTCAACCGTCAGCATGATGAGGATGAGGGCAAGAAGCCATTGCAGCGAGCGACGGTTTCCAAGCGATTTAGCCGTGGTGGAGGTTTTGCCTGGAGAGGGAGAAACAGCGGAGCTTGAAAGAGTGGGGGGAGCAGGGCGGGCATTGTCGGGCTCAGCCAGCGGTGCAGGCGCTTGTACCGCAACCGACGATATCAGGCTGATTGCCGAGGCGGGCAGCAGCGTCTTTTGCACCGGGGCGATGAAGCGGTAACCCCGGCGCGAGAGTGTCTCGACGAAGCGCGGGTTCTCCGCTGAATCTCCGAGCGCCTCCCGCACTTTGTTGATGGCGGCAACCAGGGAGCGGTCAAAATCTACCGTGGTCTCACGACCCCATATCCGAAGCTGAAGCTCTTCGCGGGTCATGACATGCCCAGGCTGCTCCAGCAGGGCCATCAGAACTTTGAGCGGCTGGCCTTGAATTTTGACCCGAAAGCCGGCTTTGTAGAGTTCGCCGCTCTCCAGGTCCAGTTCGAACAAGCCAAAGGTGAGCTTGCTTGCGTTTTCGCCAGCCTCTATCACTGTGGTCCAAATGTCTCAACATAGACATTATCACCCGCATCCACAGATTGCCATCAGCAACTATCCTATGCAAGCTATTCATTTTGGAAGACTTACTGGATAACAAAAAAATAGGGGGTAAATAGTACCCAGAAGGTTGCGCTGAGCACGCAGGTTCAGAGAAGTTCGCAGTCGTGCTGAGACGCTTGCGTCTGACGTCAGCGCTCCTTTGAGCTGCGACCCGTTGCAGGCACGGCAGGATTTCCATGTACTTCGAAACCAGTGGCTCGGCAGAAACACGAGTGGAAGGCGAATACCGATGAAAGATCAAACGTCCTTGTTCTTGACCCTGAAAGCACATCTGAGGGCAGCGCTCCTCTCCGGTGCCCATGTCCAGTCGGCGGACGAATGCTTCGTTGGCAGTTGCCTGAGCAAACAAAGCCGCCACACGCGTCCGCTGCATACGGGCAGGCGCCGTGCCACTTTGCTCTTCAGCTTGCTCCTATGTCTGTTGTTTTGCACGCCTAGCCATGGGCAAACCGATCCGCCCATTCCTGCAAAGAAGGCGAGAATTCACTACTACCGGCCCGATGGCAATTACAAACCTTCCACGTTGTTTCCGTTTTTCGCGACGACAGACCCATCGAACTCGTATTGCGGCGCCAGCGAACTTCCTATTGCCGGCTCCGACAGCTACGGCGTTTACTTCGACGTGGACACCGATCCATCCATCAACAATGGGCAGCTCGGCTTTATCATCCACAACTGCACGACAGGCGTAAAAGATCCCGGACCCGACCAGCACCTGCAGGTCAATCAGTACAACGAGGCCTGGGTCATCTCGGGAGACGCCACCGTTTACCTCGCACCGCCCACGCAGGCGCAGTTGCTCAATGGCGTCTTCAGCCAGCAGCAGGCTTTCTGGATCGACCGCAGCCACATCCTTATCCAGCCCGGCGACTACCACTCCGATTGGACCTACGCACTGAGCAGCAGCTACACCGGCGGACTCCATCTTACGGACACTTCCGTCGCCGGCGGGAATCAGGTATCGCTGGTAAAAGGGGGCGCCCTCACCGCGGATGAGCTTGCCCGCTACCCGCAGCTCGCCTCTTATGTTGTCCTCACAAGTTCCACAGCCGTGGACCCCGCCGTGGAAGCTCGGGCGCTCAAGGGACAGCTTTCCCTCTCGGCAACTGCGTCGGACGGCACCCTCAAGTACGCCACCGGCCTGCAGATAGCCGGCGTTCTCGATGACTTGTTCGCTTATACCGGCAAGCTCGGTGTGATCTACAAAGACACAAGCGACGGCGACTCCGGTCCTATCAGCCTCAAGCTCTGGGCCCCGACCGCGCAAAGCGTCAGCGTACAGATCTACGAACATGCCTCGGACACTACTCCGCTGATGACTCTGCCCATGACGGAGAAAAACGGCGTTTGGACCGCGAAGGGCGACGAGCGCGGCGATGGACTGTATTACCTGTACGCCGTCAGGGTCTACGTTCCCTCTGTCGGCTCGGTTGTCGCCAACATCACCACCGATCCGTACTCGATCGACCTGGCGATCAACAGTATCAAAAGCCGCATCACCAACCTGGATGCCGACGCGACCAAATCCGCGGGCTGGGACAACTCCACCTCTCCCGCGCTCGCTTCCCTCAGCGACCTGAGCCTGTATGAGCTCCACATCCGTGACTTCAGCATCGGCGATCCCACGGTACCGGCGAACCTTCGCGGAACCTACGACGCCTTTGCCCTGCCCACCTCCGCCGGCATGACCCACCTGTCTCAGCTTGCGCAGGCCGGGCTCAAGGCAGTCCACCTCCTGCCCAGCTTCGATTTCGGCAGCGTCAATGAAGACAAATCCACCTGGCAGACGACCCCCGACCTTTCCACCTTCGCCCCGGCGAGCGACCAGCAGCAGGCTGCCGTCGCCGCGATTCAGTCGAAAGACGGCTACAACTGGGGCTATGACCCGATCCACTACATGGCCCCTGAGGGCAGCTACGCCGTAAACCCCGATACCCGCGTCAAGGAGTACCGGACGATGGTCGAAGCGCTCCATGGCGCCGGCCTGCGGGTGATCCAGGACGTGGTCTTCAATCACACCAGCGGCTCGGGCCAGAACCCCAATTCGAACCTGGACGAGATAGTCCCCGGCTACTACCACCGCCTCGATGCCAACGGCGCGCCCGAAACCGGCACGTGCTGCGCCGACACCGCCAGTGAACACAAAATGATGGAAAAGCTTATGGTCGATACCGTCGTGCTGAACGCGACCAAGTACAAAATCGACGGCTTCCGATTCGACATCATGAGCTTCCACTTCCTCTACAACATGCAGGACATTAAGAACGCGCTCGCGGCGTTGACGCCGGAGAAGGACGGAATCGACGGAAGCAAAATCTACCTTTACGGCGAGGGCTTCAACTTCGGCGAAACCGCGAACTCGCAGATTGGTCCCAACGCCGACCAGGTCAACCTGTACGGCTACGGCATCGGCACATTCAATGACCGCATGCGCGACGGCATCCGTGGCGGCAGCCCTTTTCAGGATGCGCGCGTGCAGGGCTTTGCCACGGGTCTCTTCACCGACTCGAGCAGCTATACGGACAGCACCACCACCCAGCCTGACCAGCAGACCGCGCTCCTCCAGGGTTCCGACTGGATCCGCATTGGCTTGACAGGCAACCTTCGCGATTATGAATTTACCGATTCCACAGGTAAAACCATTACCGGCTCCCAGGTCATTTACTACGGCCAACCCACCGGCTACACCGCTTCGCCGATCGAGGCCGTGAACTACTGCTCGATTCACGACAACCAGGACCTCTTCGATGCGATCCAGCTCAAGACGAGTGCCGCTGACACCGAGGCGATCCGTGCCCGCCGCCAGGTCCTCGCCATGAGCATTCTCACGCTGGGCCAAGCGCCGCCCATCTACTTTGCCGCCGACGACCTGCTCCGCTCCAAGGATATGGACGGGAACAGCTACGACTCCGGAGACTGGTTCAACAAGATCGACTGGTCCGGCCAGGGCAATAACTGGGATATCGGGCTGCCGCTGGCAAGTCAGAACGGGAGCCAGTGGCCTCTTATGACTCCCCTGCTCTCTAACCCGGCCTACACACCCACGCCCGCGGAGATCACGGCAACCAGCGAAACCTTCCAGGACTTCCTGAAGATTCGCTATAGCTCCGGCCTCTTCCACATGCAGACCTTCGACGAGGTGCAGCGCCACCTGACGTTCCTCAACACCGGTCAGGGACAGACGCCGGGCCTTATTGTCATGAAGCTCGACGGCGCCAACTATGGCACCTACAAGCACATCGTGGTCGTGTTCAACGCAACGTCGCAGGAGCAGGTATTTACCGATAGCCGGTTGCGCGACCTCCACCTCACGCTCGATCCCACCCAGCAAAATGGCTCCGATCCGGTTGTACGAGGCGCTTCATTTGACACAAAAGCAGGCTCCGCGACTGTGCCCGCTCTGACGACGGCTGTGTTTGTCAACTGATGTACGCCAAAACGCCCGGCCTGCGGGTACCGAGAGGGAACGCGCCGGCTTTGCTAAAGTTACTTACGGCACCGAACAAGGTGCCAAGCTGCACGCTATGCTGGCACGGATACTACATAGACGCGGATCAACAGATAAGCAATAGCTACACCACTTCAGGAGAGCAGACGTGACAATCAAAAGATTTTTCCATCGGGGCGGCAGGCCCTTAACGTGGGTACTTGTTCCCACGTTGCTGAGCGTGCCTGCTCTGGTCCAGGCACAGACGGACACCGGACGCGTGACAGGTTCCATCGCCGATCCCACAGGGGCCATCCTCCCTGGGACCACCGTCACTTTGACCAACGTCGATACGGGCGTCGCTCAAACAGGTACAACCGATGCGAGCGGAAACTTCAATTTCTCCGCTGTGGTTCGCGGCTCCTACAGGCTGGAAGCCCGCGCCCCTGGGTTTGCAGGGGTCGCCCAAACATTTGTGGTCCAGGTTTCTCAGGTGCAAGAGGTCAACCTGAAGCTCAGCCCCGGCACGACGAGCACCGTTGTTCAGGTCACCGATGCCGCCCCGGTGGTGGATACGTCGACCTCCTCGACCGGTTTGGTCATCACGGGCAAGCAGATTACCGATCTACCGCTGAACGGTCGCAACTTCCTCAATCTGGCCCGGTTGACCCCTGGCGTCACCGGGGCCGCTTACGGTGATTCAGCGGGCGGCAGTGGCGGCAATACAGAGACCTTTCGCAACTCGTCCAGTGGCGGTGCCGCTCTGTCGGTCAATGGCCTGCGTCCCCAGACCAACAACTACATCCTCGATGGTCTCGATGACAACGAAGCGCTGGTGAATACGATCGAATTTTTCGCTCCGATCGATGGTACTGAGGAGTTCAAGGTCACAACTTCGGTAGCTCCAGCCGAGTTTGGCCGGGCTGGCGGCGCGATCGTACAGTCTTCTATTCGGTCCGGCACCAACTCCATTCATGGTTCTGCGTTTGAGTTCGCACGCAACGCGATCTTTGACGCCAATCCCAATTACTCCTTTTTAGGGGCTGGTCAGACCGCGGCGCTGCCGTTCCGGCGGAATCAGTTCGGAGGGTCAGCTGGGCTGCCGATTGTAAAGGATCACCTCTTCATCTTCGGCGATTATGAGGGAACGCGCCAGAACTCGCCGCTCAATCCAGCACTTGTAACAGTACCTACCTTGAAGATGCGGAGCGGCGATTTCTCCGAACTGCTCACTGCACGCCAAAGTGTCAATGGCGTCCCAACCCCATTGACCTCGCGCACCGGCACGAACAGCCTTGATGCCAGCCAGCGCAGCCCGAATGGAGAGATTTATGACCCGGTCACGGGTCTGCCATTCCCCGGGAACATCATTCCCACTAATCGCCTGAACGTGGCCGCGCTCAATTACCTGCGGGCTTTCCCTTTGCCGAATGCCGCGGGCAATGCCAATGGCATATTGCAGAACTACCAGGCATTTCAGCAGGACATCACAAATTACAACCGCTTCGACACGCGCGTTGATCTCACGCTGGACCCGAAGGACACCCTTTTCGCTCGCTTCGCATACGACAACAGCAACTTTAACCGGACTTCGCAGTTCACGAACCTGCCCTCCGGATTCGGCGGCGGGTCGAACCTGGCCCACGCACGCGGCTATGCCGTGGGGTATACGCGAACGATCACGCCAAACATCATCAACGAGCTGCGCGTCGGCTACACGCGATACACTCTGGGCTTTAACCCGCTTTTCTCCGGCACTCCCTTGGCGGCGAACCTCGGCATCGTCAATGCGAACCGCAGCCCGCAGCTCGGCGGCGGCGCTCTTATTGGCGGAAACGGCAATGAACTCCAGTACACGGGCGATTACGGAACCTATGCGGTCCCCGAAAATACCTACGAGATCGTCGAAGCACTCAGCTGGAACCATGGGCATCACAGTTTCCGCTTCGGCGGTCAGTTCCTCCGCAGAGAAGTTAACTTCTTCCGGCCTATTGCGGGTAAGGGATTCTTTAACATCGGTAATGGTAGTGGAACGGGACGCTATACCGGCTTTGAAACCTCGGAATTGCTCGCCGGTTTCATCGAAAACTACTCCATTGGCGCACAAACCGGATTTTTCGGCACCCGCAATTATGAGTATGGAGAGTTTGCCCAGGATGATTGGAAGATCACTCCCCGGCTGACCCTCAACCTCGGTATCCGTTACGACATCTATACCAACCCTACCGAGGAGCACAACCGACAGTCGGCATTGGATGTAACTACCGGAACAGTACAAATTGCCGGCCAGAACGGTGTTCCGCGTAGCCTGATCAACACCGACAAAAACAACTTCGCGCCGCGCGTGGGTTTCGCCTACGATGTGTACGGCAACGCGAAAACGGTGGTTCGCGGTGGCTTCGGCATTTTCTACTACCTCGAACGGGGTGGCATCGACAATCAATTCGGCCAGCAAGCGCCCTTTGGCGGCAGCGTTTCGTACCGTAACCAGGATGGCTACCGTATTGAATTTACCGGGCAGGCACCTCAGGGCACCGGCTATACCGGCAGTTTGAATAACACGGCAACTACCGCTCTGCTTCCCGCTCCCGGATTTCCCAACTTCAACCCGAACAGCCCGCCGCTGGGGCTTAACATGCTTGCGACGAACCGAAACAACCAGAACTCGGACGTGCAGCAATATAACCTGCAGGTAGAACAGCAGCTCGACCCCGCAACCGTCCTCGACGTGGCTTATGTCGGGACCAAGGCCGAGCACATCGTCACCTACTTTCCATATAATTTCTACCAGTTCGGCACAGGCCTGCAAAACCTTCCCAACCTAGGTACGATCAACCTACAGCTCAACAGCGCTGTCTCACACTACAATGGCCTGCAAATTCTACTCCGGCGTGATTTAAACAAGGGTCTGGCTGTAACCGGGGCCTACACCTGGTCGCATTCTCTGGATAATGCCGGAGGTAATCTTTTCTACTTCAATCCAAGGCTTTCCTACGGTAACTCCAACCAGGATCAACGGCACGTATTCTCAACCAGCATTCTGGCGCAATTGCCCGTGGGTCGAGGCCACTTGATCGGCGGGAACGTCAACAAGGGTGTCGATTATGCAATCGGCGGCTGGCAGCTGAACACCATTGCACAGCTCGGGACGGGTACGCCCTTCAACGTTAATGCCAACGGCAACAACCCTAATACTGAGGCAGATCGTGTTGGACCAGTGCAAATCACACATAGCGTCACCCGTCCTTACTTCACCACTACTGCCTTCAGGAGTCCACCGACCGTTCAAGCGAATAACCAGACTGTCTACACGCGTCCGGGAAATTCAGAAGTGAACCAGCTTTACGGACCCGGTACCAAGACCGTGGACGTTTCTTTATTCAAGACCGTGCCGATTGTAGAACGAGTAAATGCCGAACTGCGCGCCGAAGCCTACAACGTGCTGAATACTCCGCAGTTCACCAATCCGGATGGCAACCTGAGCGACGGAAACTTCGGGCTGATTACGGGTACCCGTCTGGCGTCCGAGCGGCAGCTCCAGTTCGCTGTTCGCTTCACCTTCTAGCGACATCGGGATCGGTTCAGGCGCTGCATGCAGAAGCAGGCAGCGCCTTTCTTTTGCTATCACACCTTTTCAAGGCAGCAACATAGGGTACAAAGAAAGCACCATGTCAGAACGACGAACTCTTTCCTGCAAGATAGCCGCTCTAGCGACCTTAGCCCTTGCTGTCACGGACGTTCGTGCGCAGCAGATCATACCGAGCCGCAACGGAGTCACGGCTTCCGCCGACGGCGCCACCGTGCAGGTGACCGCGCTCCGCGAGGACGTGCTGCGCGTACGCATGTGGAAGGGAAGTACCGCCCCCGAGGATGCGTCCTGGGCCGTGTTGCCGGCTTCGCGCACAAGCAACGTCCCGGTCACGGCGGAAGCCCACGGCTTTGTAACCAAGGCCCTGCGCGTCAGCGTGGATGAGCATTTACGGCTGACCGTTGCGGACCTGCAGGGCAACGTTCTCCAGCAGGATGCCGCGCCCGTGCAGTGGGAAGGCAACCGGTTTGAGGTAATCAAACAGCGCACCTCAAGCGATCACTTTTTCGGGCTTGGCGATAAACCGGGACCGCTCGACCGCAGTGGCGAAGTGTTTACGATGTGGAACACGGACGCTTTTGGATTCCAGGAGTCGACCGATCCCATCTACAAAGACATTCCGTTTTTCCTGAACGTCAATCACGGACGCGCGCTCGGCGTTTTTCTGGATAACACGTGGCGCACGAACTTCGACTTCGGACGGACAGACGTCCATCGCTACACCTTTGGATCGCTCGACGGGCCGATCGACTACTACCTGATGTATGGCCCGGACCCGAAACAGGTCATCACCGACTGGGCGTGGCTGACCGGCCCGACGCCGCTGCCACCGCTCTGGGCGCTCGGTTTCCAGCAGTCGCGCTACTCCTACTATCCGGAGTCGCAGCTGCGCGAGATCGCCGACCGCCTGCGCGCGGACCGCATCCCGTCGGACGTGCTCTGGCTGGACATCGACTTTCAGCATTTGAACTGGCCCTTCACGGTAGATGAACAGGCATATCCGAACTTTGCCGGCATGGTGGGGGATCTCGCGCGAGAGCATTTCAAGCTCGTCGTCATCACCGATCTCCACATAGCCAGGCAGCCGAACGTCGGCTATGCGCCGTACGACTCGGGCATCGCGGGTGACCGGTTCGTCAAGAATCCGGATGGCTCGAATTATGTCGGCAAGGTATGGCCCGGCCCGTCGGTTTTTCCTGATTTTACGCAGGCAAGCACACGGCAGTGGTGGGGGACGCTCTTTACGCAATTCGTCAAGGACGGTGTGGCCGGTTTCTGGAATGACATGAACGAGCCCGCGGTCTTCGACGGCCCGGGCAAGACGATGCCGGATGATGTGCGGCATCGCATCGACGAGCCCGGCTTCCGCAAGCGCACGGCGACGCACCTGGAAATCCACAACGTTTTCGGCATGGAGAACACGCGCGCCACCTATGAAGGTGAGCTCGCGCTGCGGCCAAACGAGCGGCCATTCGTTATGACGCGCGCCAGCTACGCCGGCGGCCAGCGCTACAGCACTACGTGGACCGGGGACAACAGCGCCACCTGGAATCACCTGCGCATGACGGTGCCGCAGCTGGTCAACCTGGGGCTGAGCGGCTTCTCGCTGGCCGGCGCGGACGTGGGCGGATTCGCCGGTTCCCCGCCGCCCGAGCTGCTCACCAAATGGATCGAGCTTGCGGCTTTTCAGCCCATCGATCGCGATCACTCCGCCAAGGGCACGCGCATGCACGAGGTATGGGTCGACGGACCGGAGCAGGAGGCTATTCGCCGCCATTTTATCGAGGAGCGCTACCGCCTGATGCCGTACCTGTACACCGTCGCCGAGGAAACCTCGCACGACGGCCTGCCCATTGACCGGCCGCTATTTCTGGAGTTTCCGCACGCGACCGACGACGGTACTCCCTACGACCTGACGACTGGCGGGGGTGAGTTTCTGTTCGGCAGTCGCATCCTGGTCGCGCCCAATCCGTCCCCCGAAGAGGTCGCTCCCTACACGATCCATCTCCCGACCGGCACTTGGTACGACTACTGGACCGGCGAGCAATTCACGCGCAGCAAGCCGTCTGGAACCCTGGATCTCGAGCAGCGAGATAAGGTCATCGCGCAGAAGCCGCTGATGCGTACGCCGAAGCTGGAAGAATTGCCAGTCTATGTGCGCGGCGGCAGCATTCTGCCCATCGCCCCGCTGACCCAGAGCACCGCCGAGATACCGCAGGGCCCGTTGACGCTGCGGGTCTATCCTCTGGCAACTGGTTTGGCCACGCTTGGCGAAGCGTGCGCGGGCGAGGTCTACACCGACGACGGTCACAGCTTCGATTTTCGGCAGGGCGCGTTCGCGCGTATCCGGTTTACCTGCTCCGCTGCGGCCGACGGCTCTCTGAACGTTGAAATCGCGGCCCAGGAGGGGAAGTGGAAGCCGTGGTGGCACGAGTACCGTGTGGAAGTTGTGGGCTGGACGCCAAAGGGGAACCAGGCTTCGATTGATGGGAAAAAAACCGCGCTGACAGAGGCGGACGGTCGCTGGGGCGCCACAGTCCCGGTAAGCGCGAAGGGAGCGCACGTGACGCTGCGGTAACGGCGCGCTGATTTAAAACAAGTTCCGATGGGTGATGATGGGCCATTCTCTCTATCAGGTGACCAAATGTACAGTCGCTTATTGGACTGTCACGTGGCGCTCGCTGGCGCTCGTCTGAACAAACTGATACCAGTTCTTTCGCTGGCGCCAAAATGCAGTTAATCTTTATAGCAATGCGCGAAAGTGGCGAAATTGGCAGACGCACCAGACTTAGGATCTGGCGGGGTAACCCATGGGGGTTCAAGTCCCCCCTTTCGCACCATCCTTTTGGACGCTGTCCCGGAGACCTCTCCGGTGTAGTCTAAAGGCATTATGAGTTCACCCAATCAACCAACCTTTGCCGTCACCCAGGGCGCGAACTATCGTGAAACCTACGCCAACAGCGTACAGGTCCGTGTCAGCGTATGGGACATCTTTCTCCTGTTCGGCCTTGCCCACCCCACCTCCCCGGATGACGTCGTCATCGAGAACCAGCAGGGCATTTACCTGAGCCCGCAGCAGGCCAAAGCATTGTTCAATATCCTTGGGCAGAACCTTGCACAGTACGAGCAGACCTTTGGTCAGATCGCGCTTGAACCCGTCGGGCCGCGGCCCGTGCAGTAACCCTCTCCCCTTGCCGCATCGCAAACCGGGGGGCCTTGCCCTGTCACCGGCCCTCCGATTTGCTGCCCTGCTGCTTTTCCTTTTCACGTGTGAAGTCGTCGCGCACGCCACGCTGCTGCACTTGCCTTACTACTGGGATGAGGCGGGCTACTACGTCCCGGCCGCCTATGACTTCTTCCGCACCGGCACGCTTATTCCCTTTTCCACGCTGACCAATGCTCACCCGCCCGGGCTTTCTTTTTACTTGGCGACGGCGTGGAAGCTATTCGGTTTTTCTCCTCTGACCACACGTGTGAGCATGTGCTTGGCGGCAGCCCTTGCTTTATCGGCAGTCTTCCAGCTTGCGGCAAATCACCTGCGGAGCAGCGCTGCCGCGAGTGCCGTGGTGCTGATGACCGCGACCTATCCGGTGTGGTTCGCGCAAAGCACGCTTGCGCATGCCGACATGCTGGCCGCGGCGGGTACGCTGTGGGGGTTGGTTTTCGCTCTTGCGCCCGAAGCGGGAAGCCGACGCCTGTGGGCAGCGGCCGCGTGCTTCACGGCAGCCGCGCTCACCAAGGAAATCGCCATTGGCACACCGCTTGCGCTTGCAGCTTGGGAAAGCTGGCTGCTGCTGAGGAAGCAAAAGTCCAGCCAGGGATCGGGTTGCCGGTATCGCATCGGTTATCGCATCGGTTATCGCATCGGTTATCGCATCGGTTATCGCATCGGTGCACTCTGCTTTCCGGTTTTGCCCCTGGCCGGCTGGTTCGCGTATCACCGCTGGCGCACCGGCTTTGTCTTCGGCAACCCGGAGTACCTGCGCTACAACGCAACCGCGACGCTCACGCCGGAGCGGTTTTTATTCGCGCTCGGTCACCGGGTGCTCCACCTTTCGGCACACCTCAACCTGTTCGTGCCCGTGGCGCTTGCGCTCGGCAGCCTCATGCTTCCGGCGCTGGCTAATCGCGAACGGCTTAAGCCCTCCATGCGCAGGCAGCTCTGGATCGTGATCGTGGCCAATGCCCTGCTGTTTTCCCTGGTAGGCGGCGCGCTGCTCACCCGGTATCTGCTGCCTATGTACCCGCTAATTTTGCTGCTGGCAGTCGCGGCTGTGTATGCACGGTTCCGGCACTGGCTCTGGTATCCGACGCTTAGCGTCGCGGCGTTTCTGGCCGCACTGCTGCTGTCCACGCCCTACCGTGTCGCGCCCGAGGATACGCTCGCGTACCGCGATGCCATCGTGCTGGAACAGCATGCTATTGCGATCGTCGAGAAAAACTATGGGCACGGCACAGTGTTGTCCGCGTGGCCGGTCACCGACGGGCTGCGCAAGCCGGAGCTTGGCTACGTACGGGCACCCTTGCCTGTTGTCGCGATCGATAACTTCTCCCTGCCAGCCTTGCAAAAGCTGGTTGCCTCGCCCGAAAGCTACTCAACCGCGATCGTGTTTTCCACGAAAAACGACCCGGCCGGCTGGCACCTCCGGCCCTGGGACGAGCGGCAGGAGGAACGCTACTTCGACCTGCACCACGACCTGAGCGCCAACGCCGTGGCAACACTGCTGGGCGGCACGGTGGTCTGGCAGGAGCGCCGCGCCAGCCAGTGGGCGGCGGTGTTGCGTTTCGAGCACCCCCAGCTCGCGCAGCTGTTTCCCCGGCGCGTCGCTCTTATAATCAGCGAGTGAGCCGGGAGCCGCGCGGCCATAAAGGAGCTAAGACCCTGCGCCGTACCCGCTTTCACTTTTTTTTCCTGCTAGCTTTCGCGTTGCTGGCTGCCTCCTGCGGGGCGCTCGCACAAGGGACCGGCAGCGCCCCCGAGCCTTCCACGGCAGGACGTCCGCATCCGTCAACGCCCGCGACGCCCACAACCGTCATGCAGGCGCATGGTGAGCTGCTGCTTGCGCTGCCGTTTGAGAACACTGGCGGCAGCCCGAGCGTGGACTGGATTGGGGCTGCATTTCCGGAGATCCTGAACCAGCGCTTCTCGGCGGCCGGATTTCTACCCATCAGTCGCGACGACCGGGCCTATGCGCTCGACCACCTGGGGCTGCCGCCTGATTTTCGTCCGACCCGCGCCAGCACCCTGCGCCTGGCGCAAGCCCTGGACGCGGACTCGGTGATCTTCGGGACGTATCAGGTTGAGGCCGACGCGACTGGCACACGCATCACCGCCACCGCGCGCGTGCTCGACATCGCCAACCTGCGCGAAAGCGCACCCATCACCGAATCGGCCGAACTGAGCCGGTTACCCGACGTCGTGAATGCTCTGGCGTGGCGCATCACCCGCCAGCTCGACCCCACCTACGCGGTGGCCGAGCAAACGTTTCTGGCTGCGGACGCGAACCTGCGTCTCGACGCGTTTGAAGCTTACGTGCGCGGCCTCGTGCAGGGCTCCGCGGAGGATCGCGTCCGGCACCTGCGCGATGCCGTGCGGCTCGATCCGAACTACGGGCCGGCGTGGCTGGCCCTGGGCGACGCATCGTTTGCCGCACAGAATTATGACCAGGCCGCCGTGGCATATGGACACCTGAGCCGCAACGACCCGAACGCCTTGCAGGCGGATTTCCATCGCGGGCTTGCGTTCTTCTACACGGGCAAGTACCTGCCGGCGGAGGACGCGTTCGCGTTTGTGAGCACGCGGCTGCCGTTGCCCGAAGTCGTAAATAACCAGGGCGTGGCCGCGGCCAGGCGTGGCAAGGACGGCGCGCCGCTCTTTCAGCAAGCCATCACCGGCGACCCTAAGGATGCGGATTACCACTTCAATCTGGCGCTCGCGTATGCGCGGCGCGGCGATGCCCCGGACGCGCAAAAGGAAACTGCGGAAGCGTTGAAGCTGCGGCCCAATGACTCCGAGCTGCAAGCGTTTGCGAGTAACCTGCACAACCCCGGCTTCTTGCACGCTCCAGATGCCGGCGCGGGGCCGGGAACTCAGACGCCGGGGCCGGTCAACCTGCCACTTGAGCGCGTCAAGCGTTCCTATGACGAGGCGGCATTTCGCCAGGCGGCGTTCGAGATGGAGCAGATGGAAACGCTGCGCGCCGCGACCGAGCCGCCCGCGAAACGCCTGGCCGCGTTGCTTGCGGATGCCAATCGATACGGGAACGCGGGCTTGCTGGTGGAAAGCGAGCGCGAGTACAATCGCGCGCTCGCCGTCGACCCCAACTCCGCCGAGGCATACGCAGGGCTTGCGCGCATTCGCGAGCGCACGGCCGATCGCGATGCGGCAAAACAGCTCGCAAACCGTTCCGTGCAGTTGCACGATAACCCCGCGGCGCATCTGGTGCTCGCGCGGCTGGCGTTGCTCGCCAATCAGGTGCCGCTCGCTGCAACTGAGGTGGAGGCGGCGCTCCGGCTCGACGGGAACAACGCTGAGGCACGAGGGTTGCGGCAGGCCGTGGCAGCGCGCGGCGGGCAGGTACCGTAGTTTTAACCGGAAGCAATTCATGGTGGCGGGGGCCGGTGCGCTCGGCATACACTTGGCAGGTCATGCGCCCTCGCGCGTTCCCTTCCCTTTCCCGTGTGGTCGGCTTGTGTGCCGTCGCTGTCCTGCTGCTGTTCTGTTTCGCGGCTTGGCGGCCCGGTCTGGCCGCGGCGCCTCTGACAACCCAGCCGGTCGTCACCGTCATTCATCTCGACACGACCATTCAGCCCGTCAGCGCCTGGTATCTCGAGCGAGGTCTCCGGGAGGCAAATGACGCCCATGCCTCGGCCGTTCTGATCCTGATGAACACGCCCGGCGGCCTGCTTGAGTCCATGCGCGACATGGTGCACAGCATTCTCGCCTCGCCCGTGCCGGTGATCGTCTACGTCGACCCGTCCGGCAGCCGGGCCGGTTCGGCTGGCTTCTTTCTGCTGGAAGCGGCGGACGTAGCCGCGATGGCTCCCGGAACCAACGCCGGCGCGGCGCATCCGGTGATCGAGGGCGGCAAACTCGATCCCATCATGAAACAGAAGCTCGAAAACGACGCGACCGCGTTTCTGCGCTCATTCGTGAGCCTGCGCAAGCGCAACCTTGCCGCCGCGCAGGACGCCGTGCTGAACTCGAAATCCTATTCGGAAGCCGAGGCGATGCAGCTCGGGCTGCTGACGCTGGTCTCCCCGGACGTCCCGGCGCTGCTGCGAACGCTGGATGGCCAGACCGTGACGCGTATCAGCGGCAAGACGACGGTCCTTCACCTGCGCAACGCGCGCCTGGTAGACGCCCAACCCTCGCTGCGAGAGCGCATCCTGGGTACGCTCACAGACCCGAACCTGGCCCTGCTGCTGCTGGTCGCGGGCGCGCTGCTCATCTATCTCGAGTTCAATGCACCGGGCACCATCATTCCCGGAGCGCTGGGCACCTTGTTGCTGCTCACCGCCCTGTTCGCGCTAAACCTGCTTCCGCTGCGCTACACCGCCGTCATGCTGCTTATCGTGGCGGTCGGGCTCATGCTGCTGGAGATCAAAGTCCCGAGCCACGGCATCCTCGCAGCCGTCGGCATCGGCTGCCTGGTGACCGGCTTGCTCACTTTGGTCGCCGGACCCATTCCGGAGATGCAGGTGCGGTTCGCCACGGCGCTGGGTGTGGGCATGGGCTTCGGCCTGATTACTATTTTTCTGGTGCGGATCGCGCTCCGGGCACGGCGTAATAAGGTTTTGACCGGACCGGCCGCCATGGTGGGTGCCCTGGCGGTCGCGCAGGAGCCGCTTTCGCCCCATGGATCTGAAATCCCACGCGGCCAGGTACTGGTGCGCGGCGAAATCTGGTTCGCCGAGGCGCCTCGGCCAGTGCCGGCAGGAACCACTCTTAAAGTAACGGCGGTACGAGGATTGACGCTATTGGTGGAACCGGTCCCTGCTCCCGTTCTGCCGGCATGAGCATTCAGTAGCTGCGGTACACTTCGCATCAGCAACAGAAAGGCTCAACACAATGCACCTTTTCGCCGTCGCCGCGGTTTTGATCGTCGCGTTCTATCTTTTTTCCTCCGTCATCATCCTCCGCGAGTACGAGCGGGGCGTCATCTTCCGTCTGGGCCGCGCGCTGGTCCCTCCCAAAGGACCGGGCGTCATTCTTGTCTTCCGGCCGTTCGACCAGATTGTGCGCATCTCGCTCCGGCAGGAGGTGCTGGAAGTACCGCCGCAGGACGTTATTACCCGCGACAATGTGACCATCAAGGTGAATGCCGTGATCACGTTGCGGGTGCTCGACCCCTCCAGGGCCGTGATCGAAGTAGCGAATTACGTCTACCAGACCTCGCAGTTCGCGCAGACTACCCTGCGATCGGTCCTCGGCGAGGTGGACCTCGACGGCCTGCTCTCCCATCGAGACGCGCTGAACCAGCGCATCCAGACCATCATCGACTCGCGCACCGAACCTTGGGGCGTCAAGGTCGTCAGCGTCGAAGTGAAGCAGGTGGACCTGCCGGAGTCGATGCTGCGCGCCATGGCTCGCCAGGCGGAAGCGGAGCGCGAAAAGAGGTCGAAAATCATCAACGCCGATGGCGAATTCGAGGCCGCGGCACGGCTGGTCGATGCCGCCAAGCTGTTGGCCGAGCAGCCCACGACCATGCAGCTGCGCTACCTGCAGACGCTCAAGGATATTGGAAACGAAAAGAACACGACCATCATCTTCCCGCTGCCGATCGAGATGCTGTCGCTACTGCAGCGGGCCGTCGGTGCCGTGCCCGGCACAGCTCCGCAACCTCCAGCCGGCGCGCAGGAACCCAGGGAAACCGCCACGGACAGGGGCAAAATTCTGTGAAACGCGTGCTGGAACATGAGGGAAATCTGCTGGGCGACAATGATCCGCCGCATGACTTCGTCCTGGGCGCGCCGGCGCTCCTGGGCATCTTCTTCGTCCTTGCACTGGCGTGCGCGGCCTGTTTCGGTTTTGGGTATTCCTCCTCGTCCTCGTTCGGGCATACCTGGCACAGGCTGGGGCAAGAATCCGCTTCCGCAGCCGCTCCGCCGAATACTCGGGGATCGTTTCGCAACCCAAGACCGCTGGGGGGCACGGGTGCCGGTGAAGACCCAAGCGAAGCGCCTCCGGAGACCTCCGGGCCGGCCTACGCCAATCAGGCGCCCGAGCGGAAGCCTGCTCCCGGCGTCAGCCTTTCTACGCAGGCCAGTCCTGCTCCCATCCTCCAATCCGCGCAGAATGCTTCGTCGGATCGGCAACGCGCGGAGGCGCCCGAAGCCACAGAGCGCAATCTCGCAACTGAACAGCCATCCACCCCACTTGCGCGCCGGGCAGTTGCCGCGCCCAATCCGCCGGAAGCCGTGGGGGGAGCCGGACTGATGGTACAGATTGCCGCGGTCACCCGCGCCGCCGACGCGCAAACCCTTGCCAATGCACTGCGGCATGATGGTTTTGCGGCGATGGTCCGGGCAGGGACGGACGATCGCTTTTACCATGTGCAGATCGGGCCGTTCCTCACCCTGCAGGCTGCGAAAGCCATGCGCGCGCACCTGGTCGACAGCGGCTATAACGCGTTCATCAAGCCTTGACGTCCTTCTCTGGAGAGCCCTCTGGAAGAGCCGAAGCAATGGCCGCACGAACGGCGTCTTTCAGCGCGTCTCGATTCGCGAACTCTCGCGGCAGCAGCGGCCGGTGCACCACAACCTGCACTGTTCCCGACAGCAATCGGCTAGCCCCTTTCGGCAGCAGCGACCCCGTGCCGATCAACGTGACCGGCACGACGGGGACGCCGCACTCCATGGCAAGAAAGAATGGTCCTTTTTTGAAAGGAAGCAGCCTGCCATCGGGCGAGCGCGTGCCCTCGACAAAGGCGGTCACCGAAACGCCGGAACGCAGCATGGCGGCGGCCTGATCGAGCGAACGCTTCGCATCCTGCACGCTCCCCGAGCGTGCCACCGGCACAAAGCCCGCCAGACGCATGCTCCAGCCCAGCAGAGGGATACGCAACAGCTCCTGCTTAATGAGCATGGCGGTGCGCCGGGGCAGCAGCACGGCGGCCAGCAGCGGCGGGTCGAGGTTGGAGGCGTGGTTCGACAAAAACAGGTAGGCCGTGCCCGCCGGCAACGGCTCTTCAAAACGTACGCGGGTGCGCACACCGGCCGCGCGCAGGCCCATGCTGCCAATCTCCACGCTCCAGCGATACAGCAGCGCGGCATTGCCCGTGAGCAGGGTCAAGGGTAGCCCGACCAGGCCCACCGGAACGGCAAGCACGGCCCAGACCGCGAGCAAAAAAAAGGCTCTCAGCACGGCGGGCTACTCCTCACACAAGGCCGCGAGGCGTGCAGGCAGTTTCTCGTAAATCCCGTCAAAGCCGCCGTTGGACAGGATCGCGACCACGTCGCCTTCGATCAACTCGGGCGCGATCGCGTCCACAATGTCATCAGCATGCGCGTACATCGCGGCCTCGTGGCCGGTATTGGCTAGCGCGAGCACAACCTGCTCGGGGTGCAACCGTTCGCCTTCGGGAATGCTTTCCTGCTTGAAAACCCCGGCAAGCACGATGCGGTCGGCAAGCGCGAGGCTCTCAATCAATTCCCGCTCGAAAATGTTGCGCCGCAGGGTATTGGAGCGCGGTTCGAGCACGGCCCACAACCGGCTTTTCGGGTAGGCAGCGCGCAAGGCACGCAGCGTTTCGCGAATGGCTGTGGGGTGGTGCGCGAAGTCGTCGATGATCGTGATGCCGTTCACGACGGCTCGTATCTCAAGTCTCCGTTTCACGCTCTGAAACGTCCGCAGTGCTTCCTCGATCGCATCGACCGGAACGCCCTGGCCGCCGGCGAGCGCCGCCGCTGCCGTGGCGTTCAGGGCATTGTGCTCGCCAGCCATCGGAAGGCGAAGTTGCGCCCAGGGCTCACCGGCGCGGGTCATGGTCCAGCGGGTTACGCCGTCCTCGTGCGTCATGTCGCTGACCTGCCAGTGTGCGTCCGGCGCGAAGCCGTAAAACTCCACCGGGCACAGGGCTTTGGCGACGCACTCACGCACATGCGGCGCGCCATCGAAGGCCACGATACGGCCGCGACGCGGCACCAAGTTGACGAGGCGCTTGAATGCGGTTTTGACCGCGTCGAGATCGCTGTAAATGTCGGCGTGATCGAACTCGACATGGGTCAGGATGAGCGCGTCGGGGAAGTAGTGCATGAACTTGGGCCCCTTGTCGAAGAAGGCCGTATCGTACTCGTCGCCTTCAATAATGAAGGGCCGCGACTGGCGCAGGTGAAAGCTGGTGCCAAAGTTTTCCGCCACGCCGCCGATCAGGAACGAGGGTGCAAGCTCCGGGCTGCTGCGCGAAGCGACTTCATAAATCCAAGCCAGCATGCTCGTCGTGGTGGTTTTGCCGTGCGTACCGGAAACAACCAGCGACTCGCGCCCGCGCAGGAACTCCTCCTGCACCAACTGGGCCATGGAGGTGAACGGGATGCGATCATCGAGCACATACTCAAGTTCAGGGTTCCCGCGCGAGAGTGCGTTGCCGACCACGACGAGGTCAGGCCGAGGCTCAAGGTTGCGCTCCCCGAAGGGCTCGGCAACCGGAATCGCAAGCGAGCGCAGCAAGTCCGACATGGGCGGGTAGGCGGCTTGGTCGGAGCCGGTGACGCGGTAACCTTGCAACTGAAGCAGGCCTGCAAGCGAGGCCATGGCCGTGCCGCAGATGCCGATCAGGTGAATGTGTTTTTTGCTTTCTTCGCGGTCCATTGCCTGCCCTTAGCTTCGCACATCTACGCGCGCGCGTACGGCTGGTTCGAGCAGGTCGAGCGTGACTTCGGAATCCGTGACACTCAATCGCGCCTGCACCCCGAGTGGCAGCGTCACATTTGCGCGCGACACATGGCCGGAACGAAGACCGATGGCGATCGGGCCCGCGAAGTCACCCAGCGCGTGCAGGATCGCTCCCTCCAGCAATGTTTGCGGTGCACCGGGCGAGTGGCAATCGAGCATCTCGCCGAAGATAATGCCGGAAACGCCATCGAGCTTGCCCGCGAGCACGAACTGCCGCAGCATGCGGTCGATCTGGTACGGCTTAACTCCCACATCCTCCAGAAAGAGCAGCTTGCCTTCGGTTTGGGGAGCGTAGGGCGTACCAAACGAGGCGGCTAACAGCGTTAGACAACCGCCGTAGAGTGTGCCCTGCGCGGTACCGGGCCGCAGCATGCGCAGGCCTTCCGAGGCGCGGTAACGGTGGGTGCGGCCGCCCAGCACAGCCGCGAAGCTCGCCTCGTCCACACCATCGGGGAGGTAGAAGTCGCCGGCGAGCAATGGGGCATGAAAAGCCGGCAGCCCGAGTTGGTCGAGCAGCCAGGTCTGGATCGCGGTCATGTCGCTGTAGCCGAGCAGCGGCTTGGGATGGGCGCGGATCAGGTCGAGGTTGAGCCAGGGCAGCAGATAATTGCTGCCGTATCCTCCGCGCGTACACAGGATCGCGTCGACTTCGGGGTCGGCGAAGGCGTTGTGGAGGTCGGCCAGGCGCTCGGAGACCGGTGCGCTGAAGTAGGGCACGCTTCTGCCTTGCGCATGCTCGCCGAAACGTAGCTGCCAGCCGCGCGCCGCGAGTGCCGCCGCGCCGACGTCGACGCGCGAGTGCCGCGCGCTGCTTGCGGGCGCGATCACTGCGACAACGGGGTGAGCGGGCAGGGCCCACGGCTTCAGGAGCGCCAGCGGCTCAGGTAAGGGCAAGCTCACGCGAGCGCTTCTCCCGCGAATGCCCTGCCGACCGCGATCAGCTCCGCGGGCCCAGTCAGTTCCATCTCGGCTCGGTTGCTCGGCCATGCAACCGTTTGTGTGCCCCCGGGCGCATGCACTTGCAATATGCGGTCGCAGCCGTGGAGCAGCATTGCCGCCGCCGCGGTTGCGCAGGTGCCCGTGCCGGAGGAGGACGTCGGGCCAACGCCACGCTCGAAGATGCGGATCGCGATCTCGCCGCGTGCAAGCACGTGCACAAACTCGACGTTGGTTTGCGCGGGGAACTGTGGGTGGAAGCAGATCGCGCGGCCCAATGTCTGCCAGTCCATGCCGTACGCGTGGAAATCTTCGTCCTCCACGCGGATCACGAAATGTGGGTTCCCGGTGGAAACGATCGCGCCCTCGACCAGCACGGCATCCTCGTCGAGCGTAACGCTCGCTCGCTGGACCGAGGGCACGCCCATCGTCGAGCGGAGTTGCATCCTGACGCCCTCGCGTCCTTCTAGCACGCAGGTGCGCTCGCCGGCATCTGTTTTCAGCGTGAACTGCTCGCCAGGCCCGGCCTGCTTTTTGTAGGCCATCCAGGCTGCCACGCAGCGTGTGCCGTTGCCGCTGATCTCCGCAACCCCGCCGTCGGCATTGCGCAGGCGGATCGTTCCCGTGCGCTCGCCGGTCCATTCCAGAAACTCGACGCCGTCCGCGCCTACCCCTGAGTTGCGGGCGCAGAGCGCGATGGCGAGCGCGCGTTCTTTGGCATCGGGGAGTGTACCGGTTCTCTCGATTTCGATTTCAATTTCAATTTCAACGACAAGAAAGTCATTGCCGCAAGCGTGCGCCTTTGCATATTCCAGCATGTGTTTTCTCAATCTAAAAGATTCTGTGCACGGTGGATTCATAAATACGCGCGCACGGCTGCCCGGTCGAGCAGATCACGTCCAGCAGCCTAAGCCCTTCCCCGTGCGCCTGCAACGCCTGCGCGACCGCGTCGCCATCGAGCGCGACCACAAAGCGCGCCGAGTGCGCTGGATCAGCCAAGGCGTGGCGCCACAGCAACCAGTCGGAGTCGTTGATGGTGCGTGCAAGTGGAATGCCGGCCTGTTGTACCGCGCCGACATGGTCAGAGGTATACATGAGGATAAGGCCGATTGGACCCAGATGATCGAGGGCACGCGCCAGCCCCGCTTCAAACGGGATGCGCGTGCGTGAGTTCACCACTGCTTCGCCCAGAACAAGGGGGCGCGCGCGCATGAGTACGACGTCGTTGAGCACAAACAGGAGCGCGAGGCACCCTACAGCAAACCCGGTAACCTGCGGCCGTCGTATGCGCAACTTCTCAGGCAAGTACGCGATGGCCTCGGCACCCAGCCACGCTAGTCCAAGCGCGAAAACGGGCAGCAGCTCCAGCCCGTAGCGCGTGTTGTACCAGCCGTGCGGATACCAGCGCGGAATAAAGATCGGCACCGATCCGTACGCAACCGAGTATGCATAGAACGGAAGCGGCAACCAGAGCAGGATGAAAGGCGCCAGCATGCCTTCACGCATACGAATAGCAAATGCTGTTCCGGCGATCGCGGCCAGGAGCAGCAGATCGGCCAGCCAGCGTGTGGTTGCGTTGAGCTCCCCGGCTTTGGCGAAATACAGCAGCGCGACGGGCAGGTTATGCCAGCCGGGGTAGTGGCCTGCGCCGTGCGCGCTTGTTTTCGCGTCGATTGCGCGCGCGGAGTAAGGCCCGCGCATGAAATCGAGCGGGTCGCCGAACTGCTTGGCGTTGTAGGCAAGCCAGCAGAGCGGCGCGGCCAGCAGAATGGCCGTACACAGCAGGAATGCACCGCCTGAGCGCTCGCGGATCGAGCCGGAACGGAAGGTGTTCCAGGCCAGCAGGCACCAGGCTACGGCCGCGAAAACCCAGCCATCATAGCGGGTAAATACCGCCGCAACCAGGACCAGGGACGCGCCGAGCAGGATGTGGCGGAGCACGCGCTCGCGCGCCGCGCTCGGGGTGGAGTTGCAAGCGCGGCCATGCTCGGTGACGAACACAACCGTCCATATCATTTCGGCCAGGAAAATCGGCTCGCTCATGGCGGTGGTTTGCAGGTAGAGCAGACCCGGATTCAAGGCATAAAAGAGAGCAGCGAGCAGCGCGAACGCAGGCGGCAGAGCCAGGCGCGCGAGCCGGTACATACCGGCGACCCCGAGAATGTAGGCGAGCATGGAGGGCGGTGCGCCGGCGAGGCCCGTTTGCCATAGGCGCATGCTCTGCGCGAAGGGGTACATCAGGAGGTGCGGCAGGGGCAGCCACACCGAGCCGAGCTGGCGGAAGCCGGGATAGAGCGAGTCGCTGAGCCGGCGCGCAATGTGCAGGTGTGCGACGGCGTCGCCGTAGAGCAGCAGCATGCCGTGTCTCGTGCAATACGCGAGCGCAACGAGCGAGAAAACCGCGGCCACGCAGCCTGCCAGCACACACTCCTGCCGGAGGGTTGAGGGTAGCGGCGACATAGTCGGGCTCGTCGGGCTGGCTCGCTGCTTCATGCGCTTGCGGGGGTCAGTCGAGGTGCGAGATGGCGCGGAGTTCGGCGACACGGGCATCGATTTCGTCGCGCGTAAGCGACTGCACGCGCTCAGTGCCGAAGCGCTCGCAGGCGAACGAGCCCAGGGCCGCGCCATAGAACATCGCGCGCTTCCAGTCCGAAGGCGAGGGCGTGACCAAGCCTGTTTTCGCGTTCGTCTCAGCCAGTGACCCGAAGAATCCGCCGGCAAACGAATCGCCCGCGCCGGTCGGGTCGACGACCTCGTCGAGCGGCAGCGTGGGAGCGCGGAACGCAACGGACTGAGAACCGTACTCGCCGGGAAACGAACGTTCGCTGAAAAATGCGGTCGCGCCGTATTCGCCGTGCTTCACGATCAGGCTCTTGGGGCCGAGTTCGAGAATGGCACGAGCGGCGCGCAGCAGGTTCGATTCGCCGGCAAGCAGGCGCGCTTCGCCGTAGTTGATCAGCAGCGTGTCGAGACCGGCCAACACACGCAGCAGGTTCTCGCGGGCCCCGCCGATCCAGTAATTCATGGTGTCGCCGCATACCATGCGCACGTCGGGCAACTGCGCGCGCACACGCTCCTGTAGGACAGGGTCGATGTTGGCGAGGAACAGGTACTCCGAGTCGGCGTACGCGGCCGGGATTTTGGGCGCGAAGCTCTCGAAGACGTTCAGTTCGGTCGCGAGTGTATCGGCTTGATTTAGATCGTTGAGATAAGCCCCGCGCCAGAAAAAACTCTTGCCCGGCACGTGTTCAATGCCCTGCGTGTCGATGCCGTGGCTTGTGAGCACGGTCTCTTCCGCGGCGCCGAAGTCCTCGCCCACAACCGCGATCATGCGTACTTTCGTGAAAAACGATGCGGCAAGCGCGAAGTGTGTTGCCGCGCCGCCGAGAACACGGTCGCGCTTGCCCGAAGGGCTCTCGATGCCATCGAACGCGACACTGCCGACTACCAGGATGCTCATGCGGTCTCTTTCATTTGCGTGACGCGCGAGTACGCGCGACTTAAAAGTCCATTACGCGTTGAGGTACTTGCCGTAGAGCAGCTGCAATTTTTCGCGCGTGGCTACCGGGATAGCTTCGCGGCTCGTCATAATAGCGAATTGCGCCGCCGTAGCGCAGGAGCAGGCCCGCTCGCGCGGCAGCAGGGCTACCGCGTTACGAACCGCGCGGCAGGCATTGGCCGTGTTCTGATGCATCACCGCGACCACCTGATCCACCGTGACATCCTCGTGCCCGGAGTGCCAGCAGTCGTAATCGGTCACCATGGCGAGAGTCGCATAGCAGATCTCGGCCTCGCGCGCGAGCTTGGCTTCCTGCAGGTTGGTCATGCCGATAATATCGGCGCCCCACGACCGGTACAGGTTTGATTCGGCGCGCGTCGAAAACTGCGGGCCTTCCATGCACACATAGGTGCCGCCCAGCTTGCCCGTGACCTCCGCCTGTTCGCAGGCGCCTTGCAAGACTTTCGCAACTACGCCGCAGATTGGGTCGCCAAAGGCGACATGGCCGACGATTCCCTCCCCGAAGAAAGTGCTCTCGCGGTGAAATGTCCGGTCGATGAACTGGTCGGGGATTACGAAGTCGGTCGGCTTGTGCTCTTCCTTGAGCGAGCCCACGGCGGACACGGAGAGTATCTGCTCGACGCCGACGGATTTGAGCGCATAAATATTCGCGCGAAACGGAAGTTCGCTCGGCAGCAGGCGGTGCCCGCGCCCGTGCCGCGCCAGAAAGGCGACGCGGCGGCCGTCGAGCGTTCCCAGCACCAGAGGGTCGCTCGGCTCACCCCACGGGGTGGACACATGCTCTTCGCGTACGTCTGTCAAACCCGGCATTGCGTACAAGCCACTGCCACCGATAATGCCAATCTCCGCCTGCCCCAAACGCCGCTCCTGATCTTGACCTGTAACCGCCCCTCAGTATACCTGCGACATCGCTGCCCGCAGCGTCGCCTGCCGCGCCAGAAAGCGGCGCAGCGGCGCGGTTACGCTCTCGCCAAGCTGCGCCGCTATCCCCGCGCCTCCCTGCACTCCAATCATCAGCGCCATCGTTTTCTCAGCCAGCGGCACGGGCAGGCTCTGGCTGACGAAAACATAACGGTCCCCCTGCGCGACCAGAACGGGACCTTCCTCCGTGGAAAACAAGCTGCGCATACCGGTCTGCTCCACTGTTTTCAGATCTTTGTAGCGCTTCGGCAGGCTCGCCCGGTACACATTTGCGAACGCGGTCGCGGCAGCAGCGGTCTTCCAGCGCGACAGATACACAAGCGCGATCGAGGCGGGGTCGTTTCTTGCCGCTTCAGTTTTACCCGGAAAGAACGCCGAGCGCGATTGCGCGGCGTAGTACAGGCCGCCATCCCAGGCCAGCGCCGCATCGGCGCCCGCGCCTTTGTCACCCAAAGCTTCACCCAGCATGCGCACATCGAGCGCGCCCATCACGCCCACGTCATAAGGCGCCCAGTCCGCGTCAAGAAGCGGATGCAGATCGGGCATCTGTAACAGTGGCGGTTGCACACCGCGCAGGTAAGCCTCCGGATGCAGAATCTCCCAGGTGGTGCTCGGCGGCCGATTCAGGACGGCGGCAAATGCCCCTTGTGTGCCTCGACTTTTCAGCAGCGTCTGCTCGAAGACGAGCCCTTCCTGGTACGGAAACAGGAGCGACTCGCGCAGCACGAGCGGAGCGCTCGACAGAATCGGCGAGTCGGCATCCTTGCCTGTCGCGTCATTCATGCTTTCAAGCTGAATCGCCGGCAGGGTGCGCAGCGACTGCCCGCGCCCCCCAAGTCCCCAGTCCAGGTAGGCGACCATCGCCTGACCTTCCAGGACCGCTTCGCGGGCAGAGTCGGTTTCGTCGAAGCGGATGTGCTCACGATCCTGCCCTACGTTTTGTGCCGTGCCGTCCGGACCGGCATTTTCCCATTTGTCCAGATCGACCCCGCGCGCGCCCTGGTACTGGTCCTGCAATGCGTGGGTCAGCTCATGCGCCAGCACCGGCTTTTGTGAGTCGGCATCGATCCAGTCCAGCAGGTTCACGGTTTTCGTCTTCGAGTCGTAGAAACCGGCGACCTGCTCGCCCAGCAGCTTGAGCAGAAACGGCCGCAGCTCGAAATGCCGCGGCAGCAGGCCAAACTTCTCAAGCACGATGGCCGAGCGCTCGATGCGCGCCGTGTCTTTGTCCTCGTCCATCTTTTTCTTGAGAAAAGCCACGACCTGCTCGCGTGTCATCAGACGCCGCTTGACGGGCCGGTGTATGGGCAGGCCGGTGTCTTTCGCGTCGAAGCGAAGAATGGTATCGACGGAGCGGAACAGCTCTTTCGCCTGCGCGGCACTGATGTGCGGCTTGGGGGCGGCAGTCTCGGGAGCGGCCTGCGCCGCCGCTGCGCCGGGCGCCAGCAGCAGGAGGGCAAGAAACGGCAAGCCGGCGCATCGTTTGGTAAATGAGAGAGTGATTTCGGACATGGCCCCAGATCGCATGGTAGCGCGGCGGCTGCTCGCGCACCTTTATAATCAGGACTGCGCGGTGGGGCACTCCCCTCCGGGCTCCCGCTTATGAGTGAAGCCACACAAGTCTCCGTCGAGCACATTGCCGAGCACATCACAGGCCCTACCCCGCTGGCCAGCCTCGCAGCCGCGCAGACCCTGGTTCCCTTCGCCGGCGCCGAAACACCGGCCTTTTTTTCGAGCCCTGCCGAGGAGCTCCACGCGCTGCGAACCGCCGCCGGCGTTTACGACCTTGGCTGGCGCGCCCGCTTTCGCATTACGGGCGGCGACCGCGTCCGCTGGCTCAACGGCATGGTGACCAACACGGTCAGGGATCTTGAGGCCGGGCAGCTCAACTACACCTTCCTGCTCAATGCGCAGGGGCGCATCCAAGGCGACGGCGACGTGTACGCCCTGCCTGACGCGCTGCTGTTCGCAACCGACCGCGCGCAGGCGCCTCGCGTGGCGGCACAACTCGAGCGGTTCATCATCATGGATGACGTCGAGCTCGCACCCGAAGACACCGTCACGGCCCTCGGAGTCGCCGGCCCGCAGGCTGCGGCGCTGCTTGCAGGAGTGGGGTTTGCCTCTCCGGCTTCGGGCCAGTTTATCGAGCAGGACGGAATACTCATAGCCCACGAGATAGCCCACGAGATAGCGCACGAGCGCCGGCAACAGTACACGCTCTGGATCGCGGCCGGGGAGGCCGTCGCCCTGTGGAAGCGGCTGCTCGCTGCCGGCGCGGCGCCATGCGGGGTCCAAGCCGTCGAGGCGCTTCGTATCCTCTCCGGCATACCTCGCTACGGAGCCGACATCCACGACAAAAGCCTCGCCCAGGAAACCGGCCAGACTCGCGCTCTCCACTTCAACAAGGGCTGTTACCTGGGGCAGGAGATCGTGGAACGCATCCGCTCGCGTGCGACCGTGCATCGCGCCCTGCGCGCCTTTTCACTCGTTGGCGAGGCGCCCTCGCCCGGCACCGCCTTGTTTGCCGACGGGAAAGCCGCAGGCGAGCTGACCAGCATCACAACCGTGGCGCTGCCGGGAATGGCCGACGCCGGCAAGTACGCCCTGGGCACCGTGCGTACCGAAGCTGTCCAGGCGCCGCTTACCTATAGCGGCGGCATAGCAACGGTACTGCCCCGCGCCCCGTTCCAGACCGTTTGAAAGGACCTCACCATGACAGAACAACCGCCCGCTTTTGTTGTTGTCGATAAGCGCAAGTTCACAGCTGAAGGCGCCATCCGCGAGGGCTTTGTTGAGCCTGAACCCGAACCGCCCCGCGCTGTATCTCCACAGACACCCGAGCCGGAGATATCTTCGGCCAAGGTGGTCACGATGCCCGCGCGCACTCCGGAAGCGTTTGTAGACGCAACGGGCGGAGCCGATGACCTGCGCGACGAGGACATGGCCGGCGCTCTCGAAGCGACCGGAACCGGCGCCTACAGCCTTGGCGAGGATGGCCCGGAGACGGACTTGCCTAACGCCGGTGAGTTCGATTTCGATGAGGAAGGCGCGATCGGGGAGCCGCGCAGCGCGGCCGAAACCGCCGCGCAGGAGTCGGCCTACCGGCAAAGCGCAGCGGAAATCGACTCGATGCTCAAGCAGGCCAACCCTGGAATGCCGCAGTCCGGCGCCGTTACCTTCGATCACGTGATCCAGAGTTTTTACCTGTCGGCCATCATGGCCATGGGCGCGGGCGCCGAGCCGGGGCAAAAGCCGCGCATCGACATCCTGGGTGCGCGGCAGTCCATCGACATGCTCGCCGTGCTTGAAGAGAAAACACGCGGCAAC